>MDSW01095246.1_pt1 | contig 14459 bp, 11 predicted proteins | sample 811171 | NCBI WGS metagenome assembly MDSW01 (sample SAMN05326641, study PRJNA326480) | marine metagenome | isolation source: seawater | place: Atlantic Ocean: North West | collected 2012 | reverse complement strand
AGGCTTAACTGTAAAAAATAATATGCCAGCTATCGGTCTAACTGATAGAGGCAATTTATTCGGCGCAATGGAATTTTCTGAAACAGCTATGGATAAAGGGGTCCAACCTTTACTTGGAATAGAGTTAGCATTAAGAACTGATAAGCCACAAATTGCATCTGAATCAGTACCTCCTGACTGGATAGTTTTATTTGCCCAAAATGAAATTGGATGGCGGAATCTAATGACATTATCTAGTAAAGCCTATTTAGAGACACCTGCAAATGAAATACCTCAAGTTGAACTTGAAATTCTATCTAAATTTTCAAAAGGACTAATTGCTCTTTCTGGTGGCGCTGATGGACCAATTGGGGCGCTAATACAAAAAAATAAAATTACAGAAGCATACGATTTAACAAAACATTTTTTGAAAATTTTTAATGAATGCTTCTACATTGAAATTATGCGTCATGATACGAAGCCTCAATTAATCACTGAACCATATTTTTTAGATATTTCAGCTAACCTAGACATACCAATTGTAGCTACTAATGATGTGTATTTCTCAGATAAGGACATGTATGAAGCCCATGATGTTTTAATGTGTATATCACAAGGAGCCCATATTGATCAGCCTGACAGGAAAAGACTATCACAACAACAATACTTTCGATCAACAAATGAAATGGAACACAAATTTTCTGATATTCCAGAAGCTATTGAAAACACAATAGAAATTGCAAAAAGAACAGCTTATGGGGCACCCAAGCGCAGCCCAATATTACCTACTTTTGACGCTAAAAAGGGTCGGAGTGAGTCTGAAGAATTACAATATCAAGCTAATGAAGGGTTAAAAGCCCGCTTTAAAGAACAACGTTTTAAACAAAACAGAAAAAATACAAACCATGATGAAATCAAAAATCAATATATTGACAGATTACAAGCTGAGTTAAAAATCATCAATGATATGAATTTTCCTGGCTACTTCTTAATTGTAGCTGATTTTATAAGGTGGGCAAAAAAGGAAAATATTCCTGTTGGACCTGGGCGAGGGTCCGGCGCGGGTTCATTAGTAGCTTGGGCATTAACAATAACAGACCTAGACCCTATACAATTTGGGCTGTTATTTGAACGCTTTTTGAATCCCGAGAGAGTATCTATGCCAGATTTTGATATAGATTTCTGCAGACATAGAAGAGATGAGGTTATTGAATATGTTTGTAATAAATACGGTCAAGAAAAAGTTGCACAAATTATTACATTTGGAAAATTAGAAGCTCGCGCTGTTATAAGGGATGTAGGAAGAGTATTAGGGCTTCCGTATGGTCAAGTTGATAAAATTAGTAAGCTTATCCCATTTAATCCTGCCAATCCAGTTAAGTTATCAGAAGCAATTGAGGGCGAACCAATGCTTCAAACAATGCGAGACGAGGAACCAGATGTATCTCGCTTATTAATAATTGCTAAAAAACTTGAAGGCCTATACAGGCATGCATCAACTCATGCCGCTGGTTTAGTAATTGGGGATCGACCACTAAACGAGTTAGTACCTTTATATCGAGACCCACGCTCTAGTATGCCAGTAACTCAATTTTCAATGTATTTTTCTGAAAGTTCGGGTCTAGTTAAGTTTGATTTTCTAGGCTTAAAAACTCTCACGGTTATAGAAAATGCCTGCAAACTAATTGAGTTAAACAATAACTATATTGACATTCATAATTTGCCTCTAGATGACTTACCGACGTTTAAACTTTTAGCTTCGGGTCATACAACAGGTGTTTTCCAACTTGAGAGCGCAGGAATGAGAGATGCCTTAAGAGGACTAAAACCAGATAAATTTGAGGATATAATTGCACTAGTTGCATTATATAGACCTGGTCCTATGGATAATATTCCCCAATATATATCTCGGAAACATGGAATGGAAAAACCAGATTACCTTCATGAAAAGCTTAAGGGCACTCTAGAAGAGACATATGGTGTGATTATTTATCAAGAACAAGTAATGGAAATAGCAAAAGTTTTATCGGGTTATAGCCTTGGCTCTGCGGATCTTTTAAGGCGGGCAATGGGGAAAAAAATTCAGTCTGAGATGGATGCGCAAAGAGAAACATTTGTAGATGGCGCTGTAAATAACAATGTTGATAGAAAGCAGGCCAGCCAAATTTTTGACCTAGTTGCACGTTTTGCAGGCTATGGATTTAATAAATCTCATGCAGCCGCTTACGCCTTAGTTGCTTACCAGACTGCATACCTGAAAGCTAATTATCCTGTAGAATTTATGGCTGCCACAATGACTTTAGATCTTAATAATATTGAAAAATTAGCTGGATTTAAACAAGAACTAGATAGACTAGAAATACCTCTTCTTCCTCCAAGTATAAACTATTCTAAGGCTATATTTAATGTTGAAAAAACTTCAAAAGGTTCAAACGCTGTTAGATATGCCCTTGGTGCTATAAAAAATGTTGGCGAACAAGCTATGGACATATTGGTTAAAGAAAGGGAAGAAAATGGTCTATTTTCTGATATGTTTTCACTTACAGCTCGAGTTGACCCACAAGTAATTAATAAGCGTCAACTTGAAAACCTATCAAAAGCTGGAGCTTTTGATGAACTCTGCGATAACAGAAGGCAAGTTTTTGAGTCAGTAGAAATCCTTTCACGACATGCGGAAACTACAAGAAGAGATATTAACCAAGGTTCTCTTTTTGATAATGTTGATGAAGGAACTATAGATAATTTAATACTTCCTGCTAAAGCAGATTGGAAAATTAATGATAAACTTCGTTATGAGCAAGAATCCTTAGGGTTTTTTCTTTCTGCACACCCTCTTGATAACTATGACGAACTACTAAAAAAATTAGGAACAACTCCATTTGAAAGTTTAATGCATAACAAAATATCACAAACGACGATTCGGCTTGCAGGAACAGTGCTTGCCGTGCAGGAACGCTCTAATTCAGATGGGAAATTTGCATTTGTTCGCTTATCAGATCCATCTGGGATTTATGAAGTTGCATTTTTTCGTGATATTTATGCACTGACTCAAAGCCTACTTATAGTTGGCAATACTCTAGTTATTAATGTAAACCTCAGACGCGACGGGGAGCAATTTAGATTAACTGCCGAAAAGGCACAACCCTTGGATTTTCTAATTTCTAAACTTAAAAATGACTACGAATTGCACATAGACACATGTGAATCAATAGTAGAAATAAATAATATCTTAGAACAACATATTAATGGAAAATCATCTATATACTTTATTATACACTTACGTAACCAAATCATAGAAATTGAATTAGAAAAAACATACAACTTAACTCCAGATATACAAAGTGAGATTAACCATCTAAATGGAGTAAAACAAATATCAGAACGTTAAATAGAAATATTTATTTTAAATAATTTATCCTTGATTTGCGGATAAGAACCAGATATCTAACATTTAATAATTTATCTAAATCTTCACGTGAGTTTGGGTTACCTTTCATTGTAACCCTTCCGGTGCCCATAATCTGGGACTAATCTCACGGACGTCTAACCGGAGAAGGAATACATAAACATGGCACTACCAGAATTTACTATGCGTGAGCTTCTCGAGGCTGGAGTACACTTTGGACACCAAACTCGTCGATGGAATCCAAAAATGCAAAAATATATTTTTGGAGAAAGAAGCGGAGTTCATATTCTAGACTTACAACAAACTGTACCTTTACTACATCAAGCTATTGTTAATATTAGTGAGGTCGCCTCAAGAGGGGGCAGAGTTCTTTTTGTTGGGACTAAGAGGCAAGCACAAGAGCCTGTAGCTGAAGCAGCAACTCGATCTGGTCAATATTTCGTTAATCATCGTTGGTTAGGAGGTATGCTGACTAATTGGAAAGCTGTATCAAGCTCTATAAAAACATTAAATGAATTAGAGGCAACTCTAGCCCAAGAAGATATAGGTCTGACAAAAAAGGAAACACTTCAACTAACCCGAAGACGCGATAAATTAGAAAAAGCGCTTGGAGGGATTCGTGAAATGGGTGGTGTTCCAGATATCATTATAGCAATAGATACAAATAAGGAAGAAATAGCTCTTCATGAAGCTCGTAAGCTTGGAATTCCAGTAGTAGCAATACTTGACAGTAACTCAAATCCTGATCTTGTAACCTTACCAATTCCAGGAAATGATGATGCTATCAGAGCAATAAAACTCTATTGTGATTTATTTGCACGTGCTGTTTTAAATGGTTTACAACAAGAAATGGTAGCATCTGGAAAAGACACAGGCGCAGATGTTGAAGCACCAATAGAAACATTGCCAGAAGAAAAAATTAAAGAAGAATCTGATGATGCTTCACATTCAGAAGAAAATACACAAATTTTTGAAACTTCTGAAAACTCAGACTCTACTGGAAATAAAAACAATAATGACCCAGTAGCAAGTCCAGAATCTCCTAAGGATGAAAACTTAGATTCTAATAATACAACTAAGAGTTAATTCAAAAATTTTGGACACTATAAGACTTATAGTTTTATTGAGACATAAAGTTGCAATAAAAAATACGGCGGTCGTATTCGCCTTATAAAATATTAGAGGTAAACAATGACTAATATCACAGCAGGATTAGTTAAAGAGTTAAGAGAAAAAACTGGTGCTGGGATGATGGATTGCAAGAAAGCCCTTACTGCTAGTAATGCAGATATAGAATCAGCAATAGATTGGCTTAGAAAAAAAGGTCTGTCTGCTGCTGCAAAAAAAGCTGGAAGAGTAGCTTCAGAAGGATTAGTTGGTCTAATAGCAAATGATATGAGAGCTGCACTTCTAGAAGTTAATGCTGAGACAGACTTCGTCGCAAGAAATAGTGATTTTCAAGAGGCAGTTAAAAATATTGGCGCAATCTGTCTTGAAAACCATGGGGACCTAGATGCTGTAGTATCTATGAAATACCCAAACACTGACAGAACAATATCAGAGCAAATTACACACCTTGTTGCTACAATTGGTGAAAATATTAATATTAGAAGATCAGCAACTCTAGAAGTATCAGAAGGGGTTATAGGGAAATATATTCATTCTGCTGTTACACCAGATTTAGGACGTATAGGAGTAATAGTTGGACTACAGTCAACAGGGAATAAAGACTTACTCGATAAATATGGTCGTCAAATAGCTATGCATATAGCCGCAGCAAATCCACAAGCTATTTCTACAAATGACCTTTCAAGTGATTTAATAGAACGTGAGAGAGAGATTCTCCTAGATCAAGCTCGTCAATCTGGTAAACCTGAGGAAATTATTGAAAAGATGGTGGAGGGCAGGCTTAGAAAGTATTATGAAGATGTGGTGCTTTTAGAGCAAACTTGGGTTATTGATGGAGAAACTAAAGTATCGAACATTTTAAAAGAATTTTCATCAGAGCTCGGTTGCGCCATAAATATATCAGGTTTTTATAGGTTTTCTCTGGGAGAAGGCATAGAAAAAGAATCTAAAGACTTTGCTAGTGAGGTTGCTGAAACTTTAAGCTCTTAAGAGAGAGGTTGAAAAAACTGAAACTATTAATTTAATTGGCAAACCAGATACAAAATATAATTATTGCCTTAGTATTAAATATCTTTGATCACACTTCTTTATTAAACATCAGGTAAACAGATGCCATCAGCATTAAACTTTCACCGAATTTTACTTAAAGTTTCCGGTGAATCACTGATGGGTAATGAGCCATATGGCATTGATGGAGAAACTGTAAAACGTATTGCTCAAGATATTCTTGAAATTCATCAATCTGGCATTGAAATTTCAATTGTAGTTGGTGGTGGCAATATTTTTCGTGGTATATCTGGTGCAGCAGCAGGAATGGAGCGTGCTAACGCTGACTACATAGGTATGCTAGCAACTGTTATGAACGCCCTTGCTATGCAACATGCTCTAGAAGACATCGGCGTTGCAACTAGGGTTTTATCAGCTATACCAATGGAAACTATATGTGAACCATACATAAGACGTCGTGCTGTTAGACACATGGAAAGAAATCGTTTAGTAATTTTTGCTGCTGGAACTGGAAACCCATATTTTACAACAGATACCGCAGCTGCACTCCGAGCCGCAGAAATGGGCTGTGATGCTTTATTCAAAGCAACTAAAGTAGATGGGGTATATTCTTCTGACCCTGAAATAGATTCAAAAGCTAAAAAGTTTAATCATCTTCGATATATTGATGTACTTTCTAAGGACCTAAAAGTTATGGACGCATCTGCCATATCTTTAGCTCGTGAAAACGATATACCAATAGTTGTTTTCTCAATTCTTGAGAAAGGTGGACTCGGTCGTGTCTTAAGTGGAGAGGGCGATTTTACGCTTATAAATAAGGGATAGTTAATGACATGAATGATACATTACTAAATGACCTTGAGCGCAGAATGAACAGCTCTATAGATGTCTTAAAAAAAGAGTATCAAGGACTTCGAACTGGTCGTGCTACACCAAACCTCCTTGAACCTATTACCGTAGATGCTTACGGTTCAGAGCTACCTATCAATCAAGTTGCCACCATCAGCGCCCCAGAAGTTAGAATGCTTATGGTTCAAGTTTGGGATCAAGCACAGTTACAAGCAGTTGAGAAAGCAATACGGAATGCAGACTTAGGACTTAATCCAATCATTGATGGTCAAATAATGAGGATTCCAATACCTGAACTCAACGAGGAAAGGCGTAAAGAGCTAGCTAAAGTTGCATCCAAATATGCTGAGGAAACCAGAGTAGCTATAAGAAATATTAGGCGAGACGGTATAGACACACTAAAAAAAGAAGTGAAATCTGGAGATATAAGTGAGGACGAATCTCGAAGTTTAAGTGATAAAGTTCAAAAACAAACAGACAATTCTATTAATCAAATAAACGAACTTCTCAGCCAAAAGGAAGCTGAGATTATGCAGGTCTAGTATGGATTTAGCTCCATCTAGTAACAATCAACAACCAAACACTCCAAACCATATAGCAATAATTATGGATGGAAATGGACGCTGGGCTGAAGCAAGGGGATTACCTAGAATAGCTGGTCACCATAAAGGAGCAGAATCTCTTCGAATAATAATTAAGGCATGTATTGATCTACAAATTAATTTTTTAACAATTTATGCCTTTTCATCTGAAAACTGGAAACGACCATCAAATGAAGTATCAGACCTCATGGGATTACTTCAAAACTACCTGCGTAGCGAAATAAGTGAGATTTCATCAAACGGAATAAAATTACAATTTATTGGAGATAGGGAACGACTTACTGACGACATTAAAGAAACTTTATTTCAAGCAGAAGCAAAGACAACAACTAATAAAAAACTAACTCTGACCGTTGCAGTTGATTATGGAGGGCGACAAGAAATTTTGGAGGCTGCAAAAAAGCTTTCTCATGATGTCTTCAATGGTGTTATAAAACCTTTAGAAATTACAGAACAAACTTTTAATAATTACCTTCAAACCGCTAATATTCCAGACCCTGATTTATTAATCAGAACAAGTGGCGAACAGAGGCTTTCAAATTTTCTTTTATGGCAATCAGCATATACTGAACTAGCTTTCACAAAAACTCTTTGGCCTGATTTTTCTAAGGAATCCCTAATAAATATTATAGATGAATATCAAAAAAGGGATCGTAGGTACGGTGGCACAAGCTAATGATCTAGGGGTTAGATTATTAACTAGCATACCTATGTTAGTGCTGGTAATTATCTCTGTATATTTTGGAGAATATATTTTTCTTATTCTTTGTTGTTTAGTAAGCTCATTAGTTACAATAGAAATTATAGGGCTTTTATCAAAAAACGGGCAACCACTATTAAAACTTATTACACCTATTGGAGTTTTTGCTGTAAGTCTATCTACAAATTTAACTTCTCCAGGGCTTGGAGCAATCACTGGTGGTGCCTGCTTAAGTCTAATAATATTTCTTTTTTATTTCCTTAATCCTAGTGTTAAGTCAAAAAATGCATTTCTTTTTATAGTCATAATTATTATTGCAATAACTTTTGCTACTATTGCACCTTGGCTACGAAATACCTCTATAGGACTTATATTTATATCTTGGCTTTGCTTAACAGTGTGGGCTACAGATATTGGAGCTTATACAATTGGAAGACTAGCAAAAGGTCCAAAACTAGCACCATTGATTAGCCCAAATAAGACAATATCTGGAAGTATTGGTGGTATATTAGTAGCTATAATCGCCTCTTTAGTTTGGTCTTTTTTAGTTGTAGAACTAAATTTAGTTGAAGAGACGCCAGATATACTTATTTTAACTATCTTAGGTGCCTTAATATCAATTATTGCTCAATTAGGAGACCTTATTCAATCCGCTTTTAAACGCTATATAGGAGTTAAGGACACAAGCAAATTTATACCGGGACATGGAGGTGTTATGGACCGCGCGGATAGCCTTATTTTTGCTACTTTAGTGTCTGCTGCAACTATCTGGATTATTGGTAGTAATCCACTTGAATGGTAAGTTATTTAAATGGTAAGTCATAACTTAGAAAAAACACCTGCTTACTATGATAAATTAATATATAAGTTAATAATCACAATTGGTTACAAACAGTTACAGAGCCTGGTCCTATCTTGCATTGAAACTAACGTGCACATAGAATTTAAAGGCTAGTAATATAATTTTCACGAGCGTTGGACTTTATAAACCCAGCGGCATTAACGATTGTTATCATAAATATGGAAACCATAGTAAATATTTGGGATTACGTTTGGCCTTTTTTGGTTATATTAGCTGTAATTGTTTTTGCTCATGAGATGGGTCACTACCTTATTGCAAGAATTAATAAGGTTCGTGTCGAAGTGTTTTCTATAGGCTTTGGCCCAGAAATATTTGGAATCAATGATCGTCATGGAACACGCTGGAAATTTAGTCTTCTACCATTAGGGGGCTATGTAAAGTTTTTTGGAGATGCAAATGCGGCAAGTGGTCCTAGTGATGAGGTAGATACCCTAAGCCCAGAGGAAAAGTTAGTCTCTTTCCATCATAAACGCGTTGGGCAAAGGGCTGCTATAGTACTTGGAGGTCCAGCTGCAAATTTCTTATTTGCGATTATTCTATTTGCCATACTATTTGCTACTGTTGGTCAAAGATATACACCTGCAGATATTAATCAAGTAGCTCCAGATAGTCCTGCCTATATCGCTGGGTTAATACCAGGAGATAAAATATTAGCAGTTGATGGAAATAAAATAGATCGATTTGAAGATCTACAGTATTTAGTTCAGCAAAGTCCAAATAAAAATCTAGTTTTCACAATAGAACGTTCTGGATTAAATAAGGATATAGACATAATACCTGCTCTCGTTGAACAAGAGGATCAATTTGGTACAATTCATAGAGTAGGTCAAATTGGGATTATAAAATCTGGTATTGACTTTAAAACTCATGATCCAGGCAGTGCAATATGGGCTGCAATTGAAGAAACCGCCTTTATGAGTTGGGCAACACTAAAAGCAATTGGACAAATGATTGGAGGAAGCCGTTCCACTGAGGAATTAGGAGGACCAATTAGAATAGCTGAGATGAGTGGTCAGGTAGCACAACAAGGTTTTGTAACAGTTTTATTTTTTATGGCCGTATTGTCTATAAATCTTGGTCTTATTAATTTATTCCCAGTCCCAATGTTAGATGGAGGACACTTAATTTTTTATATTTTTGAAGCAATTAGAAGAAAACCTCTACAGCCAAAGATTCAAGAATACGGTTTAAGGATAGGTTTTATCCTAGTTATTATTTTAATGATTTGGGTAACTACAAAAGATGTTATTCGTCTTGGCTGGTAATCAACAAAACGCCCATTGGCGTTGTGCTGGTAATATGTTGTATGCAAATTTTTTGGTTTGCAACTTTTTAATTCTTTTTGCATTCACTTTTCTAATATCTATATGTCAGCCTGCGTCTGTTCAAGCTGCGCCTATTATTGATGAAATTAAAATAGAGGGTAATGAGCGTATAGAGATAGATACTATTAAAGCCTATTTATCAATTGGAATTAATGAAGAGTTTCGTTCAGATTTTGTTAATCGAGCTTTAAAAGAACTCTTTGCCACTGGTCTATTTGCCGATGTCCTAATTCGATATGAAAATGGTACTCTTATCGTCGAAGTTGAAGAAAATCCAATAATTAATAGAGTTGCATTCGAAGGTAACAAGCGTATAGACGATGAAGCACTCGGTGCAGAAGTACAATTAAGACCCCGTGTTGTATTTACTAAAACCAGAGTTCAGGCAGACGCCCAGCGTATTCTAGAATTATATCGTAGAAGTGGACGCTTTGGTGCATCTGTAGAACCAAAAGTGATAAGGCTTCCCCAAAACCGAGTGGACCTTGTATTTGAAATATATGAGGGTGATGATACTGGAATTAATAAAATTAACTTTATAGGAAATAAACGCTTTTCAGATTCAACACTGAAAGATGAAATTATTACATCTGAGTCAGCATGGTATCGTTTTTTTACATCTGACGATACATATGACCCTGATCGAGTTGCATTTGATCAGGAATTATTAAGAAAATTTTATCTCAGAAATGGTTACGCTGACTTTCGTATTAAATCTGCGGTAGCGGAACTTGGACGTAATAGGAAAAATTTTCTGATTACCTTTAGTATTGAAGAAGGTCAAAGATACAAATTTGGGAAAATTACTTTAGATAGCAGGCTTAAAAACCTTAAAACAACAGATCTTACAAATAAGATAATAACAGTACCTGGGGAATGGTATAATGCAGATCAAGTTGAAGCTTCTATCCAGGCTCTAACCGACTCTGCTGGAAATCTTGGTTATGCTTTTGTAAATATACAGCCTGTAATAAAACGAAACAGGGAAAATAGAAATATAGAAGTTATATACCAGATCGATGAAGGTCCTAGGGTATATGTTCAAAGAATTGATATTATTGGCAACACTAGAACTCTTGATAAAGTTTTAAGAAGGGAATTTCAAATTGTCGAAGGAGATGCCTTCAATAGTGCTAAAATTAAGCGTGCAAAGCAGCGCATACAGAATTTAGGCTTTTTTGAAAAAGTGGAAATGGAGACAACTCCCGGGGATCAAAAGGATAAATCTATAGTAACTGTATCTGTTGAGGAAAAATCTACTGGAGAACTAAGCTTTGGAGCAGGGGTTTCTTCACAAGATGGTGTTCTTGGTGATATTGGAATTGTTGAACGAAATTTATTGGGTCGAGGGCAATCACTAAGGTTAAATACAACAATCTCTATAAGAACACAGGAATTAGATCTTAGCTTTACTGAACCCTATTTTCTTGGTCGAAATTTACTAACTGGGATAGATCTATTTCGCAAAACATCTGATCAACAAGATGTAAGTTCTTTTGATAAGAAAAGTTTGGGTGCTAGTCTAAGAATTGGTTATGTAGTATCTGAAAACCTTCGTCACACAGTACGTTACACATTAAGGCGTGATGAAATAAATGATGTTAGCTTAACAGCTTCTAGATTTATAAAAGAACAAGAGGGAAAAACTTCTACTTCTGCTATAGGGCATAACCTTTCTTATGACGTAAGAGATAGTCGTATTGATCCTTCAAGTGGTTATGTAGTTAGATTTGGGCAAGAACTTGCAGGTTTTGGTGGTAATGTAAAACATATTAAGAACACAATAGATTACTCATACCATTATCCTCTTGGAAGTGGATTAGTTGCTACAGCACAATTAAAGAATGGTCATATATATGGTATTGGACAAGATGTGAAAATAAACAATAGATTTTTACTTGGCGGTCACAGCCTTAGAGGGTTTGAACCGGGTGGTGTGGGTCCAAGAGATCTATTAACAAAAGATGCATTAGGAGGAAATTTTTTCTATAGTGCAACAGCTGATATGTCTTTTCCAATTGACCTAAGCAAAGACTTTCCTATAAGTGGCTCAGTATTTTCTGATATTGGAGCATTAACCACTGTGGACGAATCTGGAGTAAATATTGGAGACTCCGGAGAACCTAGGCTTTCTGTTGGCATAGGATTTAGTTACCGGTCTCCTTTTGGTCCCATTCGTATTGACTTTGCTCAGGCAATTATAAAAAAAGACTTTGATGAAACAGAAGGTTTTCGCTTTAGCTTTGGCACGAGGTTTTAATCATGAGTAGCCTTTTATTACGCACAACTTTTAGTCTTGGAATTTTTCTCGTTTGTATATTCACATTTTTTGATCCAGCAATTTCTCAAAAAGAAAATATTGGTGTAGTAGAAGTTCAACTTATTATGAAAGACTCTCTAGCGGCTAAATCAATACAATCTCAAATAGAGAAAAGGCGCAGTATATATGAGTCAGCTGTAGTAAAAGAAGAAAAGAGGCTAAGGGAGTTAGAGCAAGAAATATCTCGCCAGCGCTCCTTATTAACACCTGAAGCTTTTAATAAGAAAAAACAAGAATTTGAAACTCAAGTTACTGCACATAAGCGTAATGTCCGAGAACGTCGTAGAATTTTAGACCAAGCTTATGCAAGTGGAGTAAGACAATTACAACAAAAATTAGCGGAAATTATTGCAGGTATTGCTAGAGATCGAGATATTCTCTTGGTTCTTCCTGCTTCACAGGTTTTATTTGGTGAAGTTTCTCTTTTGCTCACTAGAGAAGCCTTGGAAGCTCTTGATGAAAGGCTTCCCAGTGTAGATCTCAATTTGCCAACTGATTGAGGTAACTATGGCTGATAAACGATTTTATTCTTTGGCTGGTCCATTTAGCCTAAAAGATATAGCTACTCGCATAGGAGCAGAGTCAGTAGAAAAATCTGATGAAAATATTATAATATATGATGTAGCACCATTAGATACAGCTGGACAAAAAGATTTAAGCTTTCTCGATAATTTAAAATATAAGAATGAATTTATAAAAACTGAAGCAGCAGCCTGCATAGTTCACCCATCGCAGTCAAAATATGCACCACAAAAAACATCCCTTTTAATTTCAGATAACCCATACAAAGCATATGCTTTAGCAGCCCAAGAATTTTATCCTAATAAGCCAGTTGAACCTCATATTTCTACAAATGCATATATAGATCATGATGTACAAATAGGAGAAGGCTGTAGAATAGAACCGGGTGTTGTAATATATAAAGATGTTGAGATTGGATCCAACTGTCATATAGAAGCAAATACAGTAATTAATTATTCAGTTAAAATAGGTAATAATTGTATAATTGGTCCATCTGTAAGCCTTACCCATTGTTCTATAGGTAATAGAGTCAAAATATACCCGGGAGTAAGAATAGGTCAGGACGGTTTTGGGTTTTCTCCGGGATTGGGAGGACATATTAAAGTTCCCCAACTTGGCAGGGCTATTATAGGCGATGATTGTGAAATTGGCGCAAATAGCACAATAGATAGGGGATCTGGTCCAGATACAATTATTGGACAAGGTACTTGGTTAGATAATCTTGTACAAATAGGACATAATGCTAAGCTCGGACGTGGGTGTGTAATGGCTTCGCAGTCAGGTCTTGCTGGAAGTGCAAAAGTTGGTGATTTTGTTTTTATTGGTGGACAAGTTGGTATTTCTGGTCATATCAAGGTTGGTGATGGCGTTAAAATAGCTGGACAATCTGGTGTGATAAGAGATATTCCACCTGGTACTACATTTGGTGGGACACCAGCTGTTCCAATAAAAGAATGGCATAGACAAACATCTGCCCTTACAAATTTAATTAGAGCTAAAGGTGGAAAGTATATAAGATGAATGAAAACTTCACAGATAGAAAATATGAAACCTACGATATTGAAAAAATACTTGAAGCAATACCCCATAGGTATCCATTTCTTTTGGTAGACAAAGTTATAAATGTACAAAAAGATCACTCTGCTTTAGGTATTAAAAATGTAAGTATTAACGAAGGTCATTTTCAAGGTCACTTTCCTAAACGTCCTGTTATGCCTGGTGTTTTAATTATTGAATCTATGGCTCAAACTGCCGCTGTATTAGTGGTAGCAACTCTTGGTTCAGAAATGGCAGGTAAATTAGTGTATTTTATGAGTATAGATAATTGTCGGTTCAGAAAACCAGTGTTTCCAGGTGATCAAATCCAAATCCATGTGTCTAAAAAACATCGAAGAGCTAATGTTTGGAAGTTTGAGGGTAAAGCAACAGTTGAGGGAAACTCCGTTGCTGAAGCTACTTATTCTGCAATGATATTGGAAGACTCATGAGTAATATTCATGAAAGTGCTGTGGTAGCTAAAGAAGCATCCATTGGAAAAGAAGTTCAAATAGGACCTTATTGCGTCATTGGTAAAAATGTAACCCTAGAAGATGATGTAGAACTTAAATCTCATGTTGTTATCGAGGGTAATACAAAAGTTGGTAAAAGAACTAAAATATACCCATTTGCTTCAATTGGCACACCCCCACAAGATCTTAAGTTTAAAGGAGAGGTCTCTAGCTTACAAATTGGGGAAGACAACATAATACGTGAGCATGT
>MDSW01217396.1_pt1 | contig 14462 bp, 11 predicted proteins | sample 811171 | NCBI WGS metagenome assembly MDSW01 (sample SAMN05326641, study PRJNA326480) | marine metagenome | isolation source: seawater | place: Atlantic Ocean: North West | collected 2012 | reverse complement strand
TTTAATATTTTTAAAGCGTCATGAATAGCTACCGAAGTATGTGTATAACCTCCAGCATTAATTATTAGTCCATCCATGTTATTTCTAGCTTCTTGAATTTTTTCAACAATCTCACCCTCGATGTTAGATTGATAAAAATTAACACTCAAATCATTTTTTTTTGCATAATCTACACATTGTTCCTTTAGGTTATTAAGAGTTGTATTTCCATATTTACTCTTTTCTCTTTCACCTAAAAGATTTAAGTTAGGTCCGTTAATAACAATTATTTTGTTTTTCATAAGATTGGTATAGAAATAATAGTTATCTTAATTATGGCAAAAATACAAATAAATGGAAAAAAAGTTAATTTAAAAAATACGATTTCTATATTAGAATTGGTGAAAAAATACAAATTAACAAAAAAAGCAGTTGCCATTGAATTAAATGGAAAAATATTGCCTAAAGCAAAATATAAACAATTGTTAAAAGATAAAGATATTATAGAAATAGTTCATTTTATCGGCGGAGGTTAATTTGATTAAAGATTACTTAAAGATAAGCAACAAAAAATTTAAATCTCGCTTAATCGTTGGAACTGGAAAGTATAAAAATTTCAAGCAAACTTGTGATGCAATATCTTCATCAGGAGCAGAAATAGTAACAGTAGCTGTAAGACGAGTAAATATTCTTGATAAAAAAAAACCCATGTTATCTGACTATTTGAGTCCAAAAAAATATCTATATCTACCAAATACTGCGGGATGTTATAATTCAAAAGAGGCTTTAAGAACACTAAGACTTGCTAGAGAAATGGGAGGCTGGAATTTAGTTAAATTGGAGGTTCTTGGTGACAAAAGAACTCTTTACCCAAATATGATTGAGACAATTAATTCAACAAAAATATTAGTTAAAGAGGGTTTCAAAGTAATGGTTTATTGTAGCGATGATCCTATTCAAGCAAAAATCTTAGAGGATTGTGGAGCATCTGCTATAATGCCACTCGCTTCCCCAATAGGTTCTGGACTTGGAATACAAAATAAAATTAATATTTCATTAATTATAAAAAAGTCAAAAGTTCCAGTCATAGTAGATGCTGGAATAGGAACAGCATCAGATGCAACAGTGGCTATGGAGTTAGGATGTGATGGCGTTCTTATTAATAGCGCGATCGCCATGGCGCGAGACCCTACAATGATGGCCAAATCCTTTAAACATGCTGTCAAGGCCGGACGGAAATCATTTCTTGCTGGGAGAATGAAAAAGAATTTTTTTGGCATTGCAAGTTCTCCAAAAAAAGGTTTGATTTAACTCGCTTTTTTTCTTCTAACCCACAATGTTTTTGGAGCTTGTTTCTTTTTAACTAATTTTGTTTTTTGACCTGATTTTAATTCTAATCCTTTAGTTTTATCTTTAATATTTTTTTCAATAATTTTATCTTTAAGAGATATTTTTCTTAAATGCTCGAAGGTTTTTAAAATTTTATTATTTTTGTTCATCAAATCTATCTTATATTCCGGGATAATCATGCTAATATCTCCTATTAAATTTATTTTATACTGAAATTTTTTTTGAAAATAATTCAACTCTTTATCTAACTTATTTTCAATATAAATTTTAGCTTTTTCTGGTATTTGTGCTTTCACAATTTTTATCTTGTTTGTAAAAGCCAACATTTCAATTTTTTTTATAATTTGTTGAGAAAATGACTCAAGTGATAAATTAGTTTCCCATTTAATAGATCCTTCTCTTAATCTTTGCCGTGTCATCTCCAAAAGACCAAAATTACTTATTCTTCCTACCTGTATTCTAGCTCTATCTTTTCTAATACTTTCTTTCATCTTTTTTTCAACTATCCGTTTGTTATAGAAGTTGGCCATATCAATAAAGTCTATCACTATAAGACCAGACAAATCCCTTAACTTTATCTGTCTTGAAATTTCTTCGGCGGCCTCAATATTTGTATTGAGAGCGGTTTTTTCAATATTCATTTGTTTTGTTGATTGGCCTGAATTAATATCAATAGCGACTAAAGCCTCGGTTGGATTAATTACCAAATAACCTCCAGATTTTAATTTTACAGTTGGTTCAAATATATTATTCAACTCTTTTTCAATTCCAGAGTCGTGAAAAAGAGGAATTTTTCCCCTATATTTCTTTATAAATTTTACGTTGCTTGGCATGAGTTCCTTCATAATTTTTTTTGCCTTCTGGTAGCCGTCGTTCCCGTCAATATAAATATATTTAGTTTCATTATCATAAATATCTCTAAGAGCTCTTCTGATAATTTCACCCTCTTCATAAATTAGTGAAGGAGCATTGGACTTGATTGCCTTGTCTCTAATTTCTTCCCAAGTTTTTAAAGTAAACTTGAAATCTTTTTCTATATCATTTTTTGTTTTATTAGCGCCTGCCGTTCTTACTATCACTCCCATACTTTTTGGAATATCAATTTCATTTAATATATTTCTAATATTTCTTCTCTCATTTGAGTTGTAAATCTTTCTGGAAATACCTCCACCCTTGGGTGTGTTTGGCATTAAAACTATAAATTTACCTGCTAGTGAAATAAAAGTCGTTAGTGCGGCGCCTTTCTGTCCTCTTTCTTCTTTTAGGACTTGTATTAGCACTACTTGACCAGGTTTAATTACCTCCTGAATTCTATATCTTCTAACTCCATATGATTTTTTTAGTGTCTCTCTATAATTATTTTCATTTTCTGGTTTATTTTTTATATCTTTATTTTCCTCTATAGTTTTAGTCTTTTCGTAATTTTGATTAATGTCATCTTCAGATGAGGAATTATCCAAAGTTTTATTTTTCAAATCTTCACGAATTTTTTCCTCTATATCTTTTAATTTTTCTTTATCTTCTGCTGGTATTTGATAATAGTCCGATTGAATATCATTGAATGCTAAAAAACCGTGTTTAATTCTTCCAAAGTCAATAAATGCAGCTTGTAAGGATGGTTCAACTCTACTTACCACTCCAAGATAAATATTGTTTTTAAAATTTACCTTGTTTTTGTCTTCAAACTCATATTCTTCAATTGAAGATTTTGATTTAAGTACAACTCGAGTTTCCTCTGGATGCGATGCATCGATGTATAAATTTTTTTCCATCTTAAGTGAATTCCTTTTTGTGAAATTTGTGTAATATTAAAAAATGATCTCATATACTTATTATACAATTTTTTTAGGCAATTGCACTAATTTATATGCAATACATAAATGCCATAAGAAAGCCTAATTTATTAATAATATTCATCATATGATTAGATTTATTAATCCTATAATTAAGATTATTCTTATACTTTCAATAACTTTACTTTTAATTATTTTCTCAGCCTTTTTTTATTTTTCTTCGGGCTTACCTGACTACAAAAAATTATCTAATTATGAACCACCTATTTCGAGTAGAGTTTATTCTGAAGATGGCAGTTTGATTGCAGAATACTCCTTACAAAAAAGACTATTTGTACCTTATAAATCAATACCTGATAAGATTATAAATTCATTTTTATCTGCCGAAGATAAAAATTTTTTTGATCACCCTGGGGTTGATGCAAAAGGTATTTTGAGAGCATCAATTAAAAACATTACTAATATATTGTCAGAGAAAAGACTTGAAGGCGCTTCAACAATCACGCAACAGGTTGCAAAAAACTTTTTACTTACTAACGAAGTTTCCATTAAAAGAAAGATTAAAGAGGCCATTTTAGCTTTCAGAATTGAAAAAGCTTATTCGAAAGAAAGAATTTTAGAATTATATTTAAATCAAATCTACTTAGGTGAGGGTACTTATGGTATAGCCGCAGCCAGTTTAGAGTATTTTAATAAATCAATTAAAGAGCTTAATTATCAAGAGGCTTCAATGTTAGCAGCACTTCCTAAAGCGCCAAGTAAATATAACCCTTTTAAGTACCCTGACGAGGCAAAGTTTAGAAGAAACTTAGTTCTAAATAACTTGTCTGAGAATGGATTTATAAGCAAAAAAGAATTAGTAGATTTAAAACAAAAACCAATAAAATTAAATGAACGAAAAATTGTAATTGTTAATGAAGCCGTATCTTTTACGGAGGAAATCAGAAGATCTATTAAAAATAAATATGGTTTTCAGAAACTATACTCAGAAGGATTAACAATCAAATCTCCATTAAATATCAATTACCAATTAAACGCTATTAAAAGTTTGAGAAATGGTCTCGAGGCATTTGATAGAAGAAAAGGATATAGGGGTCCAATAACTAATAAAAACAATGATGTAAGCTGGAAAAAGAAATTAGATAATTTAAACTTAGATAAGTCACTAAATTGGCAAGTAGCTGAAGTCATCTCAATAAATCAAAATGAAATTAAATTTAGCATTTACAAAAAAAAAACTACAGGCAATATAAAAAATAAGTTTATAAAATGGATTATCAAAAAAAATAAAGTTGAAGAAATTTTCAAACCCGGGGATTTCATTTTTGTAAAAATGGAAAACGGCAATTGGAAAATCAAGCAAAGTCCTAAAGTTAATGGAGCCATTGTAGTTTTGGACCCTTACACAGGTGAAGTTAAAGCTTTAGTAGGAGGTTACAGTTATAGTTCAAGCGAATTTAATAGAGCCACTCAAGCAAAAAGACAACCTGGGTCAGCCTTCAAACCTTTTGTTTACGCTGCTGCCTTAGAAAATGGATTTTCCTCAAATTCAATCGTTCTAGACGCACCTTTTGTGGCACAACAAGGCATAGGTTTAAAAGATTGGAAACCTGAAAATTATGGTAAAAAGTTTTATGGACCCTCTACCTTAAGAAAAGGCGTAGAGTATTCTAGAAATTTAATGACAGTGAGGGTAGCTCAAAAGATCGGCCTAAAGCAAATTATTGAATTATCAAAAGATTTAAATATTTATCAAGACCTGCCAAAACTTTTATCTATTTCCCTAGGTTCTGCTGAAACAACTTTACTAAATTTAACATCCGCATACTCTACTTTTGTAAATGGAGGATTAAAAGTAAATCCAACCCTAATTAGTAGAATTCAGGATAGGAGAGGTAAAACAATTTATGTCCCTGCCTTGTCAGGCAAATGCGTTGGTTGTGATAAATTTATAATTGCTGGTGAAATGCCATCGATAAAAAAAGATAATTTAAAAATATTCTCAGAGCAAACAGCATACCAAATAACTTCAATTTTGGAGGGCGTTGTTAAAAGAGGTACGGGAAAAAAATTAAGAGATCTAAATGTTCCACTTGCAGGTAAAACTGGCACCACTAATAATAATTTTGATGCTTGGTTTATTGGATTCACCTCTAACTTAGTTATTGGGGTTTATGTTGGGTATGATAATCCAAAGACCTTAGGCAAATATGAGACAGGATCTAAAGCTGCGTTACCGATATTTAAAGATTTCGTTAAGAGATCCATCTATAAAGATGAATTTAAAAATTTTCCAATACCCAAAGGTATCTATTTTGCGCCTGTGGATTATGACAGCGGGAATAAAAGTAATTTTGATCAAAAAAATTCAATTATTGAAGCATTTAAAACTAAAGATATTAACAATATTTCTAATAAAAATTTATCAGATAAAGAAGAATATGATACTTTAAGCAAATTTAATAAATTTTATTAAAATGAACTCATTTAATACAGACATAAACATCGCAAACAAAATCCTTCAAAATATTTGGAGGTATCTTTGAAAAAAATAAAATACATAAAGAGTTCAAAAACTTATCTGAGTTAATTACTAAAGAAGACTTTTGGAAAGATAATACTCAAGCAAAAAAAATAATAAAAAAGAAAAACTTTTACGAAGAATTAATAAATAATTTTGATATTAACAAAATTGAACTTGAAAATATAAAAGATTTACATTCTCTTTCAATAGAAGAGAATGATCAAGCAGTGTTAAATGAGTGTGAATCTAAGATAAAAAAATTAATTAAAAACTTAAAGTTCAATGAGACAAAATGTTTTCTCTCAGGTGAAAGTGATAGTTTGAACATATACTTAGAAATACACGCAGGTGCAGGAGGAACTGAAAGTCAGGATTGGGCAAATATGCTAAGAAGAATGTACTTAAAATGGTTTGACAAAAAAAAATTTCATTATCAAATTATTAGTGAGCATAAAGGTGAAGAAGCTGGAATTAAGTCTTGCACTTTAAAAGTTTCTGGCGAGTACCTTTATGGCTTGATGAAAAAAGAGTCAGGTGTTCATAGACTGGTCAGAATTTCGCCTTTTGATAGCGGTGCACGAAGACATACAAGTTTTGCAAGTATTTGGGTTTATCCTGTGGTTGACGATAGTATTGAAATTATTATTGATGACAAAGACTTAAGAATTGACACATATAGATCTAGCGGTGCCGGCGGCCAACACGTCAACACAACCGATAGTGCAGTAAGAATTACCCACCTACCAACAAAAATTGTTGTTCAATGTCAAAATGAGAGATCACAACATAAAAATAAAGAGACGTGCTTTAAAATGTTGAGATCAAGACTCTATGAAAATGAGATCAATAAAAGAGAAGAGGAGACCAAGAAGTCCGTAGAAGAAAAAACAGATATTGGATGGGGTCACCAAATCAGATCTTACGTGCTCCAACCTTATCAACTAGTTAAGGACTTAAGAAATAAAACTGAAAGCACTAACCCGACTGCTGTACTGAACGGGGAACTAGACGAATTCATTGAGTCAGGAGTAACAAATACTTAAATGAAAAAGATACTACTTAGAGGAATTTTTTTAATATCATTTTTAATTATAGGTATAATCATTTATTTAAGCACCATTGGATACCAAACTAGTCAATTTAATAATCTAATTTATGAGAGAATTAAATTACTTAACAATAATTTAAGTTTAGAAATAAAAAAAATAAAAATTAAATTAAACATTAGAGATTTTACACTTTATTTATCGACTAAAGAACCAAATATCATCTTTAACCAAGTTTCAATTCCTATTACAGAATTAAAAAGTTTTATAGATTTAAAATCTTTAATAAGAAAAAATATATTAATAACAAAAGTTTCAATAAACATTAATAATGTAGACTACAATGACATTGAAAAAATTTTAAAAATATCTAAACCATCTAATCTTAAAAGAATAGCCTTAAATCACTTTGAAAAAGGAAAAATTACAGGTAACTACGAGCTGATATTCGATGATAAATTTAATATTTCTAATTTTTTAGCGGAGGGATACGTAAAAAATTTTCAGGCAAAAGTTAATAAAAATCTTAAATTAGAAAATGCAAGTTTTTTATATTTCGTTGAAAAAAATAGCTTAGATTTAAAAAATTTAAAGGGAAGTTTAAATAATTTACTTATATCTGAAGGAAGTTTGAATTTATCATCAAGTGATGAGATTGAGATAGCATCGGACTTCAAAACATCTATTAAATTAAATCTAAAGGATATTAAAAAAATTTTACCAAAAAATAAAGATTACCTAGATAATAAATTAAAAAATCTTTTCATAAACTCCGATTTGACAAATGAAATAAAATTAAAAATTGATAAAACAAGGCAAATTTCTGACTATAGCTTTTCTGGTATCGGCAATGTTTCTAAAACAAAGATATCTTTAAAGAACCCAATTGAGTCAAATATGATAAAAAAAAAGATAGAAATTATTGATGTAGATAAAAGTAAAATAAAGATAAAATTTAATAAAGAAAAATTTTCAACAGATTTTGATGGGAAGTATAGTATCGATGGAAAAAATTATAATGTTTTAAAATTTAAAAATATACTAACAAATGGAACAAATAATATTTCTGTAGACTTAGATTTTGATGAGAGACTATTTATAGATTTAATAAATTACAACAGTTCAGATACGACTCAAAACGTGAAGGCAAATATTTTACAAAAAGAAAACAAACTTCTATTTAAACAAATTAATTATCTTAACAATGATGATTTTATTAACATACATAATTTAGAATTTGATAAGACTGGCAAAATAAATAAACTTGAAAAAATCGAGTTAAATACAAAATTAGATAAAAAAACTAATAATGCTTTCACGATTGAAATTAAAAAAAATATTGAAATAAAAGGAAAGAAATTTGACGCCACTAAATTATTGTCAATAATAAACAAAAACGATGGAAAAAGTATTTTTGACAAATTTAGTAAAAATATAAATATCACTTTAGATGAAATTAATACTGGTTTTAAAGATCAAAATATTATCCAAAAATTTAATTTAATCGGTAAAATTAAAAATGGAAAATTCGAAAAGTTATCGTCTAAAGGGGAGTTTAGTAAAAATAAATTTCTTGATATTAGTCTGAAGAAAAATGAAGAAAATACATTAAAAATTTTTGAAATATATTCTGACATTCCAGATCCATTTATAAAAGAATACGATTTTTTTCGAGGTGTCATAGGGGGTAAACTTACGTTTGTGAGTAGTTTTGATCAAAGGTCCAGCACTAATCAAATGATAATTGAAAAATTTAAGATCAAAGATGCGCCGGGTTTCTTAAAACTTTTATCATTGGCGGACTTACAAGGTTTAGCAGATGCCGCCAAAGGTAATGGAGTATCTTTTGATGAGTTGCAAATAAATTTTACAAAACAAAAAAACAAAATAGAATTAAATGAACTGTATGCTATAGGTCCTAGTGTATCTATTTTAATGGAGGGATATATTGACAACAAGAGTGGTCTTGTAAGTTTTAAAGGAAATATGATACCGGCAAAAACATTAAATACCATTATTTCAAAAATACCTGTGGTAGGTGAAATTATAATACCAAAAGATATTGGTGAGGGTTTATTTGGAATTAGTTTTAAGATAAAAGGTTTACCAGGAAAAGTTAAAACAACTGTTAACCCATTACGAACTATAACACCAAGATTTATACAGAAAGCTATAAAAAAAAAATAAACTATTTTAATTCTACCAAAAAGTGTTTCTTTTTACCGAACGAAATTTTTAATCTTTTTTCATCTACAAAATCTTTTATAGATAAATGATCTTTATAGTCACGGACTAATTCATCGTTTATTTTTATAGCTTTATTTTCTATAGCTCTTCGTGCTTCACTTTTTGATGAAAAAATTTTCGTTTCATTTAAAAAACTTAATATTTCAACATTATTAAGTATAAAAGATTTATTGATTTTTATTAAAGGTAAGTCTCTTCCCAAACCTCCTTTTCCAAAAGTTTCTTTAGCGGTCGCCTCTGAACTTTCAGCAGCCTTTTTTCCGTGAAGTAAAACTGTTGCAGCATTTGCTAGGGTTATCTTTAATTTATTAATATCCGCATTATTCCGAATTAAATTTTGAATAAAATCAACTTTTAAATCTGTAAAATAATTTAAAAATTTACCAACGTCTGCGTCCTCCGTATTTCTCCAAAATTGCCAATAGTCATAAGGGTGCATCTTTTTTTTATCTAACCATACAGCACCTTTTTCCGTCTTACCCATCTTAGACCCAGAAGACGTAGTAATGAGTGGCGTGGTTAAACCAAAAGACTCTTTTCTACTTATTCTCCTAATTAACTCCACTCCATTCACAATATTGCCCCACTGATCAGATCCACCTAACTGCAATATACAATTATATTTTTTGTTTAGCTGTAAATAATCATAGGCTTGGAGAATCATATAATTAAATTCCATATAACTTAAAGATTGCTCTCTCTGTAATCGCAACTTAACGCTATCAAAAGTTAGCATTTTATTAATTGTAAAATGTGTGCCAATTTCCCTTAAAAACTTTATATAATTTAACTTACCTAACCAGTTAAAATTATCTACGAATATTGGTTTAGTTTTTTTATTTTTGAAATCTAACAGTTTTTTAAAATTGTTTTTAATACCTAAAATATTTTTCTTAATATTGTTATGTTTTAAAATTTTTCTGGTAGAATCTTTACCTGATGGATCACCAATTAGTGTAGTGCCACCTCCTAACAAAATTATTGGTTGATGACCATGTTTTTGTAATAATCGCAAAACCATAATTTGCAATAAACTACCAACATGCAATGAGTCTGCAGTGCAGTCAAAACCAATGTAGGCCAAAATCTTACCTTTTTTCGCAAGTTCATCTAGCCCATCTAAATCTGTACATTGATTTAAATAGCCACGGTCCTTCATTTCTGCTAAAAAATTACTTTTCATAGATACAACATCAATAATCTACTATTATACGAAATTTTGTATAAATAAATAAAAATATGACAAAGAGCTATTTATCCTTAGGATTAATGAGTGGCACTTCAGGAGATGGAGTAGACGCTTCATTAATAAGGTCAACCGGCAGTCTAAATGAAAATAATAGCTACGAGGTTATTGTAGATAAATATTTTGAGTATGATCAGACAATCTTTAAAAAAATTTATGTTTTAAGAAATAAGGTTAATACAATGAAAGACTTAAAAACTTATTCCAATGAAATCAAAGAAGTTGAAAGATTAATAACAATTTTTCACGCAAAGGTTGCTGGTACTTTTTCAAAGAAATATCAAATTGACTTGATAGGATTTCATGGGCACACAATTTTTCATAATCCAAATAAAAAGATTACTAAACAAATTGGTAATGCAAAATTATTATCCCAGCTAACAAAAAAAAATATAATTTTTGATTTTAGAAGTAATGATATTAAAAACGGGGGTCAAGGTGCACCTTTAGCTCCACTATTTCACTTGGCTTTGTCCAAAAAAAATAAAATAATTCCTCCTTGGCTTATATTAAATATTGGTGGAATTTCTAATATCACCTTTTGTGGAAAAAATCCCAACGACTATCGAGCAATGGATATTGGACCAGGTAATTGCTTAATAGACAATTGGATTAGAATAAATACATCTTTTAAATTTGATGATAATGGAATTATTGCAAGTCGCGGAACAATAAATAAGCAAATTTTACAAGATAATCTTGAAAGTGAACAGTTTAAGCCTATTAATTCATCATATGACATCAATGATTTTGATTTAGGATTTGTTCGAGGACTTTCTACTGAAGATGGCGCGGCAACATTAACGGAATACACCTCTGAATTAATTTCATGGAAAATAAATTCATTTTTAAAAAAAAAATTTGAAAGTGTAAAATTATCTAACAAAACAAAATTGATTATAACTGGAGGTGGCCGAAAAAATAAATTTCTTGTAGAGCGTTTAAAAAAAAAGATAAACTGTGATATCAATCCTATAGAAAAATATAATTTAGATGGAGATTTTATTGAGTCCCAAGCTTTTGCTTTTTTAGCTATACGCTCTTTTATAAATCAACCAATTAGTTATAGATGGATGACAGGTTGTAAAAAAGATGAATGCAAAGGTGGAAAGTTAATAACTTTTAAATAAGAGCTGTTTTTTCTTTTATATACTTCTCAATATTTAACTTTAAATCATTTTCTTTATCTTTGAAAAAATGATTTGCATTTTTAATTTTTGAAAATAATACCTCAACTCCTTTTTGACTCTTAATCCTATTATCTAATTCAGTAATACTTTCATTTGTTACTAATTCATCGTTTTCACTATAAACAACCTGGCCGGAGGTAGGGCACGGTGCTAAAAATGAAAAATCGTAAACATTTGGCTGAGGCGATATAGCTATAAAATTATTAACCTCAGGTCTTCTCATAATTAGTTGCATGCATATCAAAGCACCAAAAGAGAAACCAGAAACCCAACATTGACTGTAATCCAAGTTTTGTCTTTCAATCCAATCTAATGCAGCAGCTGCGTCTGACAATTCGCCTTGTCCATTGTCAAATATACCCTCACTTTTACCTACGCCTCTAAAATTAAATTTTATCACAGAGAAACCATTGTTAAGGAATATATTAAACATTAATTGAACTATTTTATTATTCATTGTTCCTCCATATTGCGGATGCGGATGTAAGACAATCGCTATTGGCGATCCAAATTTTGGGTTTTTATAATATTTTCCCTCAAGTCTTCCTGAAGGCCCTGGTATAAATATTTCTGAACTTTTTGGTTTCATATTAATAATGATAATTATTTTCAAAAAAAGTTCAGATTTATAACACGAATTTGTGCGTCAAATTTTTTTTTTTAAATCATACAAATCTACTAGGAATTCTAAAGAAACTGCTGTAAAACTTACAAAATTATGAAATTGACAACCAAAGGAAGATACGCAGTCATGGCAATGGCAGATCTTGCCTACCATTCTAATGAAAAACCAGTCAGTTTGACGGAAATATCATTAAGACAAAATATATCTTTGTCTTATCTTGAGCAGCTTTTTATCAAATTAAAAAGCAAAAAACTTGTGAAAGGCCTTAGAGGCTCAAGAGGAGGCTACACCTTGGAAAAACCAGCTTCAGAGATTAAGTTATCAAATATTTTTTATGCCGTTGAAGAAGAGGTAAGAACGTTAAATTGCAAAAAAGATTCAAAACGAGGGTGTAATAACAAATCAGTTAAATGCATAACCCACAACCTTTGGGACAGACTAGATAATCATATTAACGGTTTTTTTGAAAATGTGAAATTAGAGGATTTATTAAAAGAAAATTATGAACAACAACGAAATAAATAAATTAAAGGATTATAAATACGGTTTCACTACCGATATAGATAGCTATAGAGCTCCAAAGGGCCTTAATGAAGATACTATAAGATTTATATCTAAGATTAAGAAAGAACCTTTGTGGTTATTAGAATGGAGACTAAAGGCTTTCAATAGATTGAAATCACTTAAAGAACCAAATTGGCAAAAACCAAAATATCCTAAGATAGATTATCAAGATCTATATTATTATTCAGCTCCCAAAAACTTTAAAGAAAAGCCTAAGAGTTTAGATGAAGTTGATCCTAAACTAATTGAAACTTACAAGAAACTTGGTATTCCCTTGGATGAACAGAAAAGACTAAGCGGCGTAGCTGTTGATGCAGTTTTTGACTCAGTATCCGTTGCAACTACTTTTAAAGATGAACTGACAAAAAAAGGTATAATATTTTGTTCTATATCGGAAGCAATTCAAAAACATCCAGAATTAGTAAAAAAATATCTAGGTTCAGTAATCCCTTTGACAGATCATTATTTTGCTACATTAAACTCAGCTGTATTCACGGACGGTTCGTTTGTTTATATTCCCCCTAATGTTCGGTGTCCTATGGAGCTTTCTACTTATTTTAGAATAAACGCATCTCAAACTGGTCAATTCGAGAGAACTCTTATAATCGCAGACAAAAATAGTTATGTAAGTTACTTAGAGGGATGTACAGCTCCAATGAGAGACGAAAATCAACTACATGCTGCTAATGTAGAATTGGTAGCCCTCGATGACGCTGAGATAAAATATTCGACTGTTCAAAACTGGTATCCTGGTGACGAAGAAGGTAAAGGAGGTATCTATAATTTTGTTACTAAACGTGGAGCATGTAGAGGAAAAAATTCGAAAATTTCATGGACACAAGTCGAAACTGGTTCTGCAATTACTTGGAAATATCCAAGTTGCATACTTCAAGGAGATAATTCCGTAGGTGAATTTTATTCGATTGCAATTACAAACAACTTTCAAAAAGCAGATACCGGCACCAAAATGATACACCTAGGAAAAAATACAAAAAGTAAAATTATTTCCAAAGGAATTTCAGCTGGGAAAGCAGATAATACTTATAGGGGCCTTGTTGATATAAATAAAAAAGCCACAAATGCTCGTAATTATACTCAGTGTGACTCATTATTAATGGGGAATAAATGTGGTGCTCATACAGTTCCATATATAAAAAATAAAAATTCAACCTCTACAATTGAACATGAAGCTACAACTTCTAAAATAAATGAGGAACAACTATTTTATTGTAATCAAAGAGGCTTAAATCAAGAGGAAGCTGTAAGTTTAATAGTAAACGGTTTTTGCAAAGAAGTATTACAACAACTTCCCATGGAGTTCGCCGTGGAAGCTCAAAAGCTAGTATCAATTAGTTTAGAGGGGAGTGTTGGATAATGCTAAAAATAGAAAATTTAAAAGCAGCCACTGATCAAAAAAAAATATTAAATGGCTTAGACCTTGAAATCAAAAAAGGTGAGGTTCACGCAATTATGGGTCCAAATGGTTCTGGAAAAAGCACATTGGCAAATGTTCTGTCTGGAAAACCAGGATATGAAGTTTCAGGAAATTTAAAATTTGAGGGATCCGACTTACTGGATGTGCCAATCGAAGAGAGAGCGCAAAAAGGGATTTTTTTGGCATTTCAGTACCCACTTGAAATTCCAGGTGTTAACACGGGAAATTTTTTGAGAACATCTTTAAATTCAGTAAGAAAATCTAGAGGAGAAAAAGAGATTGATGCAATAAATTTTTTAAAAATTGTAAAAGAAAAATCAAAAGAACTTGGAATAGATGAAAAATTTTTAAGCAGGCAATTAAATGTTGGTTTTTCAGGAGGAGAAAAAAAGAAAAATGAAATTTTACAATTAAAGATACTTAAACCTAAACTATGCATTCTTGATGAGACAGACTCTGGTCT
>MDSW01137214.1_pt1 | contig 14462 bp, 13 predicted proteins | sample 811171 | NCBI WGS metagenome assembly MDSW01 (sample SAMN05326641, study PRJNA326480) | marine metagenome | isolation source: seawater | place: Atlantic Ocean: North West | collected 2012 | reverse complement strand
TCCACGCCTGCCCTGAGCATCCCGTGTGGCTGCTCCCTTCCGGTCCTGACCAGATTTGGGCGTCAGAGCCGCATGGGTCCGAGTCTCCAGAATGCTAGCAATGAATCTTTTCAGGCTCAGAACGGCCGATGCGTCCTGCTGATCTGATCCATTTCAAGCAGAACAGGCGACCCATCACAGTGCTCACAGCCTGGGACAGCCTGTCTGCTGCACTGGTGGAGTCAGCAGGAGCTGATGCCGTTCTCGTTGGAGACTCACTTGGCATGGTCGCTCTAGGCCATGCCACAACCCTGCCGGTCACCCTCGACCAAATGTTGCATCACACGCAGGCCGTTGCTAGAGGATTCCGTGCCATGCCCTCTCAACAGCCGCTGCTGATCTGCGATCTACCTTTCCTGAGCTACCAATGCGGCGAGGATCTAGCCGTCGCAGCCGCAGGCAAACTGCTCAAAGAATCAAGCGCTGCAGCAGTGAAATTGGAGGGGGCAGAGCCTGAGGTGGTTGCGGTGATTGATCGACTGGTACGGATGGGGATACCCGTGATGGGCCATTTAGGCCTAACACCGCAGGCCGTTCATCGCCTTGGCTACCGACGTCAGGCCAGAGATCGCCGTAGCCAAGACAAAATGGTGCAATTAGCCAAAGAGCTTGAAGCCGCAGGTTGCTTTGCTGTGGTTCTCGAGCACGTACCAGACGAACTCGCAGGGAGAGTGAGGCGTGATCTCAAGATCCCCTTAATCGGCATTGGCGCCGGCGACGATTGCGATGGACAGGTCAGAGTGACCGCAGATCTGCTGGGCTTAACAGACAAACAACCACCGTTTAGCCCCGCATTGATTCCAGGACAGCAGTTGTTTGTTGATGCGCTGAAAGGGTGGATCGATGTCCAACGCGCATCCAGTCACATCAGCTCAGATCACGAGAAACACCAGGCTTGGAGCTAAACATCCATCCGGATTCAACATCACATTCCATCTCGTTCACAGCCACCATCTAGGCATCAGACGCGTCCGTCACCGAGAGAGTCCCACCAGCACAACATCTGAACCATGACCTGATTGCTAAGGGCCATTCCCTTGGGATCGGTCAACCGCCATCGTCCTGCGCAGCATTCGAGAAGTCCATCGTCAATGAACGGCAGCCAACGTTCCAGCAACGCAGCCGGCTGCGGACATTCCAGCGCCTTGAGATCAACTCCCTCGCGACGACGCAATCCCACCAAGAGCAAGTCGTCTAACGGAATCTCAGCGTTGGAATGTTCCCCGGGCTGTGTGTTGAGCCAGGCCCGGTAGGCCTGGCGTGTGCGGGGACGCGCCAAGCGCTCTCCCCATGGCGCCCCTGTGGCCCCCATGCCAAACCCCCACCAACCAGCGCCACCCCAATAAACGCGATTATGGCGAGACGCATGCCCAGGTTTGGCATGGTTGGAGATCTCATAACGGCTCAAGCCCGCTGCAGCCAGATAATCACTGGTCAGTGCCATTAAGGCAGCAGCCAAGTCCTCCTCCGGCAATGGGAGCTCACCACGTTGCTGCAACCGAGCAAACACCGTTCCTGGTTCCACCGAAAGGTCGTAGACGGAGATATGTGGCGCCTGAGTCTCAACAGCCTGCTGCAGTTGCTCCTGCCAACTCAGCAGGGTCTGGCCTGGCAAGTTCTGGATCAAATCAAGACTCCATGAGCGCAACGCACCGGCCCGATGAACCTGATCCAACCAACGACAGGCTTCCCAGAGGTCCCTGCAACGATGCCGACGACCCAACTGCTCCAAAACAACATCGTCAAAACTCTGACCTCCGAGGCTGATTCGGTTGACACCAACAGCCAAGACAGCATCCAGCTGATCGCGATTGAAGCTGGCTGGATCCATTTCAAGAGTGATTTCCGCCCCCTGCTGAAGTCCGAAACGTGTGGCGAGTGCCTTCAGCAATTCCCCGATCTGACCAGGCATCAACAGGGACGGAGTGCCCCCACCGATGTACACCGTAGAAAGAGGTGGTCCGCCTGCTGCTGCAGCGATCTCACGGTGCAGCAGGGTCAGGTAATCAAGGATCGATTGACTGCCTGGACCACCATCCGCCCTGGCTCGATCACCGAGAGGGACCACGGCGAAGTCGCAGTAGTAACACCGTCGATGGCAAAAAGGAATATGGAGATAAGCGCTGCGTGGAGAAGGTTGATAGGGCATGCTTCGAACACTTGATCCGATCTGCCACGACCAGAACCCATGGTGGATCTACTCATCCTGCTGCTCTTTATGGCCTCCGGCGGGGCTGCTGGATGGATGGGCGTGCACTTGTTGCCCCCAGAACTGCTGAATGAAACAACCAACGCAGAAGGCGTTCGAGGAGTACTCACCGGATTTGGAGGCTTCTTTGGCCTGATCGCAGGACTGGTCTTTCAACGCCTGCGCGAACGTTTGATGGTGCAGGTGCGCACCATGCCGACAGACCTGCTGGTCAGTCGTGCCGTGGGGCTCATCTTGGGGCTACTGGTGGCCAACTTGTTGCTCGCTCCAGTGCTTCTACTGCCCTTACCTGGTGGTGTAGTACTTGCCAAACCGTTGATCGCTGTGCTCAGCAATGTGTTCTTCGGAGTGCTGGGAACCAACCTTGCTGAAGTGCACGGACGCACATTGCTCTATCTGTTCAATCCCAGCAGAACAGAAGCACTGCTTGTTGCTGATGGTGTGCTGACACCCGCCACGGCCAAAATTCTCGACACAAGCGTGATCATTGATGGACGCATTCGCGGGATGCTCGCCTGCGGTTTGCTGGAAGGCCAGGTGATCGTGGCCCAAACGGTGATCGACGAAATGCAGCAGCTCGCCGATTCCACCAACGTTGATAAACGTGCCAAGGGCCGCCGCGGGCTCAAGCTGCTCAGGGAACTGCGCGAAACCTATGGACGCCGGTTAGTGATCAACAACACCCGTTACGACGGGGCTGGCACTGACGATCGTCTGCTTCAGCTGACAACCGACATTGGTGGAACCCTGGTCACAGCTGATTTCAATCTGGCCCAGGTCGCTGAAGTCAAAGAGTTGAAGGTGATGAACCTGAGCGAATTGGTCATTGCCTTACGACCAGAGGTGCAACCGGGAGATGAACTGAATCTCAAGATCGTGCGCGAGGGGAAGGAGGCCAGCCAAGGGGTTGGCTATCTGGACGATGGCACGATGGTGGTGGTCGAAGATGCCCGCTCATTCATTGGCAAACGGCGCCCGGTGGTGGTCACTGGAGCTCTTCAGACCCCGACAGGACGGATGGTGTTTGCTCGGCTTGAGAAGGAGAAAGAACGAAACAAATCGGGAGGAGGCAAGCCGACCCGAACAACCGAGCGTCAGCAGGCTGACCCCCGCTAGGCTCCGACCACTTGAGAAGTGTTGCGAGCTAAATGACGACGTCAGCTCCGTATTACGGCGACAGCGCCGTGATGCGCACGCCTCCTCCGGACTTGCCCTCATTGCTGCTCAAGGAGCGCATTGTCTATCTGGGCCTTCCCTTGTTCTCGGACAATGATTCAAAGCGGCAACTCGGGATTGATGTCACCGAACTCATCATTGCGCAGTTGCTTTATCTGGAATTCGACAATCCAGATAAACCCATTTATTTCTACATCAATTCAACGGGTACCAGTTGGTATTCAGGTGATGCCATCGGGTTTGAAACAGAGGCTTTTGCAATCTGCGACACCCTGAGATATGTCAAGCCACCGGTCCACACGATTTGTATCGGTCAAGCCATGGGGACAGCAGCAGTCATCCTTTCAGCCGGTACAAAGGGGCAACGTGCCGCCCTACCTCATTCCTCCATCGTGTTGCATCAACCCCGAAGCGGAGCAAGGGGTCAAGCCACAGACATTCAAATAAGAGCGAAAGAGGTTTTGCATAACAAGCAGGCCATGCTTGAAATCCTCTCTAAGAACACCGGCAGAAGTGTGGAGGATCTGAGTCGAGATTCAGACCGAATGAGTTACCTCACACCAGAACAGGCTGTCGAGTATGGCCTCATTGACAGAGTACTCAGCAGCCGCAAGGAGTTACCGAGTAACGCCACTACAGCGAATTAAACACCTTCTTTTTTCACCTTCCCAAATTCAGAGCCATGCCGATCGGTACCCCCAGTGTTCCTTACCGCCTACCCGGAAGCCAAATGGAACGGTGGGTAGATATCTACACACGTTTGGGTGTTGAACGCATTCTTTTTCTTGGTTCCGAGGTCACTGACGGCATTGCTAATAGCCTTGTTGCACAGATGCTTTATCTGGACTCGGAAGACAGCAGCAAACCGATCTATCTTTACATCAATTCACCAGGCGGTTCTGTCACAGCAGGATTAGCGATTTACGACACGATTCAATACGTCAAGAGTGATGTTGTGACCATTTGCGTTGGGCTGGCAGCCTCAATGGGAGCCTTCTTACTTGCTGCTGGAACCAAGGGAAAGCGAGTGGCTCTCCCACATAGCAGAGTGATGATTCATCAACCTTTGGGAGGAACCAATCGACGTCAAGCCAGTGACATCGAAATCGAGGCCCGTGAGATTCTTCGTATGAAAGACATGTTGAACCGTTCCCTGGCAGACATGAGTGGCCAGAGCTTTGAAAAAATCGAAAAAGATACGGATCGTGATTATTTCCTCAGTGCTGAGGAAGCGAAAGATTATGGCTTAATTGATCGTGTGATTTCTCACCCCAACGAAGCTTAACCATCCAATTTGGCTGTTCCGATCTGCGATCCAACTTTGATTGGGATCACAGATCTGGACAGGACACCGCTGAGCCCGCTTGTCTGCTTTCAACTTCGATCCCAGTGCAGCAGAACACAACTGCGTAAGCTTTCGGCTTGCACCGTTTGCAAGCGCGCCCAGGATGGCACAGCTCTTCTACGACTCCGACGCTGATCTCGGTCTGCTGGATGGCAAGACCGTTGCGATCATCGGCTATGGCTCCCAAGGCCATGCCCATGCCCTCAACCTCAAGGACAGCGGTGTTGACGTTGTGGTTGGTCTCTACGAGGGAAGCCGTTCAGCTGAAAAGGCACGCGCGGACGGTCTGGAGGTTCTGAGCGTCGCTGAGGCTTCAGCCAAGGCGGATTGGATCATGGTGCTGCTGCCTGATGAATTTCAAAAGCAGATCTATGACCAAGAGATCGCTCCTCATCTGAGCAGCGGCAAAATTCTTAGTTTTGCCCACGGCTTCAATATTCGCTTCGAACTGATCAAACCTCCCTCCGATGTGGATGTGGTCATGATCGCTCCCAAGGGGCCCGGCCATACCGTCCGCTGGGAATATCAGAATGGGCAAGGGGTGCCAGCGTTGTTTGCCATCGAGCAAGATGCCAGCGGCAGTGCCCGAGGGCTTGCCATGGCTTATGCAAAAGGAATCGGCGGGACCAGAGCCGGCATTCTGGAAACCAATTTCAAAGAAGAGACAGAAACGGATCTGTTTGGAGAACAAGCTGTTCTGTGCGGAGGTCTCTCCGAGCTCGTCAAAGCTGGCTTTGAAACCTTGGTGGAAGCTGGCTATCAACCTGAGTTGGCCTACTTCGAGTGCTTACACGAAGTGAAGCTCATCGTGGATCTGATGGTGAAAGGCGGCCTTTCTGCCATGCGCGACTCCATCTCAAATACTGCGGAATATGGTGATTACGTCAGCGGACCACGCCTGATTACGGCAGACACCAAGGCGGAGATGAAAAAAATTCTGACTGATATCCAAGACGGCACGTTTGCCAAAAATTTCGTCGCAGAATGTGAAGCAGGCAAGCCCGAGATGAACAAAATCCGTGATCGCGATCGTGCTCACAACATTGAAGAGGTAGGGAAAGGGCTGCGCTCAATGTTCAGTTGGCTAAAAGCCTCGTAGGGCTTATTCGTTCATGTCTGCAAGGCTGTCGCAACTGCGCTGGGGAGGAGCTCAGGCGGGCATAACGCTCACCCTGGCGTCGAGTGGCTGGTTGCTCAGCGGCTTGACACCGTCCCCCCTGATCAACAGTTTGCTGCCGGCACTCACAACCTTGCCGGCACTGCTGCCCCTGCGTCGACGCTTGGCTGGCTACACACTTGAGTTGTTCAGCGCCCTGCTGTTGGTGCTGCTCTATGGGGCAGCAATGGCCGGCAATCCAACCGACAAACCCATCAGCATCGCGATCATTCTGGTGGCAGCACTGATCATGGCTCTGGGACAAGATCTCAGCCAGCTTCCCCTACAACGACGCCTGATCAGTCCAACGGGCCTACGTTTTTCCCAATTGAGACATGGCAGTGAGCTGGGTGCTCTGCTTGGTTCTCTGCTCACAGGACTTCTCAAACCAGGACTGCATCAATTCCTCCCAGCCTTTGTGCTGCTCCTCCCTCTCCTGCCAACGGCCTATGTCAGGGGCGAGCCCAATCAAAGCGATGGAGCCATTCCCCCTCTGGATGTAAGAGCCGCCATACAAGGTGCCCTGTTTGGCAGCTTTTTTGCACTCTTGCCCCTTTGGGTTCGCAGCATTGCAGCCGGAAACTGTTTCAACTTTGGGATGGTGTTAGCGGCTTATGGGATCGGTCGCAGCTTGTCCCAACGACTGCCCAAACTGCCAGCTGCCTTGCCTTACTGGCTGATCGCAGCGCTGCTTTTGATCAGCCATTGGCTACCTGGCTGGGTCGCCACAGCCTTATTTATTCCCCTCGGCGCGTTAGCTGCAGCATCAGACAGTGTGCAGGTGCAGCGCATGTCCTCTGATGACCCCGCCGCCGGATGGCAAATCCTGCTGCGATCCGGGGCGATTGGAGGACTCATTGGCATCCTTGTCATGGGCAGCTTTGCGCAGATGACCGGACTGTCCTTCGCCCTGCCACTGCAATTGCTGTTCTTCCTCCTTGCACCCGTACTAATTCGCCAAACACGCTCTCAACCTGAGGGCTGATGCCACTGCAGACCGCTGTTCTGGCGATTGTCAGTGCCGCAGTGTGGGACCAATGGATCGGAGACCCACGTTGGTGTCCCCATCCTGTGGTGTTGATGGGGGTGTTAATTCAACGGCTGCGCATCTGGCTGGAAGCAATCGCAAGCGGTCGCCCACTTGTGTTGCGACTGGGAGGAGTCTTCATCACGGTCGTGTTAGTCGGAAGCAGTGTTGCCGTTGGCTGGGCTCTTGAACGTCCAGTGCTGTTGGACGTCATGCCACAGCGCGGGCTTGGGTTCATCGTTGTCGTGGTTGCTCTGGCCAGTGCCCTCGCTGCCAAAAGTCTTCGCCAAAGCGTCCAAGCGGTGGTGCAAAGTTTGCCTTCACGCGAATCGTCAGCCTCTGAACAACCAGATCTCACTGACGCTCGTCAGAAATTAAGTTGGATCGTGGGCCGAGATGTCAGTCAGTTAAATCAATCCGAAATTCTGCGAGCCGCTGCTGAAAGCGCTTCAGAGAATGCAGTAGATGGGCTGTTTGCACCACTGTTCTGGATGATCGTCGGTGCTGGACTGTGGCAGATCTCAAGCCAACTCCCTGGTCCTCTCGCCCTTGCTTGGGGCTTCAAGGCTTCCAGCACCCTCGACTCAATGCTCGGGTATCGACGTGGCAACTTGCTTTGGCTGGGAACCGCAGGGGCCAAGCTCGACGATGGGCTCACTTGGATTCCGTGCCGACTGGTGATGCTGACCCTGCCCCTAGTCAGCCGTCGATGGAAGCAACTGCCGAGCCTGATCCGAGCTGCAGAACGAGAGGGATCTCTCGATCCCTCTCCCAATGCCGGACGGTCGGAGGCGATCTTCGCCCATTGTGCTGGTGTGCAACTGGGCGGACGCAACCGTTACGGCCACCAAGTCATTACAAAACCAACGCTTGCCCCTGATCAGGCCCCAGCCAACCGAGCAGGGCTCGCCACAATTCTCACCCTGACAACACGGCTGGAATGCCTCTGGATAATGCTAATGATTGTTCTCGTCTCCGTGATTCCATGAAGTTCATCACCTTCACCGCAACAACGCTGCTGCTTCTCTCCACCGCCATGACAGCGGAAGCCAAAAGTACGCGCAGTTTTAGTGGGGCGAACCCAGCCGAAGTGGAAAAGAATGCTCGCAATGCTGGCTTCACATACCCAGACGGAAAAATAGAATGCTCATCCCGTTGCACACAACGCTGGGGCCGCGATTAATCGATTCACCTCACCTAACCCTGAGAAATCAATCCAGACAGAATCAACCAACCGATCTCACAATCAGGCAAACAACAAAAGAATCACCGAATAACGCTAGTTAAACGTTAGATGTCAGGCGGCAATGCATCATGATCAGGGAAAGCCTGGCGCTCAATAAGCGCCACGATCCATCGGTAAAAGGAGCACACCAAAAGTACGCATGATAATTGCCAAATCTAAACTGAACGACCGTCCTCTGGCATAAGCCAAATCAAGCTTGACCCGCTTGCGGTAACTCAGGTTATTACGACCACTAACCTGCCAGAGACCTGTCAATCCTGGACGGACAGCTGCTACTTCATCCATGTAGTGGCCGTATCGATCGAGCTCATGATCAACAATTGGCCTCGGTCCCACCACACTCATCTCTCCTTTCAAGACATTCAGGAACTGAGGCAATTCATCCAAACTGGAACGCCTTAAAAAACGTCCAACCCAAGTAATGCGAGGGTCCTTGCGTAGTTTGAAATCGCGTTCAAACTCTGCCCTCAGACTGGGATCCTCCGCCAAAACGCGGCTCAAAACCTGTTCTGCATCGGCACGCATGGTGCGAAACTTGATGCAACCAAAGCGGCGATAATTGCGACCGACTCGCCGTTGAACGTAAAAAATAGGTCCTGGTGAACTGAGGGTGACCAGAGCAGCCAAGAGCAACAAGACTGGAGCGCCAAGACCAAGGACTGATAAGGAGAAGACAATGTCTCCAAACCGCTTCAGTCCGCGCCCCAAACGACTCTGCTGGCGAATCAGCGTGTAAGCGTTCAGGCTGGACGGTGGCGCCGTGGCTACCGCCAGGTGAGGACGGTACGAACCTCGACCAATGGCAAGACCAGCTGTCTGACGCAATGAAGGCCTGGAGGCCGTGGTCAAGGCTCATTCTGTGTCTCGCCACACTCAACGTCACACAAGCAGTCCTGGCATCTCTGCAGGGTCACTCGCCGCAACGGCACAGCCTTGCTGATGCTTCCGCCAGCACCGGCGCAAGGAGGCCTCGAAACGATCGCCAAAGGCCTCAGGACGAAAACGTTCTGCCCATGCTCGGATGCTGGCAGCATCCAATTGACGCCAAACCTGTCGTTCTTCGAACCAAGCCACGGCCTGCTGAATGTCTTCAACGGTCTGATTCGGAAACAACACGCCCGTGGGCTCTGAAACGCCTGCGTTGAGACAACGCACCGTGTCTAAAAGACCTCCACGTCCTAACGCGATCACTGGCGCTCCAGCCGCCATCGCCTCCACAGGCGCGATGCCGAAATCTTCTAGACCTGCATACACGAAAGCCCTACAACGAGCGAGCAATCGATCCACTTGCTGCTGAGTTTGACGGCCAAGCAGGGTGACCGTGGGGCCAGCCAAATTTTGCAACCTGGACCGTTCCGGCCCATCACCGACCACCAGAAGTGGCAAACGCAAGCGGTTAAAAGCCTCAACCACCAAATCGACCCTCTTATAAGGAACGAGACGGCACAGACAGAGGTAAATATCATCGCGTGGCTCATCCCAGCGGAAACGCTCCACAGCCACAGGCGGATGAACAACCTCAGCATCACGCCCCCAAAACTTTCGAATCCTGCGTGCGGTGAAACGTGAATTCGCAATCAAATGATCAACCCGTTGACTGCTCAACTGATCCCATTGACGCAAGCGATGTAACTGCCAACGGATCAACGGGCCAAAGCCACAACGCACAAGCGCAGAACGTTCCAAATAGGAATGCATCTGATCCCAGGCATAGCGCACAGGTGTGTGCACATAACTGACATGCAACTGATCGGGAGACGTGAGCACTCCCTTCGCAACTAGATGACTGCTGCTCACGACAAGTTCAGCAAACTGAAGATCGATCTGTTCGATCGCGAAAGGCAACAGAGGCAGATATTGCTGCACATGACTGACACCCCAAGGAGCCTGCTGAATCGGGCTGGTCACAATTGATCGACCGGCAAGCCAACTGCCCCGCCTGGTGCTTTCTCCATCGACAAGAGCAGCCAGTTGAGGTTGGCAATCCAGCTCTGTCAGACGTTGATCAATCGCTCGCACAACGAGCTCTGCCCCGCCGGTGGATCGTGGGGTGAACCATTCATGAACCAGAGCAATGCAACCAGGAAGGCCGGCGGTCTGTGGCTTGATCAAAAGCCAAACGACTGAACGCTACGAAGTCTCTCAGCTCGTTGCCTCATCGGCATCTGATCACGATGCTGTTGGACATGTCAAGTTCCAGCCTCACCATCAACGCCCTTCTCCAAGAGGCGCTCAATGAACCAGATGTCGGGACAACCGCACGGTTCCGATGGCATGCCACGCCGGTTGGCATTGCCGCACTCTGGATTGAATCAACACCACCCTCAACACCGCCCTTCGAGGATGCCGTCCAGGAGGGGTTGAAGGTTGGACTCGACCTCAGCCGTGAAGAACGGGAATTCCACCAAGTCCAACAAGGTCTCGTGCTGTTATTTCATTCCTAAATAAAGTCTGAAGTAACCACGAATCAACACCAATAAAAGAGCAATCTCTGGAAGCACATTAAAATAATAGCATTAACAAGATTGATTAAATGATCCCAATTCCTGTTAGAAATGGGCACTGATTACAAAAAAGAGAGCAAAGTCTTGAAGTTTGGCAATGGATTGGACAATATTTTCAAAATTCACGTCTCCGTTGGCTTAGAAGGGCGAGTGCGCATGGGATGACGCACAACAAATACTTATCATAACCACCGCAACAAACCAGATCGATGGCAGCTTCAAATCATGAGAACCACTTTAAAACGAGGGAATGAAAACTTTGCGACCACTCTCAAGGTTATTTTCTCACCAATCCGATCAGAAGCCCAGATCAAGATTACACCCCTTCCATGCAGATGCCGTTGGTGGTCAGTGGATTCCGAAGACGATCTACGACGAACCGATATCGTTGTCGATGTCATACCAGAGTGGATTAGATGGCAGCAAATATCCGCACAAAGATCTAAATCAAGCCAATCATCACGACCATGAAAAAGGCATGAACAAAGATCGTCATCCATAAAAGGAGGCCACCGTTGACTCCAAGAGCATCCTCTTGACACAGACAACGGTGATGGGCTAACAACGTCAACCGAGATTCAAACTGTCGACGCGCTGATGAGCTGAAATTTTGACCCCGACGAGAATGGAAGGAGCTATATCTACTTTCAAAACATCGATCAACAAGCTCTCCAAACGATCAAGGGAAGCTTTCGCCATCAATTGTCGCTTCACAGCTCGACGAACATCCAAGCCCACACGCCCAAAACAACCAGAACTCCAAACCCTGTAATCAAACTAGGATGAGATCATTGGCACACAAGACCATAATTCCGCAAGAGAAACGAACCAGTGTCGCCATCTATGGACAAGCAAGGGATGACCAACTTAATGGCAGCAGCCAACACGACTGACCGCACGAAGGAACAGGTGACGATAGAATCATATGTTAAAAAGCTCCAACATTGACGCGACAACTCAAGGCATAGACACGTTTAAAGACGTCAATATCAAGCAAGGCGATTCGATCATTATGAACAAATTGTGTCCAAGGCTTAATCAGCGGCACCACCAATCATCGCCCGACCAATCACAACAAAAGCGTTACATGAGTGCTCAATACAAATGCATCCAACCTTGAGAAATGGATCAAGATTGCCGAAATCATTAAGTGCCAGGATTTCAGGCAATGATTGCCAGCATTAGAGGGATAATGAATCACAAATCCAACAAAATCGAGACAAACGCTCTCTCAACACACCTCAGACTTTCTTGCGCAAGCTAAAGAAACGATGATCTGCGGTCGGATTGATTAATTCGACTAACATTATATCTTACTGAGAACTCAAGTAACGGATCACGCCAATGGTCACCATTAAAATAACACCTGCATTCCAAATCGTCGAAGTTGATGGGATACGCATCACAACAATCTCCACATAGTAGGAGAGGGGCGTTAAAGCCCCTCTTGAGGTCGTTGAGACCTTATTTGAGTACCTACGGTCTCTGACCTGATTCAGTTCTAAACCTACTTGTCTTCAAAAAGCATGAGCAAAACTACTCCATCCTGAACAAGAAAAAGCTATGCTTCTAAGGTGATCTCGGTTGGTGCAATCAAGACGATCGATCGACCAGCGAGCGCGATGGTTGAGCTACCCCCGAAAAGACAGGTCAAAAAATTAGCCTCAGAACGAACTCAGCAAGGCTGAACTGATTCCACTCAATGCCTTCAATGCCTGTCCCAATCTGCATAAAGCAAAAACTGTAGATGCATTTTTCTCATAAAAAACCAAGCCGCAACAACGTCATCTTTCCCCTTTAAGAGGAAGAAACCAATTACCATCAAGCGATCAGAATGAATACTAACAAAAAATATTGATCATTAATCAAATCTTGAAGCGATTGGTCTTCCTCCTTCAAAATCAACAGCCTTCAAAATCAACAGCCTTCAAAATCAACAGCCTTCAAAATCTGCATCTCAATGTCGCGACATGGTCAATATGAGCATTGCAAGGCTTTGGCAAGAGCAAAGGAGGGGGCGACAACCGCTTCCTAGCATTTCAAAACATTTCATTAAGACCCGTCACGCGGTATCCATTTCTTATCAAAGGATGTAAAATTTGGTATATCAATCTTGAGAACTCACATTGTACTCGCAAATACGATTGACGAGGTAAGCATGAAGAGAGTCACATTCGAGCTCAGCGATGAACTTCATAAGAAATTGAAGCTTCTTTGCTACACCGAGTCGGTATCTATTGGTCATATCTTAAGAGAGTGCGTCACCGATTTTTGCCTCAAGCATGATGCACACCTCATTGAAATAATTGACAAGCGAAGCAAGCAATAAACAGCCCGAAAGCTAATTAACATCTACAAGTTGACGAGTACATATCTGTCCCAAGAATTAAATGTTGCAGTTTCTATTTACCGAGCAAAATTGACTACCAACTTCCAATGGATTGGTTGATGGCTTGCACCCTCTTAGCAGTCACAAGTACTGCAGAGATGTATATTCCACGAACCTTTGATTGCCTTCATTCATTCTATTGCATCAGACAAAAACGTTTCAATCAGATAGCTTCTAGCCAAAATATCTAGGGACAACAATCTAACATCACAATTGCAAGCATTTTAAGCTAAACATGGCAGCATTTATATGTTAATTGGTCTTAGGGAAGATCACTGATGCCACAAGACAAATTGCACAAACTACGATCGCTGCATGCTGATCCTGTCCAAAAACAGTTTCTTCTAGTTTACTCGGCTCAATCCATACACTAGCCCCCTTCGTGAATTCCATCAAAATCATTATAAATAACGTCAATACTTTTTGATCACTCAAGTCAAACCTATATTTTTTAAAGGCGTGGAGTAAAAACGTTGCTTAAATAGAATCTAATTAACGATAGATAAGCTGATGCTTTACAGAAAAAGAAAGAGAGCCTTAGATTCTTTGAGAGCGGAGGCAGGAGTGTTCCAATCAAATTCCCCTCAAAGCTTAAAATACCTGCAGAATGCTAGATTCAGCCACGCAAGTTAAAGCCATAATGTTTTGAAATCATGAACTGAATCTTGCTGAATATGGAATAATTAGCAAGAACAAAAGGTATCGAGCAAAACGCCTGTAATCGCCATGCAAACCTTACAAATCATCGCTCGCATATTTTAGGCCATGCTCCGTAATTCCCCTTCAAGGCAACACCTGCATTCATCATTTAACCTGCACTAACGACGTTCAATATAGTGTGAGGGGGAAAGTGAGACCATATAAAAAATAAATTCATTCCAGATCATCGAGCTATATTAATGTTGATACCCAGAAGAGACATGGCTTCCTTGGCAAGCTCTTCTAGTGACGAGCAAAGGCTTTGATAGTCTTGAACAATTTAAAAAATGGATCATGCAAATGGACTGTCACCACCGCTCGAATAATGACATATATCGTTAAATAAGCAACTTAAATAGTGACAATATCTCAGACTTAATTCCGTGTTCACGTCAAGTGCAAAGAGGGTTTACCATCTCCTTTCAGAAGTCACGAGAGGCCAAAAATTTGTCCATTCATCATTCTAAATCAAGCAATCCGATTGAAGTTCACAAGACGATCAAGCAAAACATCTTGATAGAGACAAACTCAACAAGCAAGCAAATATCTTCTCTTCATCGACTTATTTTCAACTACAATGCCAACCATTGAGACGCGTAAACGCAGCCACGCATACTTAAAGAACCATAAACGCGTTGTTAACTTTTAAATGATCATGCCAACTGCAAGGCG
>MDSW01019287.1_pt1 | contig 14464 bp, 18 predicted proteins | sample 811171 | NCBI WGS metagenome assembly MDSW01 (sample SAMN05326641, study PRJNA326480) | marine metagenome | isolation source: seawater | place: Atlantic Ocean: North West | collected 2012 | reverse complement strand
TTTATCGTAAGGTATCATTAAAAAAATAAAAAAATATCTTTCTATATATAATATGTCAATATAACTTACCAATATAAATAATTATGAAAGAACTTCTTTATCTCAAAGATGAACAAATAAAAGAGTTTATTGAGAAGCTTTTTTTAACTTACAGGGACACTTTTTCAGACTCTAAATCAGTTCTAAACAAATATTCATTAGGTATTGCTCATAATAAAGTATTGCATATTTTGTCAACATACAAAGGTATAACTATTGGAGAGCTACTAAATAAACTAAAAATAACGAAACAAAGTTTGAATAGGATTTTAAGAGATTTAATAAAATTAGACTTATTAACTTTTAAAAAAGATACAAAAGATACAAGAATTAAACATGTTTATTTAAATGAAAAGGGAGAAAAAATATTTAACGAAATTTTTACCAAACAAAAAAAACGTATTTATAACGCACTTCTTAATTCTTCTGCAAAAGAAGTAGTAGATTTTAACAAAGTTTTAAAAAAATTAATTAACTCTAATGAAAGAATTTGAAGCTCATATTTTAGTAATCGATGACGATAAAGGTATAAGAGAATTAGTAAGAGAGTTTTTGAATGAAAATAATTTTATTACTTCAACTGCAAAAGATGCGTCTGAGGCAAAAGAAAAGGTTTCTCTTATAAAGTTTGATTTAATTATTTTAGATATAATGATGCCTGGCAAATCTGGACTAGAATTTCTGCAGGAAAATAAAAAATATCTAGATACGCCAATAATTTTATTGACCGCTAAAGGAGAGGCGATAGATAGAATAGAAGGTCTTGAAACGGGGGCGGATGACTATTTATCAAAACCTTTTGAGCCAAAAGAATTGATATTGAGAATAAGAAATATCCTGAACAGAACTAATATTATCAAAGATAGAAAAGAAATTGAATTTGGTAATATAAAAATTAATTTAAATAAAATGATCATTTTTAGAAATAATAAACAAATTAAAATTAATAATACCGAAAAGAAAATTTTTGAGAAAATGCTTAACTCACCGGGTAAAGTATTTTCTAGAGAAAGTATCGGCAAATTAATAAATATAGATAAGGAGAGATCGATAGACGTGATAGTTACAAGACTAAGAAAGAAAATAGAAGAGAACCCGAAAAATCCAAAATATTTACAAACGATAAGAGGTGAAGGATATGTATTATGGGTTGAGTAAATATTTAAAACAACTTCTTCCAAAGCAACTTTTTTACAGAGGGTTATTAATTGTTGCTATGCCTATAATAATTTTACAAATTACTATATCAGTAGTTTTTTTTGATAGTTTATGGATAAAAACAAATATTGGAATGACGAGAGCATTAGTTGGAGAAATTAAAACTTTTATTGATTCTTACAATTTAGAGGGTGCAGATAAAGTTTTTTTAGAAAATACATTTGAAGATAATCTTAACATTGATGTTAAGTATTTTAAAAACAATAAATTTTTAGATGAAATGAATGAAAAATGGTACAGTCCTATTGATAGATCTCTAAGGAGAGAATTAAAATCTAAAGATTTAGTATATTGGTTTGATACCTCTAAATTAAAAAATAAAGTTAATTTAAAAATTCAAAATCAAGATGATTACTTTGAATTTTTTATTCCCAGAGAAAGACTAACCAGTACATCTGTTAGAATTTTTGCGTTATGGATTACACTTCCAGCAATTCTTATCGTAGCAATAGCGATTATATTTTTAAAAAATCAGACGAGACCAATTAAGAAGTTAGCTGAAGTATCCAAAAAATTTGGCAGAGGAGAGGATATTGGAGAATTCATACCATCTGGGGCGTCTGAAATCAGACAAGCTGGATATGAATTTGAGAAAATGAGAAAGAGAATATCAAGGCATCTAAACCAAAGATCTGAAATGCTCTCTGGAATTAGTCATGATTTGAGAACCCCATTAACAAGAATGAAATTACAATTAGCTCTTATAAAAGATAAGAATTTAATAAATAGATTTTCAAATGATATTGATGAAATGGAAAAAATGTTAAACGAATACCTTCAATTTTCCAGCGAAAGCAATAAAGAAAAAACTGAAAAATTTGAGTTAAATGAATTATTAGATGAAATTATATTAAAGTTTGACAATGATATGATCAAATTTATTAGTGGAGATAAAATTTATTTTAATGGAAGGAAACTATTAGTTCAAAGATGTCTAAATAATTTGATAGAAAATTCGATTAAATTTTCAAACCTTATTGAGATTAATTTACAAAAATTAAAAAGCAGTATTCTGATAGTAGTTGAAGACAATGGACCAGGAATTCCAATCGGTGAACGAGAGAACGTTTTTAAACCATTCTATAAAATTGATAAAAGTAGATCTGAAAATAGTTCAAGTGTTGGCCTAGGTCTTTCAATCTCATCTGATATTATTAGATCTCATGGGGGGAAAATAGATCTCTCTGATTCAAAAATGGGTGGTCTTAAAGTAATTATTTCTTTGCCTTTTTAATTTTTGTTTTTTTTAGATGTTTTTCAAGTTTATCTATTTTTTTTTCTAAGACCTCAATTCTATTCATTAAAACTTCAGTTTCTTCACTTCCTGTTAATTTAAATTTAAAAATTAATTCATCTCTTTTCGATTTTAAAATTGATATAAACTCATTAGATAAATCTTTGTAATTGTATAAACCTTGCTCAATAAGTTTAGATATTTGACCAAAAAACAATTTAGATTTTGACATAAATAATTTTATTTTTATAATTTAGTTTATAGTATTTTTTACTGATGTTTATCAATAATTTTGATCCTGTAGCATTTAACATTTTTAGTATCGAAATAAGATGGTATTCTCTAGCCTATATTTTTGGAATTATATTTGGCTGGGTTTACTGTAAAAAAAAATTAATAAAACAAGATCAATATAAAATTATATTTGATGACTATATTTTTTATATAATTTTAGGAATTATTGTTGGGGGTAGAATTGGATATATTTTAATTTATAATTTCAATTATTATATAAACAATTTATCAGAAATTTTTATGATTTGGAAAGGCGGCATGTCATTTCATGGTGCTGTTTTAGGTATAATTATATCTACATACTTATTTTCAATGAAACACAAAGTTAATATTTTTTATCTTCTGGATCTTGTTGCTTTATCTGCTCCAATAGGAATTTTTTTTGGAAGAATATCTAATTTCATTAATTCAGAACTGTACGGAAGAGAAACAGATATTTTTTGGTCTGTGAAATTTGTATTAGTTGATAATTTGAATAGACATCCATCTCAAATATATGAAGCAGTTTTAGAGGGTTTAATTTTATTTTTAATTCTAAATTTTTTTATTACTAGAGCAAACAGACAGCATGGTTATATTTCATCGTTATTTTTAATTATTTATTCAATTTTTAGATTTGTTGTTGAGTATACACGAGAACCTGATGCTCATATTGGATTGTTGATATTCAATTTAACTACAGGTCAAATAATAAGTATATTTGTATTCATATTAGGATCGCTTTTATGGTTTTCTAAAAAAAATGTTTGAAAAAAAAAAACTTAAAATCCCATTAGATGAATTTATTAATAACGCTCTTTATCATCCAAAATTTGGGTATTACATGCAAAAAATTTCTTTTGAAAAAGATGGGGATTTCATTACTGCCCCAAATATATCAAAAATTTTTTCTGAAATGATTTTAATTTGGTTAGTTTCAGCATGGAAAAAAATTTATAAAAACAAAAGAATTAATATAGTTGAATTAGGTGCTGGGAATGGGGATATGATGTATCAAATAGTTTATTCATCAAAAAGATTTATTGATTTTCACAAAAAGTGTAACTTTATCATTTTTGAAAAGAGTCCAAAATTAATTAAGGTTCAAAAAGAAAAATTAAAAAATGAAAAAATTAAATGGTTAAAAAATTTAGACAATTTAAATAATAACCCAACAATATTTTTAGGAAATGAATTCTTGGATGCGTTACCAATAAAACAATACGTTAAGAGAAAAAATATATGGTATGAAAAGTATATTATAAAAAACGGCAGAACATACAGCTTTTCCCATGTTAAGTGTAATATAAAAAAAATAGAAAAGAATTTAGGTTTTAAGATCTCAAGTAATCAAAATTTTCTAGAAATATCATTTGAAGAAATTAAAATTTTAAAAAAATTGAATAATATAATTTTAAAAAAAGGTGGTAGTATACTTTTAATTGATTACGCATACCTTAAGAACAAAATGTCTGATACTCTGCAAGCTGTAAAAAAACACAAAAAAGTTAGTATATTAAATAATGTTGGAAACTCAGATATTACACATTTAATTAATATTCCATTTTTGAAAAAGATTGCAAAAAAACTCAATCTTGAATTAAATTATAATACTCAAAGAGATTTTTTACTTGATTTGGGGATTTTAAATAGAGCAGAAATATTGGCATCGAACAAAAATTTTTTAGATAAGGCAAATATATTTTATAGAATAAATCGTCTTATAGACAAAAAACAGATGGGTGTCTTATTTAAAGTAATGTATTTTCATAAAAAAACAGAAAGTTTCAAACTAGGTTTCAAATGATAATTTCAAAATTGTTAATGAAAACAAACATAGTAGAACATGGTTTCTTTAACAAGAAAAATGGTTTTTCAAAGGGTATTTATAAAAGTTTAAATTGTGGTTTTGGCTCCAAGGATAATAAAAAAAACATAATTAAAAATCTAAACTATGTTAAAAAAAAAATTAAATCAAAAAAATATAATATTTCTCTTCCATACCAAATTCATAGTTCTAAATTTTTCTTTATTACAAAATACTCAAAAAAAAAAATTACTGGTGACGGATTAATTACAAATATAAATAATTTACCAATTGGAGTCCTTACAGCAGACTGTTCACCAATACTTATTTTAGACTCCAGAAAAAAAATAATAGCGGCAGTTCATGTTGGATGGAAAGGTGCTTATAAGCAAATTGTTATAAAAGTTCTTAAAAAACTTATTAAACTTGGATCAAAGAAAAAGGATATCATTGTTGTTATAGGACCAACTATAGCCCAAAAAAACTATGAAGTTGGCAAAGAATTCAAATATAAATTTTTAAAGAAAAACATCAAAAATTCAGTTTTCTTTAGACAAAAACATAAAAAAATTTACTTTAATTTGGCAAAGTACATTCAGATTCAACTAATAAATTTTGGAATTAGTAATATTGATGTTATAAGAAAAGATACCTTTAATAAAAAAAATAATTTTTTTAGTGCTAGAAGATCTTCAAAACAAAAAGAAACTGATTATGGTAGAAATATATCAGTAATTATGCTTAAATAGGAAACTGATGAAAATAATCACCGGAAACTCGAATAAAAATCTTAGCTTCAGAATATCTAAATATCTAAAAAACAGACTAGTTAAGTCAAGTATAAGAAAATTTTCTGATGGTGAAATTTACATTGAAATAAATGAAAATATAAGAGGAAATAGTATTTTTGTAATACAGTCAATATCTTCTCCAGCAAACGATAATTTAATGGAATTATTACTTTGTATAGACGCTTTAAAAAGATCCTCGGCTAAAAACATTACTGCTGTTATTCCATATTTTGGATATGCAAGACAAGATCGTAAAGTAGTACCAAGGACATCAATATCTGCAAAATTGGTTTCAAACTTAATTACAAATGCTGGAGCAGACAGAGTAGTTACTATTGATTTGCATGCTGGGCAAATACAAGGTTTTTTTGATATTCCAGTTGACAACTTATTTGCTACTCCAATTTTTGCGCGTCATGTTAAAAAGAAAATAAAAAACAAAAATTTAATTTGTGTTGCACCTGACGTGGGTGGAACAGAGAGAGCAAGAGCATTAGGTAAGTTTTTACATGCAGGCTTAGCAATAATTGATAAAAGAAGACCTGCGCCTGGAAAATCTGAAGTAATGAATGTAATAGGAAACGTTAAAGGAAAAACTTGTATAATCGTCGATGACATCATTGACTCTGGAGGCACAATTGTTAACGCTGCGTTTGCATTGAAAGAGAGAGGGGCTAAGGAAGTTCATGTGTATGTAACACATGGAGTATTAAGCGGAAAAGCTGTCGAAAAAATAAAAAAATCAAAAATTAAAAGATTAGTTATAACGGATACTATTGATAACTCTGAAAGAGTAAAAGCTGCAAAAAATATTGAAATTTTAACAATTTCTCAATTGGTTGGTGAAGCTATTAAAAGAATATCAAACTCTACATCTGTGTCAGACTTATTTAGGTAATTTTCTACTTGATAATATCCGTCTACTAAGTTAAAAGCTACCATTTTTATGACTAATTTAGAGGCAAACCTTAGACAGAAAAGTTCAAAAGGAACAAACAATACTTTACGAAAAGAAGGTATGATCCCGGCGGTTTTATATGGTGGAGATCAGGAAAATGAATTGATTAGTATTTCAAAAAAGCATCTAAAAAATTTACTTGATCAAGAAAACTTTTTATCAAATGTATTGAAGATCAAATTCAAAGATAAAGAAATTAATGCGCTTCCAAGAGAAGTTTCTTTTGATGTGGTCACTGATGAACCTATACATGTTGATTTTCTTAGAATGGTTGCAGGTAGAAAAATAGAATTAGAAATTCCAGTCAAATTTATAAATAATGAACAATCTCCAGGACTTAAAAGAGGAGGAGTTTTAAATATTGTTAGAAGAAAAGTTGAATTAAAATGTCCAACAGAAAATATACCGAAAGAACTAGTTGTTGATTTAGAGGGGCTAGATATAGGAGCAAGTATTAAAATTTCAGCAATTAATCTTCCAGAAAATGTTTCTCCTACTATTGTTGGAAGAGATTTCGTAATTGCAACTGTTGCTGCACCTACAGTTGTTAAAGAACCTGAGAAACCAACCGAAGAAACTGCTGAAGGAGCAGAGGCAGGAGCAGATGGAGAAGCTCCAAAAGAAGGTGAGCAGGCTGCAGCAGGCGATGATGCTAAAAAATCTGATGCTGATAAAGATAAAAAAGAAGCTGCACAAGAAAAAAAATAATTTGTTTTATAATCTTAAAAATATTCTTTAAAAATGATCTTATTCGTAGGTCTAGGAAACCCAACACCTGATAGTCAAAATAATAGACACAATATAGGTTTTAAAATTATTGACGCAATTAACCAAAATTTAGGTTTGTCGAAACAGAAGCCAAAATTTAAAGGATTATTAACTATGGGGAACATTGGAAACAAAAAAGTCTATGCAATTAAACCTCTTACTTTCATGAACAATTCTGGAACGTGTATAAGAGAGTTAATAGAATATTTTAAAATAGATTCCTCGAATATAATTGTTTTTCATGATGATTTAGATATTGAGTTTGGTAAAATTAAAGCTAAGTTTGGAGGTACAGATGCAGGTCATAATGGCATTAAATCTTTAGACAAATTTATTGGTAAAGAATATTCAAGAGTGAGAATTGGAATTGGAAAACCAGAAAAAAAGATTAGAGTAAATGATTTTGTCCTTGGTGATTTTAACGAAGAGGAGATAATTCAACTAGAAGATACATCAAAAAAAATAATTGAATCTCTAGATCTGTTAATTGATAAAAAACTCGATTTATTTTCAAGTAAAATAAATAATTAGTCATGGGTTTTAAGTGCGGAATAGTTGGATTACCAAATGTAGGTAAATCAACATTATTTAATGCTTTGACCAATTCAAGTAAAGCGCAAGCCGAAAATTTTCCATTTTGTACCATTGAACCAAATTTAGGAGTAGTGCCTATAGTGGATGAAAGATTAGATATATTATCGAGTATTTCAAATTCAAAAAAAAAAATTTATACAACAATATCTTTTGTTGATATTGCTGGCTTAGTTGAAGGTGCCTCTAAAGGTGAAGGATTAGGAAATAAATTTTTATCTCATATAAGGGAGGTTGATGCAATTATTCATATGATCAGATGTTTTGACTCTGATGATATTCAAAACGTAAATTCCAATGTAGATCCTATTAGAGATCTAGAAATAATACAAACTGAAATGAAATTAGCAGATTTAGAATCTATCCAAAAAAGACTAGATAAAAAAAACAAAAAAAATTTTTCTAAAGAACAAATTCAAATATTAGAAACAGCACTAGATTATATTGATAATGATAAAAATGTTGTGCAAATGTACAAACTTTATGAAAAAAAAGATATAGAAACGAGTGGGTTATTGTCATTAAAACCTAATTTGTATGTATGTAATGTAGGAGAAGAAAGTGTTGCGAGTGGAAATCCATATACTCAAAAATTTATTGAAAAGTATGGTGATAAAAGCACTATTATAATTTCTGCTGAAATAGAGAATCAACTTAATTCTTTAAGTAATCAAGAAAAGATGAATTATATGGAAATGCTTGGTATCAAAGAAGCTGGTATAAGTGTACTTTCAAAAAAAGGTTATGACTTATTAAATCTTGAAACATTTTTTACCTCAGGTCCTGAGGAGTCTAGAGCATGGACAATAAATAGAAATTGCCTTGCTCCTAAAGCTGCAGGAAAAATTCATACTGATTTTGAGAAGGGTTTTATAAAAGTTGAGACTATATCTTACCAAGACTTTGTGGATAATAATGGATGGGTTAATTCTAAAAATAACGGCAAAATGAGGCTAGAAGGTAAAGAATATATGGTAAAAGATGGAGATGTTTTAAACTTTCGTTTCAACACGTGACCATATTTTTTTCATAGTTAAGTATACGAGCACTGAAAGTATAATTAAATATACTATTACCCTAAAGCCAGTCTTATGTCTCGTTTCTAAATGAGGCTCAGCTGACCACATCAAAAAAGTAGTAATATCTTTTGCCATCTGTTCCTCCGTAGCAGCAGTTCCATCATTATATTCAACTAGACCATCTGATAAAGGTGCTGACATTTTAATTTTGTTTCCATACATATATTTATTATAATATACACCTTCGTCTAATTTAATATCAGCTGGTGGATCTTCGTATCCAAGTAGAAGAGAATAAATGTAATCTGCACCACCAATTCTAGCTTTTGCTAACACTGACATATCTGGCGGATAAGCACCTCCATTAGCTGCTTTTGATGCCTCAACATTTTCATAAGGCTTTACAAATTTATCTGATAATTTTGCAGGCCTTGTAAACATTTCTCCTTCGCTGTTTGGACCATCTAACACTTCAAAGCTTGCAGCTATAGCTTTTGCCTGCTCTTCAGTAAACTCAGGACCTCCGGGCTCAGCAAGATTTCTATAACTTAGGTATTGCATAGAATGACAAGCAGCACATACCTCTGTATAAACTTGATATCCTCTTTGTAACGAAGCCCTATCGTATTTGCCAAAAAGACCTTTGAATGACCAATCAGTTTTTAGAAATTTTGGTGTTTCAGCTGAAAAGGAGTGACTTTGAAAAAGAAATAATGATAAAAATAATATAAGTATACTTATTGTTTTTTTCACCCTAAGCTCTTCAAATTATTTTCAATTTTATCTTGTCGATCACTTCTTGCAGCCATAGCTGAACCTGCTAGTACTGGTTCTGAGATACTTAACGGAATAGGGCGCGTTTTTTCAGTAAATCCTAAAAATGGAAGTATAACTAAGAAGTGGATAAAATAGTAGGCCGTTGCAACTCTGGCAACTAGTAGATATAGTCCTTCTGCAGGCATTGCCCCAACGTATCCAAGAATTAGTACATCAATTACAAGTATCCAGTAAAACTGCTTGTATAAAGGTCTAAACACTGCTGATCTCACTTTAGATGTATCTAACCAAGGTAAAGCAGCTAATATCAAGATTGCAGAAAACATTGCGATTACACCCATTAACTTGTCAGGCACTGACCTTAGTATTGCATAAAATGGTAATAGATACCATTCAGGAACTATGTGGGCTGGAGTTACTAATGGATTTGCTTCAATATAATTATCAGCGTGTCCTAAGATGTTAGGTGTGTAAAAAACAAAAAAAGCGAAGACAATTAAAAATAGCAATAGAGCAAATGCATCTTTAATTACTATATAAGGATGGAAAGGAACAGTATCATTTGATGGCTTTTTAATTTCTATTCCGACAGGATTATTATTTCCCGGAACATGCAATGCCCAAATATGTAGAACAACTAAACCAAGAATTAAAAAAGGAATTAAATAATGCAAAGCATAAAATCTGGTTAAGGTTGGGTTATCAACAGAGTATCCTCCCCATAACCACGTTGTTATACCTTCTCCAACAAATGGAATTGCGCTGAATAAATTTGTTATTACTGTAGCTCCCCAATAACTCATTTGTCCCCATGGAAGAACGTACCCCATGAATGCAGCTGCCATCATAAGTAGGTAAATAATTATACCCAGTATCCATATTATTTCTCTCGGAGATTTGTATGAACCATAAAATAAAGATCTGAATATGTGAATATAAACTGCTAGAAAGAACATTGATGCACCATTTGCATGAACATATCTTATTAACCATCCATAATTTACATCTCTCATAATGTGTTCAACACTCGCAAATGCTAACTTGGTATCTGCGATGTAATGCATAGCTAAGACAAGCCCAGTTACAATTTGAGTTATTAAACAGAAAGTTAAAATTCCTCCAAATGTCCACCAATAATTTAAATTTTTTGGTGTGGGATAGTCAGTTAGATGATTAGCGAGTGTCAATAGAGGTAACCGATCATTAAACCATTTTCCTACTTTTGACTTTGGTGTGTAATTATTGTCGCTCATAATTTTATATTACCCAATTTTTATCGTATTCTCATTTAGGAAAACATATTCTGGTATTTCCATATTAACAGGTGCCGGTCCTTTTCTAATTCTACCTGATGTATCGTAATGCGAACCATGGCACGGGCAAAACCATCCGTCGTATTCTCCCTTATCAGATAATGGAACGCATCCTAAGTGAGTGCAAATTCCTAACATAACTAACCATTCAGCATTTTTAACTCTGTCTTCATCTTTTTCAGGATGTTTTAATTCATTTAATGATACTGATCTAGCTTTATCAATTTCATCTTGGGTTCTTCTTTTAATAAATACTGGCTTACCTCTCCAAACAACTGTAATTGATTGCCCAGGTTTAACTGAACTAATGTCTACTTCGGTACTCGCTAAGGCTTTGACGGAAGCATCTGGGTTCATTTGGTCAACCAAAGGCCAAACTGCGGCTCCTACCCCAACCGCTCCTGCAGCTGCAGTTGCAGTGAATATAAAATCTCTTCTATTTTTTGGTTTTTTATCTGACATTTAAATGTTTTATTTTTTGCTATTACATGTTTTCATATAATAATAAATATATATTTTTCTATTGCAGAAATGACACAGAAAACAAGTTATATAGGCCCTAAAATAGCCCTTTATCAACCCGATATACCTCAAAACACAGCAGCAATTATTAGGACTTGCTCATGCTTGGGTGTTAAACTTGAAATAATACAGCCCTGTGGATTTTTTTTATCCGATCCAAGGTTTAAAAGAGTGGTTATGGACTATATGGATATATCCTCTATAAAATTTTACCAAAGCTACGAGGATTTTGAAGCAGCTAAAACTAAAGGAAGAGTTATTTTAGCAACTACTAAAGCAAAAGAAGTTTATACTAATTTTAGGTTTAGAGGAGATGATACATTACTATTCGGTAGAGAAAGCTCTGGTGTACCTGAAAGCTTACATAAAAAAATTAAATATAAAATTAAAATACCCATGATTAAAAATAAAAGATCTTTGAATCTTGCTACTTCTGCAGCTATAATTATTTCAGAAAGTTTAAGACAAATAGTATGATAAAAATGAAATTAAATTTAAGACAAGAACTATCCAAACAATGGTTTAAAAATTTACAAGATATTATTTGTAAAAATATTGAAGAGATAGAAAACAATAAAGTTGTATTTAGAAGCAAAAAATGGATCAGAAATAAAAATAAAAATGAAGGTGGAGGGATATCAAATATATTAGAGAATGGAAAAATATTCGACAAAGTTGGTGTTAACTTTTCAGAAGTTTACGGAAAATTTCCAATTAAACTCAAAGGTAAAATTCCAGGAACAAAAAAGACTACAAAATTTTGGGCATCAGGTGTATCTATTGTTATGCACATGAAAAATCCACATGTTCCAGCAATGCATTTTAATACACGGTATATAAATACTTCTCACGGTTGGTTTGGAGGAGGAATGGATGTAACGCCATGCTTTAAAGATCAAAAATTAAAAAAATGGTTACACAAAAATTTAAAAAAAATGTGTGATAGACATAATAAAAAATATTATAAAAAATATAGTAAATGGTGTGATGAATATTTTTATTTACCACATAGAGGTGAAACTAGAGGCATTGGTGGTATTTTTTTTGATTACAAAAAAGATAATTGGGAAGACAATTTTAATTTTGTTAAAGATGTTGGTTTAGAATTCATAAAGGTATTCAACGAAATTATTTCAAAAAAAAATAAAATTAGATGGTCAAAAAAAGATAAGGAAGTTCAATTTGTTAAAAGAGGCAGATATGTTGAATTTAATCTTTTATATGACAGAGGGACAAAATTTGGTTTACAAACAGGTGGAAATATAGATGCTATTTTAATGTCTTTACCACCATTAGCCAAATGGAAATAAAATGGAAAAAGAACCAATTACAATTAGAGGTCTTGAAAAATTAAAACAAGAATTAAAATTTCTCAAAGAAAGTAAAAGACCTGAAATTGTGAGTGCAATTGCAGAAGCAAGATCTCATGGTGATTTAAAAGAAAACGCAGAGTATCATGCAGCAAAAGAACAACAATCGCATAATGAGGGAAGAATTCAAGAAATTGAAAATAGTATTGCAACAGCAAATGTTATTGATGTGACAAAATTAAATAACGATGGAAAAGTTATATTTGGTTCTACAGTATCTCTACAAAATTTAGATACAAATGAAAAAATTGAATATAAAATAGTAGGTAAAGATGAAGCAGATCTTAAACACAAATTAATTTATTTTAAATCTCCTATTGGTAGAGGTCTTATAGGTAAAAGTAAGGGAGATTTAGTCGAAATATCGACTCCAAACGGGATAAAAAACTTTGAAATTTTTAATGTTAGATACGTTTAGAATTTACTATATTTTCAATTTGATTATTAGAAATTTTAAAGTTATTTTCTAACCATTTTTCTTCAATTTCTCTTAGTATTAACCCTAATAATTTACCTTCTTTTAAATTAAATTTCTCAATTAAATAATTGGCTTTAATAGGCATCACTGGAACTTCAAACTTAGAAAAATATTTTCTTAAATCAAAGAATATTTTTTTATTTTTTTTTGTTGTCAATATCTTGAAATCTATGGCATCTAATACATTTTCTTTCCCACTTTTAATAAGGATTTTAGATAAATTTTCTTTTGTAAAATAATTTTGATTTTGTTCATTGGAAAATATTGAATTTAAAAATAAAATTTTTTCTTTTTCCTTTTTTGTGAAGTTGTATTTAAAAAGAAAATAATCGCAATCCTCGCTCTTATCGATCAAAAAGAATGAAACAACGAATTGAAAATTTTTGCTTTGCAAGATATCTTTACAATCTTTGTCAAGTTTTTCCATCCTACTGATATTCTTTAATTCAGGAAATATTAACAAAAATAATTCTTTTGTTTGTTTATCAGAATTTATTTTATCAAATTTTTTTATCTCAATTATTTTTTTTAATTCTTGTAATTTTCTTTCTTTTGATATTTTTTTTAAACCACCTAAATTTTGTTTTATTATTTTATAAGTGATTTTATCGTGATGATGTTTACTGTACTCTATAAAAAATCTTATATATCTTAAGATTCTCAAATAATCTTCTTTAATTCTTTTTGTGGGATCTCCAATAAATTTAATCAAGCCATTCTTTAAATCAATTTTTCCATTGAATGGGTCAAATAAATTTCCATCAAAATCAGAGTATATTGCATTTATTGTGAAATCTCTTCTAGATGCATCTTCCAACCATTTGTCAGTAAAATCGACTTTTGCATGCCTACCATCGGTGCCAATATCTTTTCTAAGAGTGGTTATTTCAAAGATTTTACCATTTATTACTGCAGTAATTGTTCCATGATCAACACCTGTTTCATGAAATTCGATTTTATTTTTTTTTAACAATTCAATAACATTAGATGGTTTTAGATTTGTTGATAAATCTATATCCATAACTTTTTCATCTTTGATTATTTTTCTTAAACATCCACCGACAAATCGTAATTCTGAATCTTTAGAATATGAGTTAAATAGGCTAAATAATTTTTGTGTTTCTTTATTTGAAATTAAAATTTTAAAGTTTTCCTTATATTTAAAAGTATTTTTATTTGATTTAAATAGATGTACTAAAAATTTAATCATAATTGGCTGGGGCGCTAGGATTCGAACCTAGGAATGGCGGTACCAAAAACCGCTGCCTTACCACTTGGCTACGCCCCAAAGTCGTTTTTGATATAT
>MDSW01143195.1_pt1 | contig 14466 bp, 13 predicted proteins | sample 811171 | NCBI WGS metagenome assembly MDSW01 (sample SAMN05326641, study PRJNA326480) | marine metagenome | isolation source: seawater | place: Atlantic Ocean: North West | collected 2012 | reverse complement strand
CTTAGCTGGTTTTTTCTTAGTAGCTTTTTTCTTAGTAGCTTTTTTCTTAGTTGCTTTTTTCTTAGTTGCTTTTTTCTTAGTAGCTTTTTTCTTAGTTGCTTTTTTCTTTTTACCTTTTTTCTTTTCAGCTTTAGCTTTTTTCTTTTTACCTTTTTTCTTAGTTGCTTTTTTCTTTTTACCTTTTTTCTTTTCTGCTTTAGCTTTTTTCTTTTTAGCTTTTTTCTTTTCTGCTCTTTCTTTCTTAATTGCTACTTTTTTCTCTTTATCTTTCTTGATATTTTGTTTGATCATAGTTTTGATTTCTTCTTTTTCAAAACCCAATGCTTTAAGTTCTTTTTTTAAACTTTTTCTAAGTTGTTTTCTCTCAGCTTTAGTTGAGTCAGGTGAAAGTTTTGCAACTCTTAAAGCTTTCATCTTTTTATTGAATTTTTTTAACTGGTTTTTTGTAATCTTTTTTGCTTGCCCAGGTGCTTTCCCTTTTGACATTGAAGTCATGCTATAAGGGTTATCTAATAAAGTTTGACCAAGATTATTTCCAACTAATACTGCGCCTGGTCTCATACCTAATGAATTATTTTTACCCGGACCAATTAATAAAGTATCTGTTCTTCCTTTTGAGACTATAGTTTGAAATTCAGTTCCTCTAGAACCTAAAGTTCCTTCAGGTACTTCAACAGTTAAACTATCAGGATTTTTTTTACTTATTAGTCCTGAGATAACTTTTAAACTTCCTTGTTTTACACTCGCAACAATTTTTCCATCATTCGTAGCTGGATCAAAAATAAATGTATCCATCACTACTTCAGAATCTTCACCAACAGTAAAAGTTGACTGATCTAATAATAAAATTTGTGTTCCAGACCCTGCACCAGCATAAATGGTTTCATTAAGATAGATTTTGTCACCTGCTTTTAATTCTCTCGTCTCAGTTTTGACTGTTCCTGAAATTGCACCAACTATTCCAACTAATTGTTTTTCAATTGTTAACTTTTCCTCAGCAATAGAGTTAACGCTGAACAAGAATAACAAGCTTACAACAGCTGTCAAAATTTTTTTCATAGTGAAAAAGTAACAAATATTTAGAAAATTGAAACAACTTTAAGACCAAAATGGGCACAGAAAGAATATAAATAAGCCTTGTTTTATCGGTATTTATAAACTTTTGCTAAATCTAATTTAAATTAAACGACCTAGAGAAGCTTAAAGAAAAAGAATCAGCAATATAATCGTAATTCACAATATTTGCTTCAGATATAACTTTTTCATAAGAAAGGTTTATAAAAAAACTTCTATTTGGGTCAATTGCGGGAAAAATATCTCCTATTGCCTTTGTTAACATAACATCAAACGTATTTGCTACATCGGATCTTAATTTTTGAGAAATAACAGAAGTATCTTCTTTTTTATAATCATTAAAACTTAAAGAATTAGATACAGCGATATAAGCCCAAGGAAATGCAAAATTTATTCCAAATCCTACATCATAAGTTTCATAATCGTTACCATCATCTATTCTTGCATCACTATCACTATATCCAAGACTGATATTTGTTGAAATAATTTGATTTACGATAAAATCATGTGCTAGTGTATAACTGTGACCTATAGTATTAGTTTCATTAGCTGTTGTGTCACTAGTATTATTGTTCCCTTTTGAATCTGAAAATGCATAACCATAACTAATAGTGTTTCTCTCACCTATTGTAAAAAAACTTCCAGCTCCATACATCATTGAAAAACTATCTGCATCAGTTTGATAATCAGATTTACTTAACATTAAGTACGGACTAACACTTTGGCCTGCAAAAATTGTATCTAATGCGAGAGTCAAACCATAACTTTGAAAATCATCATCGGTCTCTTGATATTGTTCTGATGTAGATTGAGATAGACCTAACAAAAATGAGGACTCTTCACCGATCGGTCGAGTAGCGGATAAACTTATACCTCCGCTAAGTGTCCTATCATATTTTGCTGAATTAAACCCTACATAACTACCAGACTCTTTTTTGACTCTTGATTTTGAAACGCTGTTTACATTTTGTGCAAATACAGAACCTGCAGAAATATCTGCTGTAAATTTCCAAAGACTTGGTTCTCTATCTCTCAATTCTTCTTCAATCTCTTGCAATGTTACTAAATCTTCAGATGAAAGATCTTTTCTTAATTTCATTTCCTCAATAATAGTGTTGGCTTTTTCAGGGGAGTCAACTTGAACTAAAATTGATAACAAATATAATTTTATTTCAGTATTATCTGGATAGAGCATATTTAATCTTTCAAGAGTAGAAATGGTTTGTTTAAAGTTTCCCATTTTACCTTGTTGCTGTGCGTATTTTAAATTTAAATCTAAGTCATTAGGTTTTTGCAAAATTTGCATATAGGTAATATTTTTTTCAGAAGAAAAGGCAGAGTTTGATATCAACAATAAAGTTGAGATAAAAACTATTTTAAATCTATTTAACTTTAAAAACATAAAAAGAGAAAGATATTAACTATATTTATTTTTTCAATTATTAATTTTCAAAAATAGTTATTATTTACCAATACTTATTACGATATTTAAATTTGATTATCTATAAATACTCATTGGATCATAAAAACAATCCATATGTTCTAATGTTTCAAAGAATATTTCACTTAATTCCGAGGAATGAACTGTCGGACAAATATTTTCACTTTTCATATCAGCAATTAAATTTTCTTTTACATTATTAATGGCTAGAGAACCTGAAAGAGAACCGGTTGCTTGTAAAACACTACCGGATTGTACTAAATTAATACTTGGTCCAATCATAGTCGTATATTGACTACAATTACTTAAAAGGGGTAAGATTAATAATATTAATAAAATTTTTTTCATACATTAAAGTTAGTTTATTTAATGGATTTTACAAAATAATAAAGCATCCATTTTGGGTTAAATTTTTACTAAAATTAATTACAGTTTGTTCTTTCAGGAGTTCCATACTTGGTGACAGTTATGACACATGTTGATGTGGTATCTTGTGCAGAAACTGTATAATTTGCCCCTGTACCAAAAATACAAACCTCAAAATCTATATCATCATCAATGATACTTTCCCCATCAAATAAATTCGTTTCTATACCTTGTGTGCTAGTTGCATCTGCAGAACAAGAAGTGTCTCCGCCTGTGATATAATAAGATCCTGTATTTGAGTACTCTTCTGTCTGAGCAAGTGAAATTTGTTGAATGACATTTTCAGCTGAGTTTCTTTTAGCACCCTTAACGTAGCCACTATAAGTTATTGTACCTGCAGCTGAAAGTATACCGATGATCGCAATAACCACTAAAAGTTCAATTAAGGTAAATCCAGAACTTTTAGTGGTCATTAAATATGAACTACTCTACAGCAACTTCATTAGTTTGTGTTGCGTCGGTCGCGCAAGCAGTGCCAGTTCCTTTTTCATTACAAGTTGACACTGAAACTATTGTAGTGCTACCAGTTTTTGCGGCAACTACTACCCAGCCTGCAGCATTAGGTGCTCCTGTAGCTCCTGTAGCTGTACTAGGAACTGCTGATACAACAGCTGAGTCTGCGTTATAGTAAGGATTTTTAAAATCAGCTAAAGCTGCTATAGCGGCGGTTGCTGTCGTCCCCGCAGTATAGCTCGTACTACAAAACGTAGCACTATCAAATGCTTTGGAGCTACTATCCATTGCACATTTTTGTAATTCATTCGCAATGTATTTTACTACTGCAGCATGATTGGATTTTGCACTATTCTTTTTAGCTCCAGATGTGTAACCAGTATATGCCACTGTCCCAACGGCAGCTAATATTCCAATAATCGCTACTACTACTAATAGTTCGATTAAAGTAAAACCTTTGTTATTTTTCATTTTTCCTCTTTATATTAATTAAATTAATTTAATAAAAGGAATCTAAATTTTTTTTCAAGATATGTAAAGTGAGTATAAGCGTCATAATTTATGTTTTTTTTAGTGGAAAATAAAGGATATCTGCTCATAATGAGTTATTTTAAAAAGTTATGACATATAAAATTGAAGAAATTGATAATAGAAGAATAGTTCATCTTGATGGAGAAATAGATATGGAAGTTTCTGACAAAGCTAGAAATACCATTTTACCATTAATAGAGGCCGGACATGAAGTACATTTAAACTTAAGTAAAGTCGAATACATGGACTCGTCTGGAATATCTGTTTTAATTGAAAGTAAAAAACTCTCTGAACAAAAAAAAACAAAATTTGAATTAGTTGAAGTCAGTAAACCAGTTGAAAAAGTTTTATCAATGGCAAGAAAATTTTTATGAGCTACAAAGTTACAGAAGAAGGCAATATAGCTACAATTCATCTTGATGGTGAAATAGATATGGATGTTACGGAAAAGGCAAAAGAAGTAATATTTCCTCATATCGATGCAGGTAAAGAAGTTCACTTAAACCTCAGTAATGTCCAATATATGGATTCATCTGGGATATCTGTTTTAATTGAGAGTCATCAAAAAGGTTTAGAAAAAAATACAAAAGTAATTATTAAAGATGTAAGTAAGTCAGTTCTAAAAGTCATTATGATGGCCAAACTGGAGCAAATATTAAATTTGGAATAATTACTTATGAGTGCAATTGCTCACCAAGATCATAACGAAAAAAAAGCTTTTTTAGTAAATTCATCCAGCTTAAAAGAGGTAAGAATTTTTTGCCGACAAGTATTTGAGAAGCTACAAATACAAGAAGATCTTAAAGATGAATTAGTATTAGCAATTGCTGAAGCTGCACAAAATATTGTTAAACACGCTTTTAAAAATGCTGCTGATCCAAATGAATTAATGGTTGTTCAAATAAGTTGTGAGAATAATAAACTACAAATTGCGTTTTATGATAGAGGAACACCAGTGGATCCAAAAAAAATTAAACACAGAGAAATAGACAATATTAAGCCCGGAGGTTTGGGAACTTTTTTTATTCAAGAGATAATGGATGCTGTTGAATTCAAAGATGGTAAAAAACCATGGATAAACCACCTAGTTTTAACAAAACAATTATAAAAATTTTTTAACCAATTAGAGCTCCAACATTAAATATTGGAGAATACATTGCTATCATTAGTCCACCAATCATAACTCCCATAAAAACAATCATGATTGGTTCAATCAAACTTGATAAATTGTCTACTGTAGTATCAAATTCTGACTCATAATATTTAGCAACTGATCCAAACATTTCATCTAATTGTCCTGTTTGTTCCCCCACTGAAATAAGCTGACCAAATGTAGGTGGAAATAATGGATCTTTTAAAAATAATTTTGTCAAAGTGTCCCCAGAAAAAACTCCTTTTTTTACATTTTCTAATGACTCCAAAACAACAACATTGTTACTTACAGATTTTGCAATTTCTAAACTCTCAAGTAAATTTACTCCAGCAGCACTTAAATTTCCCATAATTAATGAAATTCTAGCTAACATTGATTTTAAAATCATGTCACCAAAAATAGGTAATTTTAAAACTTGCTTATGCCAAGCATACTTAATCTTCTCGTTTTTTGAAGTAAGGTATCTAAAGACAATGAAGAAAATTATTAGGCCAAACAGCAGAATTTGTCCACCTGTTCCTCGCAAAAAATCACTCATAGCCATAATTGTTGCTGTAGCAGCAGGAAGTTCTATTCCCATTCCATCATACATTTTTGCAAATACTGGAACAACTTTTACTAGCATAAAAGCGCTTACCACTATGGCAACAGTAAACATGATGCTTGGATACATTAAAGCTGATTTTATTTTCTTTTTAATAGCCTCTTTTTTTTCAAGGGATTCTACAATCTTAAGTAAAAATACATCTAACTTACCACTGGCTTCTCCAGCTTTAATTAAATTCACGTAAACGTTATCAAATAAATTTGGAAATTTTTCAAAGCATTTTGATAAAGTAACACCACCCTCTAAACTTTTTCTGATATCCTCCACTACATCTCTCATCGCAGGACTTTCTAATTGATCCCTCAACATTCCTAAAACTTGTAGTATTGGTAGTCCAGCCTTAACCATAGTTGCAAATTGTTTTGAAAATATTAAAACATCCTCTATTTTGGCCTTTTTTTTACCAAAAAGACTAGATCCTTTTCCTTTTTTCTTATCTTTTTCGTCTGCCTTTTTTTTCTTTGAAGAACGAGCTATGTTAGTAATAATTATTTTTTGCTCTTTTAATTTATGTGAAGCCTCATCAACATTTAATGCTTCTATTTCACCATTAACATATTTTCCATCGGAAATTCCTTTATATGTAAAAGCTTCCATATATAAATTTATTATTCGTTAGATAAAACTCTTTCGTATTCTCTGAAATTAAGTTCACCAGATGCAATCAGTCTTCTGCCCATGTCTTGCATAGTTTGAAATCCTTCTTTAATTGCAATTTCTCTTAACTCAGGTGTTGTGGCTTTTCTTAATATAGCCTCTTTTAAAGGCTTAGAAACTGAAAGTATCTCATAAATACCTTGTCTTCCTTTATAGCCTGTATCACTACACTTTGAACAACCTTTTCCTTTAATGGCTTTAACTCTGGACGCTAATTCAGCAGTAAAACCTAAATCTTGCAAAACTTTTGGCGTAACATCATCATCAGGAACCTTACAATCTTTACAATTTTTCCTTGCAAGTCTTTGTGCTACAACGAGTTGACACGCTGCGCTAATTAAGTAATCGGGTGTGCCCATATTTTGTAATCTAGTTATTGTACTTGGAGCATCATTCGTGTGTAATGTGCTAAATACTAAGTGACCTGTAAGGGCAGCTTTCAATCCAATATCAACTGTTTCTTTATCCCTCATCTCACCAACAAGAATTATTTCAGGGTCTTGCCTTAAAAAAGATCGAAGAGCTGATGCAAAAGTTAGACCAATGTCATCTTTAATTTGAACTTGACCTACACCATCCAATTCGTATTCAACTGGATCTTCAGCAGTTAAAATATTTAGGTGAGGTTTGCTCACTTCTTTTAAAATACTATAAAGCGTTGTTGATTTACCAGATCCAGTAGGACCAGTAACAAGAATTAAACCTTGGGTTCCATGAATACATTTTCTTAAATTTTTTAAGTCTTGATCATCAAAATTTAATTGTTCTAGAGTGATATCACCTGCGTCTTTATTTAGAACCCGCATTACAATTCTCTCATTGTTCGCAGTGGGTAAAATTGAAAGTCGAAGATCAACTACCTTACCTTCTATTTTAAAGTTTATCGCACCATCTTGTGGTAATCTTCTTTCTGCAATATCAAGCTTACCCATAATTTTGAAACGAGTAACAACAGCCCCATAGTTATCATGTAAAAACTTTTTGTATTGCTCTTGCTCTTGCAACATTCCATCTAGCCTATATCTAACTCTTGAAGAAAATCTGTAAGGTTCAATGTGAATATCACTAACGCCATTTTTAATAGCGTCGGCAACTACAGCTGTACTAAATTTTATAACTTCGGATTCATTTTCTATAGCTTCAATATCTTCCTCAGGAGTTTTTTCTAAAACTTCTCCAGCTTCACCTAAATCAGAATCAAAAGTTTTTTGTTTCTCTCTATTTTCCTCTCTTATAGTTGCGGCTGTAACTTCACCACTTTCACTTGAAAGTTTTTCTATAAACTCTGAAATTTGTGTTAATGGAGCAGCATGCAATTCAATATTTTTTTTAGTGATTGCTTTTAAATTTCTCATTAAATTCAATTTTGAACTATCTGGAATAGCTATATGCAAGGTTCTTCCATCTATTTTGAATGGTGCTACAAAATTAACTTTTATATAATTTGAAGGGAGTACAGTTTTTATTTCTTCTGTAATTTCTTGTTTTTTTAAATCAACAATTTCTAAATTTTGTTCCTTAACTAAAATATCAAGAATTCCTTTTTCATCAGCAAGTTTGAGATCAAATACAGCTTCTATTTGAGATTTATTTCCTTCAGTACTAGTTTTTTTTATATTAATTAAATCTTTTCCAGAAATAACATCATTATCAATCAAGACATTGATTAAATTAATTTCACTTTCTCTACTAATCTTTAACATAATCTTTATAAAATTCTTGGTGCAATAAAAACCAAAAGTTCATCGAGTGTATCCGATTTACTCTTACCTTGAAACATTTTTCCTAAAATCGGAACTTTTGAAACTCCAGGAACACCACTTTTATTATCTGAAACATTGTTCTTTTTAATTCCACCAATTACTACAATATCACCATCTGCCACTAACAACTTTGTATTTATTTCCATAGTATTAATTCCTACACTTCCTGCATTTTGTCTATTAGGAGAGTCATTATTTACTCTAACATCTAAAAGAACATTGCCATCACCGATTATGCTTGGTGTAACTGTCATCTGTAATGCAGCATCTGTAAAAGAGTCTGCACCATCTCCTCCTGAAAGTGGTATCTGCTCACCCTGTTTGATTGATGCAGTCTGATTATCTAATGAAAAAATCTTTGGGTTTGAAATTATTTTTGTTAAACCTTGTGTCTGTAAGGCCTCAAGTTCTACTTTTAAAACAGCTGAGCCAGTTTCTCTTAAAATTCCTATTCCACTTGTTGCGCCTGCAGCAGGTAAACTTAATAACATATCTTTACCAGATCCAAAATTAGCTGTGTCCTCTGTAATCCTTGAATCAGCACCTGATGGAGCTCCAACTGAAGAAGTTCCTGACTGTGTACCTCCAACTCTAACTCCGTCTCTAGAATAAGCTCCTCCTAATTTTTTTCCTAACTCCTGCTCAAAAGTAGATTTTGCTTCAACTATAAATACTTCCATTAAAACTTGTTTTGTCCTTACATCTATTTCTCTTATTACTTTATCAACTACGTCTAAATCTTTCTCTTTTCCTCTTACTATTATTGATCTCGTTGTTTTTTCTTCTGTAACTTGAATTGGAATAAAAGAACCTGTGCTTGAGGTTGAAGTAAATAATTCAGTTATAGTTGTCTTCGCTTCAGCGGGAGAAATGTAATATAATCTAAATATTTCAGAAATTATAGGTTCAACAGAATCTTCTAATTCTACTTTTTTCTTAACTGCTTGTGCTCTTGCAGATTTATAGCTTTCTTGAGAAGTAAGAGTGGCTGGTGTTGCAACTCTAATTATATTACTTGCTACATCAATATCAGCAGCGTAATTTTTCATATCTAACAAAGCATTAAATGCTTTATCCCATGGTACATTAATCAACTCCGCTGAAATAGCTCCTGCAACATCATCCCCAACTAAAATATTTACACCTCCAATTTTAGCCATCAATGTCATTGCCTTAGCATAGTCCATATTTTGAAATTTAAAGGTAATATTTTGTTTTAAACTTTTGTATTCTTCTGGAATTAATAAATAATTCTTTTCTTTTACCGATGATATTTTTTTTCTTTTTTTTAGTTTAATAACATCTGCCTCAACAGGTGTTGGGCCCATCTCTGCCATTTTTTCTAATTCTTTTTTACCCATTTTTTTTACATCAGTTTTGATCAATGGGGTATCATGTTTAAAAGTTTTTGTTCCTTTGTTACTCATCGTAGTACAGCCAGCTACCAGGAAGGCTAAAAGAATAAAACAAATTAATTTTTTTGAATACTTATTTAACATTAATTATTTCTCTCAATTACTTGGTTTTTAAAATTTATAGCTACTAAAGACTCGCCATTTTTATCAAAAACTATTTCTTTAGAATTAATAGTAATCAATGTTACACCTGGTGCAATTTCTTCGAATGCAGCTAAAGTTATAATATCTCCATCATCATTAATTATTGAAGCATAGCTTTCATCCTCACCTTCCACTATCCCAACTAATTTAAAATTGAAAATACTTAAATTTCTTTTACTTTCCTCATTTTCAGCAACGACTTTTATTCCAGTTCCACCTCCTAAAGATCCATCACCAACAAATGGATCATTTAAAGGTAAAGGCTCTTCTCCACTATTTGAATTTTGTAATGCTTGTTTTTCTTTAACTTTTTTATTTATTTCTTTTGCTTTATCTATAATGTTCTGTTGAGTATCATGATTATCAGCATAGGAAATGCCAGCAGTAAATAAAATACAAATAAAAAATATTAAATTTTTAAAAAAATTCATCTGCTAAACCTACAATCGTTAATGTTCCATTTACTTTTATCGCTCCAGTTGAATCTCCTGATCCTTTTACCACTTGTATAGACTCCTTGTCAAAATTTAACATTTTCTGGGATAAAGATAATTGGCGTTTAAACTTGATATAACCTAAAAAGTTACCTGTAATCTCAAATTCTACAGGGATCTTGTAATAAGCAACATTTTCGACTGCTCTTTTCTTATTATTGGCTTTTTTCTCTTTTTTACCTGTTGCTTTAGCAATAGCCTGAGATTTGCTTACCTCTTCAATTTTCTTTTTTTCAATTTTTGAAATCACCAAATTATTCATAGCCGCAAACTCACTTAAAGTTTGATACAGACCTTCTACCTCTGCCCTTGAGTGGAATAAAGTTGAATATTGCTCATACTCGGGTCTCATTTTTTTTATTTTGTTTTTAGCAATTTTTATATCTTTTATGAATTGTTCTGTTTCAGCCTTCGTAGAAATCATTTTATTAAGTTGAGCTTTCTTTTTATTAACTATTGGATTTAAAATTCCATAAAATATGATTAAAAATATTACTACTGCCCCAACAGATACTCCAATTTTAATCCAAGTTTTTTTCTCAACTTTTTTTAATTTTGCTTGAATATCTTGAATTGATATATTCTTTAAATCTATATTTTTTAAATCAATATTAAAGTTCATAATTATATTCTTTTTATTTTTACAAAAACTCTAAATCCTTTCATCGTTATTCCGTTGGTACTTCTTTGAGGAAGTCTCATAGATGATAGAGATGCCTGCTCAACTAATTTTTGTTTACTTAAATTCTCAATAAATTTCAAAATATCTTGATCGCTAGCAGCAACACCTTGAATGGTGATTAATAGGCCGCCATTATAATCTACTTGATCAAATCTTAGTTTCGTAGGCACACTTGATGCAATTTGTGCCAATACTCTATAAGTAAGCTCTTTGTTAGACTTCAGTGTGCTACTTAATTTTAAAGTTGTCTGCATTAATTTTAATTGCTTCATATTTTTTTTAAGCTCAAGGGATTTTTGCTCATGAGTTTTCATTACAATTAAATAATCTTTAAGTTTCTTATTATAAGAATGAATGTTCCAAAATGATAAAGTAAACAAAATTAGATATAAAGCTGCAATACCAGTCGCTAATCCTTTGAAAGCAAAACTTGAAATTGCCTTCATCTTTTTTTGTTGAAACATACTTTTTCTGTTAGGTAACAAATTTATATTCTTTGCTGCAGTAACAAATTTATAATAACCAAAAACATCAAGCTTTCTAAAAGCTAAACCAATTGAAGTTGTGAGATAAGATCTATTTTGAAGATTTATTTGTTCTTCAAATTGTTGAGGAATTTTCAATCCCTCAACTGGATCAAACAAATTAAATCCTACGTTCATCAATGATCTTCTAAAAATAGACAAGTAGTCTTCAACATTTTCTAAATCTGAGACTACTTTTAAATTTCTTATTCTTTTTTCATATTTAGTCTCAAAATCCTGAACAGCTTGTTTTACTTGAGTTGTATATCTTCTTACTAATGCCTCTTTTTCTTCAGCATCGTTGGATTCTAATAAAATTTTTCTATCTTGGCCTCTTAAAAAAATATCTGTAATAATTGGATTATTATCATACAAAATCATCAAATAATTTTCATCTAAACCAAATTCTAAAACAGCTGTTAAATTAGCATCATCTTTTTTATTTGTTATTAAATTAATTTGGTCTACTGCAGACTTTAAAGCGAAACATTTCACATCAATAATAACAGGATTCAATCCACTATTTTGTACAATAGAAACATAGCTGTTGATATCTGCCAATTTTGAAGCAACAAATAAAATATCCATTGTATTATCTTTTTCATTTCTGTTTATCACCTGATGAAAAATTGAATAATCATCCAAGTTGTCAGTCAACTGAACTAAATTCTCCCATAATGAATTAGTTTCAATTGCTTTTTGTAATTCTTCATCTTTCATAAGTGGAGAAGTAACTACTCTTATAATTGCACTTGTGACTGGAATTGAAATTGCAACGTTACCCACGTCTATTTTAGATTTTTGTAATGCCAAGCTTAATTCAGTAGTAACTTTCTCTGCATTTTCCAAAACACTACTTTCGTCGGGAATATCAATTTTATGAGTGTAAAATTTTTCTAATACCCACTGATTAGATTTGTTAGAATTAATTTGTGCAAGTCTAATTTCTTTATTAGTAAGTTCAACACCAATTACTTCTTCACCTTGAACTGAAGATCGGCCAATTTTAGATTTAAAAAAATCTAGTAATTTATTTAAAGAATTACTTTTATTTTTAAATTCAGATTTTGGAAGTTTAATTCCTTTAAGTGATGGTTTTTTAAACTTTAGATTTTTAAATTTCCCAAAAAAACTTGAAACTTTAGCTTTAGTACCATCATTTTCATTTTCTACATCTTTTGCCACTACTTCATTTTTTAAATTTACATCATTGTTGTTAACAGTAGTGTCCTCTTTAATATTTGTTTCTTGAGTACCTAGGTTGGTTGGTGAAGACTGAACATTTATAATTTGTTCCTCCTCCTTGATTGTTGAAGTTTTTACTTGTTCGTTAGTTGATTGCTGGTTTTGTTCGTTATCTTCTGCTAATTTTTTTTGTTTTTCACTTTCAGCGTGTATATCGTCAAACCATTTTTCCAAAATTGGAATTGCCTCATCAAGGTTTGGGGTTCCAGATGATGAAATTTTCTGTTTTCCGTCTATATAAAGTCTTCCAACCCAGTTTTTTGATTTTAACTCACCTTTATATTTATCTTGTCTTATATATATGTGTAATCTTCCATCTTTTTTATGAATTACTTGATGTTCAGGGGTATCATTTTGCTCTTCTTTGGGCGATTCATCAGAAGTTTCTTTAATTTGATTAGTTTCTTGGTTTTGATCACCAGTTTCTTGAGTTTGATTATTTAAATTTTCATCAACTGATGGTTGATTATCAACTTTATCAGTTTTTTCTTCTCCTTCAGGTGGAGAAACTATGTTTTCATCTTTTTTATCTTCACTCATAATATATAAAACGTTTAAAAAATAATTTTTAAAACGAATCTCTAACACAAATTTTTGTATCTCTAACACAAAGAGCTCTAAATTCCTAACACAAAAGTATAAGTTGTATGCTCATTTTGGGTCAAAAATGCCTATTAATAAGTAAAATCAACATTTTTTTTACTTTTTTCAAAATTTATTAATTTTATTTAAATTTAAATATTGTAAGTTAAATTCTAACACAAATTCTATATTCTCTAACACAAGACTATTTTTTTAATTGTGTTAGAGAAATATAAAATGAAAAAAATATAAAAAAACCAATAAAATCAACAAAAATCTGATATTTCAATTTTTTTAAAAATTTTGTGTTAGAGTTTATTTTTTTTGTGTTAGACTTATAAATTATTAATCAAAGAATCTTTTTTGAAACTATAATTAATGAAATTATTTAAAAATTTTACCTAAAAAAACTCAATTTGGGTAAAAATACAAAAATTTTCTGAAAAATTATCTTAAATCCAGAGTTGTAGGACAAAAAAACAACTTTAAAGAGAAAAAAAATAAAATTTATTAAAGTATCAAAGATACAATCATCTTCTAATTAAAAAAAAATTAAAATTTAAATAAAAAAATAATTTTATTAATTAAGTTGGACTAAACTTTTGAGAAATTCATTTTTTTTTCTTAAACAAAAAAAATTTATAATTTTTTCTATAAAAAATAAAAAAATATTAACAAACCTTTTTAAATTAAATTATTTTAAGACTTTATAAATACCTAACCAAGCATTTACATCTTTACTAGCAATATAATCTGATTTAAAAAATTCTAATTCTTTCCATTTGTTTTGTTTTTTAAGTTCATTAATCTTTTTGTCAAAGCCATATTCTTTATAAATTCCTTCATTAATAGTAAAACAAATCAAACCATTTGATTTAGTGATCCTCAAGAACTCATCTAAAGCTTGTGGTTTAACATGTGCAAATGTAAATGTTCCTACACACATCACCGCATCATAAAAACTATCTTTAATATCTATTGGCTTGTTCAAATCTACTTTAATTAATTTTTGATAAAGATCTTTTGGCACAGTGTCTAATAATTTCTGTGAAAGATCTGCACCATGAAAATTATTATAGCCAAATCTTTTCAATTGGAGCCCGACTAATCCTGTACCACATCCTGCGTCAAAGATAATTGAATCTTTATTTGTAGAATATTTTTTAAAAGTGTCTACAGTTTCTTTGGGTCCGGTATAGTTCCACTCTTTCATATCATTATTATATTTATTTTCCACTCCCCACTCATCATAATACTTCATGACTTCTTCTGTAG
>MDSW01151036.1_pt1 | contig 14467 bp, 11 predicted proteins | sample 811171 | NCBI WGS metagenome assembly MDSW01 (sample SAMN05326641, study PRJNA326480) | marine metagenome | isolation source: seawater | place: Atlantic Ocean: North West | collected 2012 | reverse complement strand
AGTTAATGGTGATTTAAAAGTAATGTCAGGGGGAAGAATCTTTCTCGATACACGTGAAATTAAACCAACAGGCGGTTCAGGAGCTGTATTTTCAATACCTGAAGATGGAATTACAAATACCGGTGTAATTACAAAAATTACAATTGAGAATGGTGGAAGTGGATATGACCCCGGTTCTGCTAATATAGTTTTTGCGGCTCCCAGATTTGCTACAAGAGAAGTTTTCACATCTGAAGGTAGCCAATCTGCTCCATCTGCCACAGTAACAGTTACTGATGGTGCTGTAACTGCTGTAAATATAACTGGTGATAATTCCACAGTTTATCCAGGACCACCGTTTGTAACTATATCAAGTTCGTCGGGGGGAACTGGTGCTATTGTTACCGCAGAAATGAGTGCCAATAGGTGGCAATCTCCTGCGCAAGCCACTATAACAGGCTTTGTTATTGAAAATGGCGGGTCAGGATATTCAGATGGAACTACAACCGTGAGTATAGCACCATCGCCAGAAGTAACTACAGCAATTTTGGAACAAGGTTCTCTTGTAGTTGATAATGGAGTTATTGTAAATGTTCAACTTCCTGAAAATGGACTTGGTTCTTTCTATATGAGAGGAACTAATACAATTATTATGAATACTACAGATACAGCAAGTTCGCAGACATTAACAGACCTTTTTGGAGAAAGTATATCTTTGACTAATGATAGTTTAACAGATCTGCAAATAAAATATATAGCTGATACTTTAAATCAAACTACATTGAGCAGTATAGCGACTAATAACAAGAATATTTATGATAGCCTTACGATTAAATCAGGTATGAATATTGCTCATAATGTTGCGATTATTCAAAATATTAAATTTAAAATAAAAACCGCAGAAAATCTAATTACTCATATAGGTCCTTATGACACACTAACAATTAATGAGTTTGTTGTTCCTGACGGAAAAGGTGCAACTATTAAAAATTGGTTTGATGGTTTTAGTGTTTTTCAAAAAACTTCTATAGGAAATATTGAACTAGCTTTATTAAAAGTTACATTAACAAATATTACTCATGATACTGACAGTCCAGAACAACCTACTCTTGGTAGTGCTGCGGATGGCGATGCTATTGGAACTTTTAATGGATTAATAGAATTAGATATAGTTGTTTCTGAAATAATGACAAATGCCCAGAAATTAAATGGGTATCCAAGCTCACTTTATTCTGGTTCAAGTATTAATGGTAATGAATCATCTGGATATCCTATTTATATTGGGACTACTGATACTAATAATTCAATAAATTTAAAATTACCCGTTGATACTTCTGATATTCCCAGACCACTTGAATTTTTTGGAACATATCAATTATATAATTCTGCAACAGGTAGTTTAGAGTTTATTACTGACGGAACAACTGATTTTATTTCTGGTAATAATACTTTTTTTTCAGGAGATAATAATAAAATAATAATTGGTCATAATTCGGCAAATATGCCGACATTGAACAATAATGAATTATTACATGTAAATGGTATAATTAAGTCTACTTCGATCGAAAATACTGCCATAGGAAGTAATACTCCATCAACAGGTAACTTCAGTGCTTTAACAGTCACAGGTTCATCTGTTATTAACGGCGATCTAACTGTTAATGGAACTCAAACAACTATTAATTCAACTACATTAACTGTTGATGATAAAAATATAGAGATGGGAACAGTAGATAGTCCTACCGAATTAACAGCAGCGGGGGGAGGTATTATTTTAAAAGGCGCTACAGATAAATCTATACTTTGGAATTCCGAAAATTGGACATCTTCTGAAAATTTTAATTTACAATCTGGGAAAATATTTAAAATTAATAATACTTCTGTATTAAGCGCAAACACATTAGGTTCAGGTGTAGTAACCTCATCGTTAACCAGTGTTGCGACTCTTGACTCTGGTGCCATATCAAGTAATTTTGGAGATATCGATAATGGTGATTCTAATATTACTTGTGGTGGCGTTTTACATATTGATAAAGATGCAGACGCAAATGATACTACAGCAGATAGCACTACTGGTCGTATTTCGTTGGGAGTAAATAGTGATCTCAATATTTATCACGGAGGAACAGATTCGTTTATAGTAAATAAAATTGGTAATCTTGAGTTACATACTCAGGAAGCTTCTAAAGGATTTATATTAGATGCTAAAAACGGCACCATTGATATTAAAGAAGACGGAACACTAATGACCACTATCAATAATACAGGTATTAATATTGTCTCGGGAGATGAATACCAAATTGATGGAAATTCGGTATTAAGCGCAGATACATTAGGTTCAGGTGTAGTAACATCATCATTAACTACTGTGGCTGCTCTTGACGCAGGCTCTATATCAAGTAATTTTGGAGATATTGATAATGGTGATTCTAATATTACCAGTGGAGGCGTCTTACATATTGATAAAGATGCAGACGCAAATGATACTTCAGCAGATAGCACTACAGGACGTATTTCATTGGGTATAAATAGTGATCTCAATATTTATCATGGAGGAACAGATTCATTTATAGTAAACAAAATAGGTAATCTTGAATTACACACTCAAGAGGCTTCTAAAGGATTTATATTAGATGCTAAAAACGGCACCATTGATATTAAAGAAGATGGGACACTAATGACAACTATAAATAATACTGGTATTAATATTGTCTCGGGAGATGAATACCAAATTGATGGAAATTCAGTATTAAGCGCAGATACATTGGGTTCAGGTGTAGTAACATCTTCATTAACTACTGTGGCTACTCTTGACGCAGGCGCTATATCAAGTAATTTTGGGGATATCGATAACGGTGATTCTAATATTACAAGTGGGGGTGTCTTACATATTGACCAAGATGCAGACGCAAATGATACTTCAGCAGATAGCACTACGGGACGTATTTCATTAGGTATAAATAGCGATTTCAATTTATATCACGGAGGAACAGATTCATTTATAGTAAACAAAATAGGTAATCTTGAATTACATACTCAGGAAGCTTCTACCGGATTTATATTAGATGCTAAAAACGGCACCATTGATATTAAAGAAGACGGAACACTTATGACAACTATCAATAATACAGGTATTAATATTGTCTCTGGGGATGAATATCAAATTGATGGGAGTTCGGTATTAAGCACAGATACATTAGGTTCAGGTGTAGTAACGTCATCATTAACTACTGTGGCAGCTCTTGATTCAGGCTCTATATCAAGTAATTTCGGAGATATTGATATTGGTGATTCTAATATTACCTGTGGGGGTGTGTTGAATATTGATCAAGATGCTGATGCTAATGATACTACAGCAGATAGCACTACAGGACGTATCTCTTTAGGTGTAAACAGTGATCTAAATCTTTATCATGGAGGAACTGATTCGTTTATAGTAAATAAAATTGGTAATCTTGAGTTACATACTCAGGAGGCTGAAAAAGGCTTGATATTAGATGCCAAAAACGGCACGATTGATATTAAAGAAGATGGAACACTAATGACCACTATCAATAATACAGGTATTAATATTGTCTCGGGAGATGAATACCAAATTGATGGGAATTCAGTATTAAGCGCTGATACATTAGGTTCAGGTGTAGTAACGTCATCATTGACTACTGTAGCTGCACTTGACGCAGGTTCTATATCAAGTAATTTTGGAGATATTGATATAGGTGCGAATACTTTAAAATCACAAGATATTTTAGTTACTAATGCTGGCATAGGTGTAATCGCAGCATCAGCCGCCCTTGATATACAAGATATATTTACAGATAAATCGAATGTAAATACTATTGTAAAAATCACTTCTACTACTGACGATAATACAGCAGATATAGGATTTGGTGGAAGAATTAGTCTTAATGCTGAGAATGGAGGTGATGCCGCAAACGGCGGTTCAATTCAAGAAGCAGTAACAATAGATTATTACCTTAAGGAAAGGGATGTGCTTGATGATGATAATAGCACTAATGATTTAACAGCTGATATATGGGGTTTAAATTTCAGAATAAAAGATGATGAACAAATGGTAGATGCTTTAACTATAATAGGTGCCGGAGGTGGACCTGATGGAGATAATACACGTCCACATGGTTCAAAAATAGGATTAGGTATAAAAACTCCTGAAACTGCTTTACATATTCAGGATATATTCGCCGACAAATCAAATGTAAATACAATATTAACTATAAGTTCTAAAACAGATGATAATACGGCTAATATCGGGTTCGGAGGAAGAATATCGCTTAAGTCTGAAAATGGTGGAGACGCATTAAATGGAGGTTCAATACAAGAAGCTGCTTCAATAGATTACTATTTAAAAGAACGTGATGAAATTGATACTGATAATACTACTACTGATTTAACAGCTGATATATGGGGTCTAAAATTTAGAATTAAAGATGACGAACAAATGGTAGATGCTTTGACTATAATAGGTGCTGGAGGTGGACCTGATGGAGATAATTCACAACCGCATGGCGCTAACATTGGTATTGGAACTAATACTCCAACAAATAAATTAGATGTAAATGGAACATTCCGAGCTACCGGAGCAGTAACTTTGGATACAACTCTGGATGTTACAGGAGCAACAACTTTAAGTTCTACTCTAAGTATAACTGGTGCAACAACAATCGATTCGAGCTTAAGTATATCTGGAAAATATTACGGAGATGGTAGTAATTTAACTGATTTAAATACTAATTTAATTAAAAATGATAACAGTTCAATTGATGTGCTAACTAAAACATCAGGAGACCCAATAAGTTTTGATGGAGTGACTACTAACAGTGTATATGATGAAAGAACGTCCTCAGGAAACATAATTTCATATTCTTTTAGATTTAAAATGACGGATGCTACACAAACAATGTATCTTTTCAGTAGTCCTACAGGAACGGGAGGAACTACATCTAACAATAGATATGTAAAAATATATAACAGTGGTTCTTCAATTAGTTTAAGTGATAGTAATGAAACTACAGACGGAGATGGTGATATTAATACTGACGGAACTCAATATTTCCAAGATAATACTCTGCATCATATAGTTATTTCAGCACAAACTCCTTTTTCAGGTCCTAGCACTACTTCTTACAAAATATATGTAGACGGAGTTTATAAATTTACTCAATCAGAAGACGCCACTTTGAATAGTCCCTATACAGATTTTCAAACTAAATTTAAATTAGGTATAGGACATTTTGGTAATGATGGACACTTAGACGGCGAAATTCAGGAAATATATATATTTAATTCAACTATTACTAATTCTGAAGCAGCCGATCTTTATAATAATATACTTCCGTTTTCTCTCAATAATAGTCTTGTCCATTCACTGGCAACTACATCCTCAGAATTTATTAAATTTAAAAATGAATCAACTGAAATTATGAGAATTACAAGCAATAATGTAGGCATAGGCACTAACTCACCAAATTATAAACTAGATATCAATGGAACTTCAAGAATTACGGACGCCACTATATTAGAATCAACTCTTAGCATAGGAGGAGATACGAATTTAAGTTCTGATCTAGATGTTACAGGTGATGTTACAGCTAATAAATTTACTGGAGATGGTAGTGAACTTACAGGGATACTTACCAACTTTATAAAAAATGATAACAGTTCAGTTGATGTGCTAGTAAAAACAGTAGGAAGTTCTTTAACCTTTGATGGTGAAAGCACTAACACTATTTATGATGAAAGAACTGCTTCAGGAAATGTGGTTTCTTATTCTTTTAAATTCAAAATGACAGACGCGACTCAAAATGCTTATCTTTTTAGTAGTCCCTCAGCTACAGGAGGAACTGATTCTAATAATAGATTTGTAAAAATATATAACAGCGGAGCTTCAATAGAAATAAGTAATAGTAATGAAACTACTGATGGAGGGGGTAATGTCAATACAGATGGTTCACAATACTTTCAAGATGACACTCTACATCATATAGTTGTTTCAGCACAAACACCTTTTTCAGGACCAAGCACTACAGACTATAAAATATATGTAGATGGTATTCATAAATTTACTCAATCAGTTGATGCAAGTTTAAGCGGAACTATATTAACAGACTTTCAAACAAAATTTAAATTAGGTATCGGACATACATGCAGTGATGGACATTTAGATGGTGAAATGCAAGAGATATATATTTTTAATTCTACTGTCACGGATTCGGAAGTAACAAGCTTGTATAACAGCATACTTCCCTATTCTCTTAACAATAATGTAGTTCAAGAATTAGCATCAACAACTTCTGAGTTTATAAAATTCAATAATGAATCATCTGAGATTATGCGAATTACAGATAATAAACTTGGTATAGGGACAACTTCTCCCAGTGAAAAACTACATGTAAATGGAAATATAAAAGCTACAACTGTAGAAGCAAACCTCACTGGTAATGTTACTGGTAATGTTACTGGAGATATTACTGGAAACGTTACTGGAAATGTTACTGGTGATGTTACTGGAGATGTTACAGGCAATATAATCGGAGATATTATAGGTGATGTTACTGGTAATCTAACCGGAGATGTTACTGGCAATCTTATAGGTGATGTTACTGGTAATCTAACCGGAGATGTTACTGGTAATCTAACCGGAGATGTTACTGGTAATCTTACAGGTGATGCTACAGGTAATCTTACTGGAGATGTTACTGGCGATGTTACGGGTAATCTTACAGGTGATGTTACGGGTAATCTAATTGGAGATGTTACAGGTAATCTTACTGGAGATATTACTGGTAATATAACTGGAGATGTTACTGGAGACCTAACAGGTAATGTTACAGGCGATGTTATAGGTAATCTTACAGGTGCTGTTACAGGTAATCTAACTGGAGATGTTAATGGTAATATAACTGGAGATGTTACAGGAGACCTAACAGGTAATGTTACAGGAGACCTAGCAGGTAATGTTGCAGGCGATGTTACTGGTAATCTTACTGGAGATGTTACTGGAGATGTTATAGGTAATCTTACAGGCGATGTTACTGGTAATGTAACTGGCAATATAACTGGAGATCTCACCGGAGATGTTACTGGAGGTCTAACTGGGGATGTAACTGGGGATGTTACAGGTAATCTTACAGGAGATGTTACTGGAAATGTTACTGGTGATTTAACAGGCGATGTTACAGGTAATCTTACAGGAGACGTTACTGGACACCTTACTGGAGAAGTTACTGGTGATTTAACAGGTGATGTTACAGGTAATTTAACAGGAGATGTTATAGGAAACGTTACTGGTAATTTAACAGGCGATGTAACAGGTAATATTATAGGAGATATTACTGGTAATCTAATTGGTGATGTTACAGGCGATGTTAAAGGTAATCTTACTGGTGATGTTATTGGCACACTTAAAGGTGATGTAGAAGAAGGAGAATGGAAAGGTATAGCTATAGCGAGCACAAAATTAGCTGTAAGTGAGGCAATTAAAACTCTTTCAGTTATAGAACTCAATGATGAACCTGGAAGTGAAATTGATGAAGATTCTGATCAAGCACTGGGAACAGATGCTACAACTACTGCCGCAGATAAAGCTTGGAGAGAACAAACACATAATAAATTAAAAAAAGCTGAAAAAAATGTTGAGAGTCTAAGAAATACAGTTGAATCTTTAGTATTAGCAATGAATCAAATGATAAAAGCATTTGAGTAAATTTAAGGTAACATTTCTATACAAGTTATATATTTTCAAAATATAATATTAGCTAGTTATATTATATTTTATCATATTAAAGGGGGTTATATATAATTTTTATTAATATTATTAATTAGATAATAAAAACATAATTAAATTAAAAATTCTCTGATAATATTAAATGAAAACAGCAGTTACTAAATTATTCAAATACCAACGTCAAAAACAACAAAGAGTTACTAATCTTAAAAATGGCAGAGTTGATATAACTGGTAAATATGAAAAAAATTCTAAAATTCCTCTTTTCAATGAGAGTAATTTAGGTATTAAAGATACTAATGTAGATTATTTATCTCATATTTATGAAGGAAATCCACTTCAATATTATTTCTTTTCAAAAATAAATATAGAACATGTTCAAAAACTAATGAAGTATCATGTATATTTACAATCAGCAAATAAACATTTAATAGGTAATCAAGACCACAATCAATTAATGATCATTATGAAATCTATTTATTTACAACATGGCCAAAATAGTCCTGATAATTTAAAGGGACAAGTTAAAAGATTAAACGCATTTGTTTTAGAATATGCTGTTCCTAATATTTTATTAAATATAGAACAGCATAAAGTTTATAAGAAAAACGTAAGCACATTACCCAAACCTATGGATTTACCAAAATATATTTCAAGTGCTGGAACAAGAACAAATCCTAATATAGTGTATTAATTTTTTCTTGATTAATATTATATATGGATACAACTACAAAAACATTATTGTTAATTTCTGTAGGATACATCGTCTACCGCTATTACAAAAATTGGAAAGAATTTAATGCCGAGCAAGCTCTATTAACATGGCCAAGAAAAATTCAACCTTGTCCTGATTATTGGGTAAAAGGAACAAATGGAAAGTGTAAAAATATGTTCAATATCGGAAAGTGTCCCCAAACAAAAGGCAGAAGTGGAACAAAATTAGTTCCTCAAGGAGAGATTAACTTTGACACTAACTATTATAAAGGAAAAGACGGAGAAATGAATAAATGCCGTTGGGCACAAAGATGTGCTAATTCTTGGGAAGGTGTTGATAAATTATGTGCCTAAATAATTTGATTATATAATATTAAAACTTTTATATTAATAATTAATATGAAAATTGCGTTATTAGGTAAAATGGGAAGTGGTAAATCTACATGTGCCAAATATTTAAAAGAAAAATATGACTTTGAAATACATTCATTTGGTTATCCAGTAAAGAAATTTGCTAAAGAAATTTTTAATGATAATACTAAAAATAGAAGTCTTATTCAGGATTTTGCGCAGAAAGTTAAGGAAATTGACCCCAATGTATGGGTAAATTACTTAATTAATAATGCTGATTTTAGTAAAAATATTGTCGTTGATGATTTAAGATTTCCCAATGAATTTGAAGTATTAAAAGCTAATGGATTTTTAATTATAAAATTAGATATATCCAAAGAATTTCAAGAGTTAAGACTAAAAACCACATATCCTGATAATTTTCAAACACATCTTAATAGAAGAAATGATATATCAGAGTCTTTTACAGATATATTAGAGAATGATTATATCTATAAGGTTGATTCAGATAATATTGAAAATTTATATTCATTTTTAGATTCTATAATTCATAATTATTTTAGTATTAAGGATTAATTACTTACTTATATTAATGTCCGACCTATTATGGGTTGATAAATATAAGCCTACCTCAATAAAAGACATATTTGGTAATTCTCAAAATATAAAGAAAATACAGAATTGGTTAAAGGTTTTTACAGGAGAATTAAAGCCTAAGAAAGATTTTAAAAACTGTATATTAATATCTGGATCGCCAGGTATTGGCAAAACAAGTATTGCTCATATTATTTTAAAATCTGCTGGTTATAATACGATAGAATTTAATGCATCTGAATTAAGAGCTTCTAAAATAATTTCTGAAAAACTACATACTATATTATCAGGAAAATCCATAAAAATGATGTTTCAGCAAGATATTAAAACAGGTGTAATTATGGATGAAGTAGATGGTGTAGAATCGAAAAGAGAGTGTTCTGCTTCAGACCTATCTGATTACATTAATTATAATATGAATAAACAATTAGCAAAATTAAAGAAAATTAATAAAGGACTTAAGAAAGCTGATAAAAAAAAGCCCGAAGATGTATATGTTAATAAAAATCCTATCATATGTATTTGTAATTTTTTAAGTAAAAGTGTTACTCCATTACTAAAGGATGTAACTCATATTAAATTTACAGAACCAAGTGAATTTGATATAATTAATCTTATGCAGAAAATTAATAGAAACGAAAATTTAGGGTTAAGTGATTTAATATTAAATTTATTAACACCTTATTGTCAAAGTGATTTAAGAAGGACTATTACAATTATGGAATATATTGGGGGTTTTATTATTAAAAATAATAGAAAATCTTCTACTAACGATATTATAAAATTTATTAATAAGCTTGGCAATAAAGATATGGATATTGGATTGTATGAAAGTATAAATACTATATTTTTTTCATATGACTCGGATAATGAACTTTTATTACAGTGCTATCATGCTGACCAAAATTTTGTGCCATTTATAGTTCATGAAAATTTTATTAATTTTATTGATAAGAATACAAATGATTCATATGAGGACAAATTAAATAATTGTATCAACTATTATGACTACTTAACAACATCACAAATGTTTAAAGATCGTGTATTTGGTAATTGGTACATATCAGAGTATATAGGATATTTTACGAGTGTTTATCCTAATTACATTATTAAAAATTCTAAACTGAAAAATACCCCAGCCATGACTAATTTAGAAAAATCCGCATTAATTTCAAAATATAACTATAGGTATTATAATTTAAAATCAATTAATTTTTTATCTAAAAAACTAAATATTGATATGATAAATTTTCAAATATTAGCTGCACTTGTTGTTAATACGGTATTTGCTTCACCTAAACATTTACCCACATTTATGGAATATATATCTAAATTTAAATTATCTTTTAAGGAGTTTGAAAAAATTATGAAACTATCACCATGTTTTGAAATTTACATTAAAAAATGGACTAAAAAATATCAAAAAGACCTTATAAGTAATTTTGAAGATAATTAAAACCAAGTATAAAATACCTAATGAATAATTTGTCTAATAAAAATATTATTTGTAATTTACACAAAATATTAGAAGTTATTGGATATTATATAGGATATTACATTGCTATGTTAATTAACTATATAGATGTTTAAATTATTTTAATTATATTAATATAATTTAAGAGATGACTAATTCACAAGATAGTTTTGGATTTGAAAGTGAATATGAATATGACCGTAAGAAGGATTATCCAGCAAGCTCTCCACAGGTTAATACTAAGAAAATAGTTTCAATGATACTATGTGGCGCTCTTTTTTTATTTTGGCTTGTAAGTGCTGTAATTGCTGGAAAATACGCATGGAATGAATTTCCCAATGATACCAATTTAGTAAAACTTGTTAGACTTTGGATTGCTGTAGTATTTTCACCATTGTATATTTTTTACATTTTTATTAAAACAACAGTGTTTAAACAGCAATAAAATCTAATAATAATATAAGTTATGAAAAAAAAAGAGATAAAAGATGAAAATGTTGAGGGATTTCATATAAGTAGTTATTATTTCAGAGATACCTTACATTGGGTTCAATTTTATACAGTTTGTGCATTACATATTGTATTATCTTTAATAGCGGCTAAACTTGCTTGGTCATGTGCCGGAAATTTAGGTTTTGGAATACGTCTTTTCAACACTTTTATAGCATCAGTTTTTAGTGAACTTTATATTATTTACTACGCAGTTTACCGTGTATTTATGGGTAACAACTGTATGTAGTTTTGATATTCGTTTAAAATAAGAAAAATTTTTATAAATAAAGAGTATAATGTCAGAAGAAAATACTCAAGTAAACAGAGAAACCCCCGAAACTACTCAAGCCCCCCAACAACAAAGAACCGTAACGGCCCAAACCGTTCTCCTCAGTGCCGTCGAACTCGCCCAATCAAGAGGTGCCTACAGAGTAAATGAAATGGCTCTCATCACTGAAGCCCACAGAATTGTAACTGCTCAAGAAAACGCCAGATTACAAGCCGAAGCCGCCGCCAGAGGAGAATCAAGCGCTGATTCCGAATCCAGTGCTGAAGCCGAAACCGAATCATCTGAATAAGTTATTTAACCTTATTCTTGATTATTAAGAATCATTAATTCAGTTCCTTTGTGAATCTTTTTTACAAAGTGTCTGTCATTCTCGCATATTTTTGCGGTAATACTATCCATATATTTATTAGAACCCATATTATAATGCTCATTAATTATATTTAATGCTCTATCCGTCATATTAGTAATAGTGCTCTGTTTATCTTGATATTCCCACTGAACACCATTGTATACTTGAGCGAGTGGTTCTTTTTTATTAGGAATTTTTATATTTCTATTTTCCTGATGATCACTATTAAAATGAATATGTTTAAGAAGACGAGGAATACAGGTTGCGGGTTCTTTACTTATCAATTCTTTAACATAATCATCTTGGATGTAACTTAAATTTTCCTTTCCAAAAGGTTGAACTATAATATTTTGACTATAATTGTAAACATTACCCTTTCCTTTTAGCAATACATCTATCTGTTTTTTTAGCTCTTCTATGATTTCTTGCTCTTTTTGTCGCATAAGTCTTTCATGATTTAAACTGTCTTTCATTTCTTCTATAGCATTTATATAGGGTTGGACGTGTTGTTCAATTCTTGATTTAATAATTCTACAACTTCTCCTTAAATGGTCCTCAAGATACCTCTTATGTTGAAATGTTGTATTACAATATATGCATGTTAAGTCATCATCGCTCTTATGTTCACATTTCTTTTTACTTAAATTTTCAGCGTTTTTCAACGTTTTTTTCGAATGAATAGGTGCTTTTTCAGCGTTTTTCAGCGTAGATGGCATTTTTTCTCCTAATTGTTCGTAAAAACAATCCTCTAAACTAACGTCTTTAAGAATAACTCTGCAGGTTTTCTTTTTGAGAAAATGCCTCCTAATATTACCTTTTAAGTCAGTCGAATATCCACACCTATCACATATATAGGCAACCATATTGTAGTATAATATATAATATAATTATATTTCTTTTAGGTAGTTTATTTTTAATTAAAAAACGAATGAAAAACGAATGAAAACGAATGAAAACGAATGACATTCTTTTTTTATTTTCTACTAATTAATTAAGACGTATATATCTGTATTTATCTCATTCGTTTTTTTCATATTTTACCTAGTTATTTTCATTCTTTTTGAATGAAAACGAATGAAATTCGGGGGGGGGGGATTTTTTATTTTTCTAAAACTTTTTCTGAAAATGAAAATAGGATGTACTTTTTTTAAAGTATTTAAAATTAATTTGTATTGTATATATACTATGTCTAATCAAAGAAATGATGCTGATAGTATAGTCAGTCAAGCACTGAACAGTATTCCAAATAGTAATTCATCATCTAATGTGTTTAATTTTCATTTTAATACCTACACAAATTGTTACAACTCTTCTTTAAATTCTGACACAAATCATACAGAACCTTTAGGAGATTCAGGAACAGAATCAGATACAACAACCAGTAATGAGGAGATTACAGCAGAGATAGAAATTAGGGAAAATAATAATATTTCTTCACAAACAATTAATACTCTACCACGAAGGGGGGTCCAAACAACTACACGTTCAGCTATAGTTCCTATTTCTATGAATAGTTCTACTGAAGATATTACTAATAGACTACAAGAGGTTGTTAACACAATTATTAATGATACTGATACACCTGATTTACAGCCTATTAGTGCTGGTATATCAATGACTCCTATTATTTCCGGAGGTGTAATTAATTCTGATCAACAAAGCAATCAAAGACTAACATTACAGGATATTAATAACAATACAGAAGTATTTATTAATAATGATTTAGAACAAAAGTGTCACATATGCAATGAACTATATAAAGAAAATGATATATGCAGAAAAAATGTTAAATGTGGGCATTATTTTCACCAGAGTTGTATTGATACTTGGTATTCGGAAAATAATAAATGTCCTATCTGTAATCAGTTCATCATATAAAATGTTTTATTATAATATATAATGATACTACTATATATTTTAATTATTTACTTTGTTCATCTTATCTTATCAAAAATTAGGCCTGTAAAAAAGGAACAATATGTCTCTTATAGACTGAATGTTCCAGTTACAAATAAATATAGAAAAACACAATATGTTAAGCCAAGATTATCTCTACCTCCTGGAACTGTTAGTATTGATAATAAATTTAAAAATAAAAAACTGGAAGTAAATCAATCGGAATATTGTGAAGATAACCCTACCTGTTACCCATGTCCTAATTGGAAACATATAGGTGCCCCCATGTGCTTAGGATAATTCTAACATTTTCTGAAAAAGTCCGTAATTTCTGTGCTTCTAGATTTACGATTATTAAGAATTCTTAATATATCCCTAAATACAATTTCTCCTGCTTCTTTTGCTTTAGCTTCTTGCATCTTTTTAATAGCATCATTAATACTTTTACCATTTGATAATTGCTTTTGATATATGTTATTAAATTCTGCGATATCTTTACAAAAACCACTAATATCTTCAAGACACAATCCAAATATTTGACTTACTGGTTTCATAATTTGATTAGTAATATAATGTTCATAATCT
>MDSW01215719.1_pt1 | contig 14468 bp, 9 predicted proteins | sample 811171 | NCBI WGS metagenome assembly MDSW01 (sample SAMN05326641, study PRJNA326480) | marine metagenome | isolation source: seawater | place: Atlantic Ocean: North West | collected 2012 | reverse complement strand
TCCGCCGTCTCGTCCATCCTCGAACCATCTGTACGATCATTTCCTCCTCTCTGCCAGAGCTTCGCAAATCGCTCGTCGCGGCGTTTTCTCAGTTCGGCAAGATCATCGACGTCGTCGCGGCGAAGACGTACAAGCTCCGCGGCCAGGCGTGGGTGGTGTTCGATTCCGTCCCCGCGGCGACGGCGGCGATGCGCGCGATGAACGACTTTCCGTTTTACGACAAGCCCATGCGCGTGAGTTACGCGAGGACTAAGTCGGACGCGACGGCGAAGCTCGACGGCACGTTCGACCCGAGCGCGAGGGACCCCGAGGTTCGCGCCAAGCGAAAGGCGGAGAGTCAGCAGCAGGAGCGCGAGGCGCGCGCGAAGAAGGCGGAGAACGAAAAGCAGGGCAGGGGCGGGGCGGGGGCGGCGGCGAGCGCGGACCCGGACGCCCCCCCGAACGAGATTCTGTTCGTGCAAGGCTTACCGGGTACGGAGCGAGTACCGCGACGTTTCCTTTTCCTTCTCCGAGCGAGCGGAGCGAGCAAGGCGTTCGAAGCGCGAGCGAGCGTCGGATCGGCGTTCGAAGCGTTTTTCGCCGGGAAGCGCCGGGAACGGGACCCGCCCGTCCGATGATGCGCCTCAACCGATAAAACTGTCGGACCCTCGCGGTGACGACACAAACAACCAGGGGCACTTTGAGGATGGCGCGACGGTTTTTTGCGCTTGGCTCGGTCGCGACCGCGGCGGAATCTTCGTCTCCTCGAGCGCGTACCCTTCTCGTCGACTCACGCCTCCCCCCCTCCGCGCCGTCACTCACCCCCCTCGTCTCGTTCGCAGAGGCCACGACGGCGTCCATGCTCTCGATGTTGTTCCAGCAGTTCCCGGGGTTCAAGGAGGTTCGGATGGTGGAGGCGAAACCCGGCATCGCGTTCGTGGAGTTCGAATCGGAGACCCAATCCTCCGTCGCGCTGAGCGGGCTGCAGGGGTTCAAGATCAACCCGACGCACAGCATGACGCTGTCGTACGCGAAAAAGTGACCGACCGGGGTGACGGAACGGAGTCGCGGGCGTGCCTCTCTCGTAGTCTTAGGGCATTGCACACGCCGCGCGACGGAACGCGTCAAAGGGCGACCGGATTCTGTGTATGAAAAGGTCTCTCTCGTCTTTTTTTATTCGTACTCGCTCGAAGTCGTGCACGAGGACGCTCGGACGCTCGGACAATCGGACGCTCGTCTCCCCTCGCGCGTCTCGTGTTTTCACTCCTTCTTCTCCCCGAGATGCTCGTCGAAGAACTTCTCCAGGTTCGCCCACGCCTCGGCGACCACCGCCTCGTCCCTCGGGGGGAAGCCCTGCGCCTTCTCCCTCGCGTCGAAATCCGCGAACGGTTCGGGAAGGTCGTTGAGAAACGCGTGCCCGACGCGAGGGTACCTCAAAATCTCGAAACGCTTGTCCCCGGCGCTCGTCAGCGCGTCCTCCAGGCGCTTCGCCGCGCTCGGGTCCGAGAACCCCTCGAGCGTATCCTCCTCCCCGAAGTGCGCCTGGAGCGGACACGCGACGCGACTGAAGTCGCACGCGTCCGCGCCGGGGACGCCGTAGAAGGACGCCGCGCACGCGACGAGCGCGGCGGCTTCCGCCTTGGACGCGACGATCAGGGTCAGCGCGCCGCCCATGCAGAAGCCGACGACGCCGACGCGGGGGGAGCCCTCGGACTGGAGGAACCGCGCGGCCTCGAGCGTCTCGCCTGGGGTGAAGAAGCGGGGGCGCGGCGGGTTTCCCGCGGTCAGTCGACTAGAGCTAGGTGCGAGGATGAGATGACGATGGTCATCTTCGTCTGGGGAGGGGGGGCGACGGACGGAGGCGCGGTTTTTCGGGGACGGGGACGGTTGCGAGACGTCTCGGGGTGGGCACGCACCCGCGGCGCCTCCCCAGTCGAGGTTGGTCATGAGGTGGTGCGCCTCCTCCGCGTTCACGCCGATTTTCCCGCGGTAGAGGTCCGGGATGAGGGCGCGGTACCCGCGCGCGGCGATCTTCTTCGCGATCGACTTGACGTTCTCGTTCACGCCCCACCACTCCTGGATGACGACGACGCCCGGGTTTCCGGCGTCGCCGCAGACGTACCCGGCGAGGTCCGGGCCGAACGCGATCTTCTCCATCGCGCGAGGCTCGCGGGGGTCGGGCGGGGGTCGGGGCGGGACGAGCGCGAGTGACGACACGCGGGGAGAGCGCCTCGAGAAATATCGTCTCGCGTCGCGCGATTTTTTCGCGCGGGATCTGACGAGGCGGACGAAAAAGTGCTTCAAAGTCGCCTCCGGACGCCCCCCGGCGCCGCTCATCGCGTCCGCGCGCGCCGCCCGCCGCGTCGATCGGCGCGCCGCGTCGACCCACCCCGCCGTCGCCCGCCCGCCCGCCCGCTCGCCCCCATGTCCGATCCGGCCGCGCCGAAGACGCTCGCCGCCTCCGCGCCGTCCGGCCCGAATCCCCTCTCGCTCGCGTTCAAGGGCCTGTGGGAGCTCGCGCTCGGCGGCTCGTCCACGACCGTTCGCCTGGACCTCATGAGCCCCGGCCTGCGCCGCCGCCGCGAGCGCCAGACCGGCGGCGCGCGCGGCGGCCTCGAGCACTTCTTCAACGGCTGGGGCGACGGGACGATGGGCGGCGGCCGGACCGCCGCCGCCGCCGCCGCCGCCTCCCGCGCCGCCGCGTCCATCGCCGCGCCCTCCCTGCACAACCTGAGCGTCCAGGGCTTGCGCCTCAAGATGACGCAGAACTGGGAGGGCGGGGGCTTCCTCGCCGAGCCCATCGACGGCGAGCGCAAGGCGCGCCTCGACCTCGGCGTCGGCGCGGAGGTGTCGCTGATGCACTCCGAGCTCCCGATCAGCCCCGAGGCGAGGCTTGTGGTTCGCCCCGCCGGCGGGACGTTCGCGCCGACGTTTTACGTGCGCGCGCTTCCCGAGCGCGAATTGGCCGCGAGAATACGCCTCCCCGCGCCGGGAAACTCCGGCGTGCAGCTCCACGTGGACGCGTGCGTGCCTTTGGCGTATTTGTTGAACGGCTGCAAAGGTCCGAGCTTCGCGACGATGGAGGCGAGGTTCACGCGGCCGACGGGCACGGGCGCGCACCTGAGCACGAGCGGGTTGGAGTTCGACGAGCGGCTGTTGAAGGCGGTGAGCGACGACTTCGGTCTGCGGTTGGCGGCCAACGTGGATTTCCCGCGCGCCGTGGGGGCCGCGAGCGGACGGCTCGGCACGCTCGACGGGGAGCCGCCGCTCAGGCTCAGGGTGAACCGGCTCGGGCTCAAGAAGAAGATATGCTGGTGGAAGTACGCGAACGCGGACTGACGCGGGAGAGGAGAGGAGGGGGGGGAGGGAGTTGCTTTTTTATACTTTCTCGAAAAATGCCGTGCCGAGTTCCCGCAGCTGCATCAGACCTGACGCGAGCAGCAGCCAGGTCGACCGCGCGTCGTCCAGCAAATTTGGCCGGGGACCTCACGTGACCTCTCATCGACCTCTCGCCGCCGTCCGCGCCAGAGGGTGGTTCTTTCGTTTTCCCCGCGCGTCTTTTCGCCGCGCGATCTCGTCCTCGCGCATCACACTCGCGCGCGCGCCCCGGCCGTCGCGCGCGTCCGTGCCCCCGGCGCGGGTTTCTTCTCTCGCGCGCGAGCGACGCCGCCCCCCTCGGGTCCGCTCGAGCCCGGCGCGATGGCCGGACGCAAGGTGACGATGAACGATTTGTTCGCCGAGCCCGAGGCGGACGGCGGCGACGACAAGGTGAGCCGCAAGCTCAAGAGCCTCGACGGGATGAACACGAAGTCGCGCGTGCACATCCAGAAGTCCGCCGTGCAGGGGGAGTTCGGGGCGAAGAAGTTCATCAAGCCCTGACGCACGGGCACGAAGTCCCAGCAGCAGTACGCGCCCAAGGGCTTCAAATCCGGCGGCCGCAAGGTCGGGTAAGCGCGCGCGTCTCGAGGGGGTGACCGAACGAGACGAGGCGCGCGAGCCGCGCCCGAGCGCACGACGCCGCGGACCGCGCGCGCGAACGGATGATGACGCTCGTCTCAAGTCCCCCTCGAGGGACGGACGACGCGTCGGAAACGCGCGCGCGGACCGACGGCGTCACCGAAGAAGGGGGAGGGGGTGGCGACGGTCCTCCTCCCTCCGAGATAGATAATTTGGAGGGGAGCTCGGCCCTCTCAGCGGCGGCGCGCCGCTCGCTCACCACTAGCCACCGAGCGACGCGACGCGCGCCGACGCGAGGGCGTTCCCCCGCCGCGGCGACTGTGCGAGAGGCGAGACGTAGGGTAGGCGTTGTAAGCACGACGGACGGACGACGCGCCGGGTCGCCGCGAGGCTCGCTCGGGGCCTCGGAGCCGCCCGATCTCCACGAGCGCCAGTGCACTTGCGTCTCGACGACCGCCATCGATTCGCGGCCGAGCCAGGAAAACACTCGCCCCCGTCACTTTTGGTCGCACCGCCGCCCGCCGCACGGCCGCTTCGGAGGGATGGGCGGCGACGGCGACCTCGCGCCGATGACGGAGGAGCAGAGCGCGTCGCTCCTGGCGCTCGTCTCCGAGTGTCGCGCGTCCCTCCCCGACCCGACCGCGCGGGACATCCACGACGCGATGCTCGAGCGGCGCCCAGAGATGGCGTCGTGGGCGACCGCCGCGCGGGTGAAGAAGCTCAACACGACACTCAACAAGGAGGCGCGCGTCGGCGGCGCGCACCGCCGAACGGGCCTCGAGCCGGACGAGACGGACGGCCCCGTCGTCGCGGAGGAACTCGAACGCTGGCCCGAGTCGCAGCCGATGCACCTCCACCTCGCCGCCAAGGGCGACTCGAGGATCTTCCGCCCGAGCGAACACCACGCCGCCGTCGCGGGCGAGGACCCCCCGCCCGCGCCGTACCTCGAGTTCCGGAGAACCCTCGCGACGTGCGCCAAGTGGTACGACGCGGGCGTCCGAGTCTGGCGTTTCCAGGCCGCGCCCGCCGCGGAACCCGCGTACCCCGATCGCGCCGCGGCGAGCGGCGGCGCGGTGAGCGCGAACGACGACGAACCCGCCGAGAGAGGCGAAGGAGGAGGCGGCGGCGGCGGCGGCGGCGACGGCGTCGCGTCTCGACACAGCTGTGCGCCGGCGGACCATCATCGCGGCGGCGCCGACTCGCTCCTCCTCGAGTGCGTCGGCGCGCGGATCTGGCGCCGGGCGGACGGCGCGGGGACGGCTCGCGCGGTGCTTCAGGTGCGGTACCACCGCGGGAGCGCGACGAGCGGCGCGCACAAGCGCGCGACGGCGGCGAGCGTGGAGAGGCACGCGGGGGCGACGGCGGCGCCCGCGCGCGTCCGCCGGGGCGCGTTGGATCTGTGGGAGGCGCACCTGACGCGGAACAGGTACTGGGAGGAGAAGTACGGCGGGGGCGAGGCCGCGGGGGGGGAGGAGGCGCGGGTGTCGTACGTCGTCACCCCGGCGGCGGAGTGGTTCCGGTGAGGGCGAGAGCAGTGACGGTGGGACGAGAGCGGGGACGGGACCCAAGCATTTTTTATACGTACACAGCTGGAGCTCTCGACTGACGAGTTGCCTCACACATGCGCTGCTGTCGTCGCTCGAGCGCGCGCAGACCCCGATGATGAGCTCAAACTCGCCCCGTCCTCCTCCTCCTCGGTCGTCACTCGCGTCGGCGCTTCGCCCTCCCCCCCCCTTTTGCGCGCATGGCGTCTCCTCGTCCGCCCTCGGGCCCCGCGCCTCGTCCTAAGCCGACGCACGTGCTCGTCCTGAGCGAGATCGCCGGGCTCCTCGACGCGCTCCAGGCGGCGGTGCCTCCCGAGGAGGCTGAGTTTTTCGCGAGCACGCTCGCGAACGCGACGAAGCCGATGCTCATGTGCTACGAGGTGATCGTCGCGGACCCGCCGACGTTCGCGCGCCTCGCGGACCAGTGCACGTCCGGGGCGCTCCGTTGGGTGCAGAGCACGTACGCGGGCGTGGACGCGCTGGTGCGGCACAGCGCGTACCGCGGGTACCAGTGCACCAGGCTCGCGGGGGTCTTCGGCCAGGCCATGAGCGAGTACGTCATGATGCACGTCCTCGCGCTGGAGCGGCGCCTGCTGAGGGACCGCGAGCTCCAGGCTCGGGCGGAGTGGGGCACGAACGACGCGCTCGCGAACGCCACCTCGGGCGAGGCGTACCGGCTCCTGCCGTCGCTGACCCTCGGCGTGCTCGGGTTCGGCGACATCGGCCGGAGGGTCGGCGAGGTGGCGGCGGCGATGGGGATGCGGGTGTGGATCTGCAACCGGCGATCCGGGCGACTCGAGCCGTCGGACGCGGCGATGTGGGAGCGCGAGGCGCCGCGGGACCGCGTGCCGGCGTTCGTGGACCGCGCGTTCGGCGCGGGGGACCAGCTGAGGGAGTTCTTGGGCGGGTGCGATTACGTCGTGAACCTGTTGCCGTCGACGCCCGAGACGCGGGGGCTGCTGACGGCGTCGCGCCTGCGCGCGTGTAAGGACGGCGCCGCGCTCATCAACGTCGGCCGCGGCGACGTGTTCGGAGAGGAGCGCGGGGAGGACGAGATCATGGCCGCGCTCGACGCGCCGGGGGGACTCAGGCACGCGGTCCTCGACGTGCACGCGCCGGTGGAGCCGCTGCCCGCGGACAGCTTCCTGTGGAGGCACCCGAAGGTCACCGTCACGCCGCACAACGCGGCGAGGAGTTTCCCGCGCGACGTCGCAAAGGCCTTCGCCGCCAACCTCACCAAGTTCAGGGACGGGCAAAAATTAGACCACCTCGTGGATTGGAACCGAGGGTACTAGCACTGACGGGCGGACGAGCGCGAGCGGGAGCGTCTCGTCGGCACGGGCGCATAGTAGTCTGTGTTTCGATGCGCGCGCAAAAAGTCGACGGATCACCCCCGCCTCGCGCGTTTCTCGCCGCTCCCGCCCCCGCGGTCGTCGCCTTCGCCGCTCTTCCGCTTGTTCGCCCCGCGCTCGCGCGCGAGCTCGCGCTCGCGCTCGAGCCGCATCGCCTCCTCCCGGCGTCTCTGGCGTTCGCGATCGCGCGGAGGCGATCGGTCCCGCTCGCGCTCGCGATCGTCCCTCCCGCGTTCGCGTTCGCGCGGCGGCGACCTGTCCTGATCCCTCCCGCGCCCCCCGCCTCGATCGCCGCGCCCGTCGCCGTCGCGGTCGAACCCTCGCCGATCGTCCCTCCCGCGCTCGTCGCCTCGCCGATCGCCCCCCGGGCGCGCGACGCGAACGACGACCCTCCGGCGCTGCTGCTCCGGCGCGGCCGCTCCGGCGGCGGGGGACTCTCGACGCTCGCGAGGAGACTCGCGACGCTCCCCTCCCGGACCGCCGCCGCCTTCGCCGCCCCGGGCCGCCTCCGCTCGCCGTCGCTCCTGTACCTCTCGCGGAACCTCGGGGTTCGGGCAGTCCTTCGCGAAGTGTCCTCGCTCGCCGCACTTGTAGCACTGCGACTCGGGGCACTCCCACGCCTTGTGTCCCGTCTGGCCGCACCGGTTACACGTCGCCCGCGGACAGTCGCGCGCGAGGTGGCCGCTCTCGCCGCACACGTGGCACGCCCGGAGGTCCGGCGCGGCGGGACCGTTCGGGCCGGGGCCGTTCGGACACTCCCGCGCGAAGTGGCCCGGTTGGCCGCACACGTGGCACTTCATCCCAGCCGCCGCCGCGCCGGGGTTGGACGGGCAGTCCCGCGCGATGTGCCCGATTTGACCGCACGCGCGGCACTGACGCGACTCCGCGCCGCCGAACCCGTTTGGGCAGTCCCGCCCGAAGTGGCCCTCCTGCCCGCAGCGGAAACATGCGGTGGCGGAGGAGACCCCGAAGCCCCCCCCTCCCCGCGGGGGACCGCCGCCGCCGCCCGCGCCCATCATCCCCGCGCCCATCCCGCCGCCGCCGCGGGCTTGCTCTCGCTGCAGCTCCATCGCGCGCGTCTGAAACGCCCGCATGCGAAGCTGGCCCGCCTCGACGTGCAGGGGCAGGACCGCCTGGAGCTCGGGGGTCTCCATCGCCATCTGCATGAGGTACATGTGGCGCATCTGGAGGAGCTGCATCTGGTGCATGAGCTCGGGGAGGGTCAAAGCGCGAAGCGCGTCCGCGTCCAACGCCTCAAGCGCGTACGCGGGGGAATCCGAAGCGTCGCCCGAACCCTCCCCTCCCGTCGCGTCGCCCTCCCCAGCCTTTGCGTCGCCCTCCGCGGCCTTCGCGTCACCCTCCCCAGAAGCCTTCTCGTCGCCCTCCGCGGACTTCGCCGCTTCCTTCGCATCATTCTTCCCCTCCGCCGCGTCGCCCTCGTCGTCCTCGACGTCCCCCGCCAGAACCATCGCGTCCTCGACGTCGCCCGCGTCGCGCGAATCATCCACGGCGTCGCCGCCCGACGCCTCCGCGGCGGCGCTTCTCTTCGCGCCGAGCATCCCGCCCATGACCTCCGCGAGCGTAGGCATCCCCCCGCCCCCCATCCCCATCCCCATCCCCATCCCCATCCCGGCGTCGCTGCCTCGTCCGCCGCCGGTCTCGTCGCCCATGGGCTGGTCCGGCGGCGGCGGTCCCGCGGGCGTCGGCGGCATACCCCCCCCGCCGCCGCCCATCATGCCGCCGCCGCCCATCATGCCGCCCATCATCCCGCCGCCCATCCCGCCGCCGCCCATCATCCCGCCGCCTCCCTGCGCCATGGCGCCCATGGCGCCCATGGCCCCCGGCATCATCCCTCCTCCTCCTCCTCCTCCGCCCATGCCTCCCATTCGGTAGCCGTACCCTCGCACGGCGCCGCCCTCGGGGGCCCCGTGCGGATACGCGCCTCCGAGCGACGCGTCCTGGTCCCCGTCGAACGTCTGGATGCTCGCCTGCATGGTGAGCTCGAGCCGCTTGTGCCTCACCTCGCTGGCGTACTCGCGCCACTTGTGTTCGTTCAGGCCGAAGTTGAAGTACGCGCCGATGTCCGCGCCCGGCAGCCTCCACGGCGCGACGTCGACGTTGTCGAGGTCGAGGTCGAACACCCCGCCGTGCCCGAGGGATAAAAACTCCTTGTACTCGTCGGGCGGGATGAACCGAGCGCCGCCGCCGCCGCCGGGAAGCATACGCCGACCCTCCTCGTCGAACCGCGCGTTCGGGGGCTGGCGGTTGTACGTCATCCACTCGCCGCCGTCGCCGCGGAGGGGCGGGGGGGGGTTCACCGCGGGGCCGCGATACGGCGGAACGCCGCCGCCGGGGGCGCCGGGAGGAGGCGCCGGAGGACGAGGCCCGCCGCTCGGACGCCCGGGAGGGGGCGCGGGGGGAGGCGGGCCGGAACGAGCCGCGGCGAGGTTCGTGGGCATACCCGGAGGCGGCGCCGGGGGCGGCGGGCGCTTCGCCGCGCCCGCGCCCGAGCCCGCGCCCGAGCCCGAGCCGTCGCGAACGTACGTCTGGCTCCTGTGGTGGATTGCGGACGCGCCGTCGGGCGGGCGCGGAGGCGGCGGGGGCACCGCCTGTTGTCGCCTCGGGTCCGAGGGCGCGGCGGCGGCGGCGGCCGAGGCGGCGGCGGATGCGTCTTCGGCGGCACCCTCGCCGGCGTCGGCACCCTCGTCGCCGTCCTCGCCGCCGCCGCGCGCGGTGGCGCCGACGCCGTAGAGCTCCTCGGTGTCGTCCAGGACGATCTTGAAGTCGTCCGGATCGTCCGGGTCGCCGACGTCGGGCTCGTTCAGGGCGATGTCGAAATCGTCGTCGCTGTCGTCGTCGTCGGCGGCGGCGGGGGCGCTCGCGTCCGCGGCGGGGACGTTCGCCGGCGGGTCAGGCGCGGGCGCGGGCGCGGGTGGCGGCTCGACGGCGACCTTCGGGATCGCGAACGCGGGTTTTGGGGGCGGGGCCGCCGGGATCGGCAGCGCCTCGTCGTCGTCATCGCCGTAGAGCTCGTCGTACAGATCGTCGTCGTCGTTCTTCCCCATCGCGCGCGGGGGAAGGAGGGAGGGGCCGAGACCCGCGAGCGAACAGGGCCCGTCTGCGTCCACGCCGGGCGCGCGCGGAGGGTTTGATCGATCCCGTGGCGCGCGAATGATCGCAGAGATCGCGCGAGCAAAAAAGCGCCGGCGGGCACCTCGTCGCTCGAGTGCGAACATCGTTGATTGAAGTTCATCGCGCGCTCGATCGTGGTCGTCGCCCGGTTTGATCGGCGCGCGAACGTCAATGCGGACGCGACGACGATGAAATTGGGCACGTCACGGTGGGCGCTCGATCCCGTCAGGGTTGTCGCGTCGCCCGTTCGCGCGCGCAGTTCGCGCGGCGCCCGTCTCGCGACATGAGCGAGTATCGCCTCCGCGCGGAGTGCCGCGGGCACGAGGACGACGTCCGAGGTGCGCCACCAGCCCCCTCGCGCGCGCACGCGCGCCGCCTCCCTCGCGTCCGCCCGAGATCTCGACCGCGCCCGGATCTCGTCGCTCCGCTCTTCCCGACCCGGGCGCGGGACCCGCGCGTCGCCGCCGCCTCGCCGCGCCCGAACCAGACGCGTCCCGCCCCGCCCCCCGATCGCGTCCCGACCCACGTCTCACCATCCCCCTCCCCTATCCTCCCTCCCCGCGCTCCAGCGGCGGTCGTGCTCGCCCCCGACGCGTTCGCGACGTGCTCGCGCGACGGGACGGTTCGCGTGTGGCGCGAGGCCATCGGCTCCGCCGCCGCCTTCGCGCAAGCCGCCGTGTGCGTCGGCCACGAATCCTTCGTCACCGCGCTCGCGCGATCGCCCACCACCGGCGCGCTCGCGTCCGGCTCCAGGGACAAGCGCGTCGTCCTGTGGAACCCCGCGGACGGGTCCCAGATCGCCGACCTTCGCGGCCACGCGCTCGACGTCACCGCCGTGTGCGCGCCGGACGCCCCCGCCGGCGTCGTCGTCAGCGGCGCCATGGACAAATCCATCCGCGTCTGGGATCCGACCGCCGCGAGCGCCGTCGCCGTCGTCGAGAACGCGCACGAGAGCTCCGTGTTGGCGCTCCTGGCCCTCCCCGCCGAGCTCGGCGGCGGGTTCTTATCCGCGTCCGCGGACCGGACGATCAAGCGTTGGGCCCTGATCGACCAAAGCGCGTCCGAGTTGTCCGGGGGTGCGAAAAAAACAGTCTCCGTCTCGTGCGTCGCGACGTTTCGCGGGCACTCGGACACCGTCCGCGGCCTCGCCTCGGCCCCCGCGGCGATGGTCGGCGGCGAGGCGGGCGCGTTCCTCTCCGCGTCGCACGATTGCACCGCGCGTCTGTGGCGCGCGAACGGGGAGACGGTTCGCGCGTTCGTCGGCCACGCCGCGTTGGTGTACGCCGTCGCCGCCGTCGGCGATCGATTGGTCGTCACCGGAAGCGAGGACGACGCGATGAAGCTCTGGACCGCGAGCGACGGCGCGTGCATCAAGACCATCGCGCACCCGGGGTGCGTCTGGTCCGTCGCCGCGATCGAACCGCTAGGGGACGTCGTGAGCTGTTGCGCGGACGGCGTCGCGCGGGTGTGGACGGCGGACGACGCGAAGGCGGACGCCGGGGCGGAGGCGGCGTTCGACGCGTCGATCGCCGCGGCGATGGACGCGCGCGCCAAGGCGAACCTCGCCGAGCAGCAGAGCAAGATCAAGACCGAGGGCCCCGAGGCGTTACACTCGCCCGGCGCGAGCGACGGCGCGACGAAGGTGATCAGGGAGGAGGGCACCGGGGCGATCGTCGCGTACGCGTGGAGCGCGGGGACGCGCGCGTGGGAGCGCCTCGGCGAAGTCACCGGCGTCGGCGGCGATACTACCGAAGCCGGCGGCGGGAAGAAGACGCTCGACGGCGTCGCGTACGATTACGTCTTCGACGTGGACATTCAGGAGGGCGCGCCGACCCTGAAGCTCCCGTTCAACGCCGGCGATAACCCGTACGACGCCGCGGAGAGGTTCCTGGAGTCGAACGGGCTCGATCCCGGGTACCGCGAGCAGGTGGTCAACTTCATCGTCCAAAACGTCGGCGAGCGAAACGTCCAACAGGGCGCGAACGTCGACCCGTTCACCGGCGCGGGCGCGTACGTTCCGGGCGGCGGAGGCTCTGGCGGTGGGTTCGTTGGCGCCGGGATCAACGCGTCCTCCGGCGCGAACGCCGATCCGTTCACGGGCGCCGGGGCGTACGTCCCGGGGGGGGGCTCGCGTTCGAATTCGAATTCGGCCGCGAACGCCGACGAGGGGTCCTCCGCGTTCGCGTACGCGCCGCACAAAGCGGCGGTGACGTTCGCGTCGGCCAAGTTCGAGCCGATGCTCGAGAAACTCCTCGCGCTTCCGAGCGCGGCGTCCGATCCCGCGACCGCCGATGCGTTCCGGCGGTGCGTCGCGGACGCGAGCGGCGGCGAGGCGGCGGGAGCGGAGGCGATGCGCGCGTTCGCGGACGCCGCGGACGCCGTCGCCGCCGAGAGCGCGTTCCCCGTGCTGGACCTCGCGAGGATGCTGGTGCTTTCGCGCGGCGGGGGAGGAGGCGGGGCGAGCGTCGCCGCCGCCGTCGCCGCCGTCGGCGCCGCGGGTCGCGCGTGCGCCGACGCGGAGAAGACGAGCGCCGCGAGCCTGCTCACCGCGGGGAGGCTGCTCTGTAACGGACTCGCCGCGTCGGATCCGGACGTCAGGGACGCGTTCCGAAACGCCGCGAGTCAACTCCTGGTACGCGCGTCTCGCGAGCGACGACGTCCGTTTTTGGGTTTGGTTTTCGCCGGCGCCCGTGTATTTTTTTTTCTCGAGGACTCGGAGGGCCGCGCGGATCGTTCCTGGGCCCGCGCGTGTGATCGCGGGATCAGATTTTACCCTCGGCCAGAGCGAACCCGCCCGACGCTCGAGCGCGCGCGGCGATCGGAAACGACGAGAAACGCCGCGCGCGCCTCAGGAGGCGGAACGCGCTCGACGAGAGCGCGATCCGTCCGCGGCGGGCAAACACCGCGTTCGTTTTTTCGCGCGTTTTTCTTCCCTCTTTCGGTCGCCGGCGGCCCCCTCTGATCCTCCGCCTTTCCGCGCGCGCTCACCCACACGAATCCACCCCCGATCGATCGTCTCCTCCCATTTCCAGGACGGACTCGCTCCCGCGGCTTCCTCCGGCGCGAAGCCCCCCGCTCGGCTCGCCCTCGCGACGGCGCTTCTCAACCTCTCCGTCTCGGCGTCGTCGTCGCCTCTCGTCGCGGACGCGGCGCCGCAAGCCGTCTCCGCGGGCGCCGAGCTGCTGCTCAACGCCGACGCCGCGGGGGCGGACGAGGACGCGGCGTTCCGGTGTCTGGTGGCGCTCGCGACGTTCGCGCTCGCGAGCGAGGAGGTGAAGGCGCTCGAGAGGGACCTCGGGCTCGACGACGTCGCGAAGGCGATGAAGGCGAGGGGGGGGAAGGTTGGGGACGCCGCGAAGGACCTCGAGAGGGCGCTCGCGCGATGAAAACGAGAGAGACGCGAGGGAGGGAAGACGACGTTGTTATCATATCGCGCGAGGTGGGGGTTTTTTGAACGTCTCGTATGTTAGTAACCGCTCGATGTCTGTCGCATTAGTACATCTGAACGGATCGCGGGCGAGGCGGCGCGTTCGAGGTGCTCTCACGACGACACTTTCTTTTGCCCCTCGACTCGCGGGATGCGGCGCGTAAATGCCTCTCTAGTTGTCTCAACTCGACCGCCCGCTGCCTCCGAACGAGACGGGGCGATCGAGTTGCGGCATCGCACGCGCCGCATCCCGCGAGGGTCTCGTGAAGGTAGAACCACGGAGCACAAAAGAAAGTGGACGTCGTGCACCGCTTGCAAGAAAACAGAGCATACAGCACCTCGAACGCCGGCGTTCGCCCAAGTGAGCCGTCGCGGGTCACCTCGTTTTCCTCGTTGGTTCCGAGACTTTAATTACTTGCGGTGGGGCTGCTGCGTGTTGCTTTCGGTGGGCTTCCACTCCTTCTTCCTTGGCCCGATGTTGGCCTTGTTGGGCTTGAAGACGCTGTCGCGCCCGGCGTCGCGCACGGCGACGTGCTTCATGCCGATGGTGTGGTCGTCGAGGTACCCGTCCGCGTCCGTGCTCGCGGCGGAGGCGAAAAAGTCGTACCAGCCCTCGACGTTGTGAAGAAACAGCGGGCCGCGGCGCTGCGGGCACTCCTCGAGCGCCTGGCCGCAGTGCATCGTGTACGGCATCGCGCTCGCGCGGGGTTTGTTAAGAGGAAAACGACGGAGGTGGGGGGGCGGCGGGGGCGGCGGAAGGGCGGAGGCGCACGCGAGCGGGGTCCCGCACGCGCGTGTGGAAGTGAGGCGACTCGAGAAAACGCGTCGTGGATCGAGTTCGACGACGCGGTCTGCCGTTTCTCCGAAACGACGAAAACGCGGCGCGCGCCGCCTCGGGATCGCCGAGACGGACGTCGGCGACGGGTCGAGAACCGCACACGAACCGCGACGGCGAGCGGACGCGTCGGACCTCGAGCGCGCGAGAAGGCGAACCGTCGAGTCGTCACGCGCGTACCGGTAAACACCTCGATAAATTCCTAAAACTCGCGAAAACTTTCTTCAAAAAGTCCTTTCTCT
>MDSW01033706.1_pt1 | contig 14468 bp, 26 predicted proteins | sample 811171 | NCBI WGS metagenome assembly MDSW01 (sample SAMN05326641, study PRJNA326480) | marine metagenome | isolation source: seawater | place: Atlantic Ocean: North West | collected 2012 | reverse complement strand
TAGCTGACAAAATTATTGCTCAAAACATTGAAGAGCAACAAGAAGAAATGCAACAAGAACAGCAATCTACTGGTGAATATAGTGATGAGTCAAGCTTGGTTGCACTTATAGGATATGTGCCTCAGTTTAATGCTTATACAACTTATGTAATACCTGATCAAAATGTTTGGTATTCTTCTCAAGATATTTATGGTAACATTACCATGAACGATAACATTGAAGCTTTTTATGATTATGCCAGTAAAAACATAAATAATTTACAAAGCATGATGCAAAATGAACCTGAGATATGGAGGTAATATGGATTGGTTTCAAAATAAAACAACACAAATAATTGCATTGGTAAGTATTATAGGAACATTTATAGGGTTTGGTGTTACAGGTGGCTCTTATATAAATAGGCTAGAAAACCTTGAAGCAAAGATTGGTGGAATAAATGAAGCAGAAGATAATGTGCAAGTCATTGAAGAAAGGTTTGCATCTATAGAGACATCTGTGCAATTTTTAGAAAAAGCAGTTGATAGCATAGATGTACCTGATGTCACAGAAATAAAAACAGACATAGCTACTATTAAAGCTGATTTAGAAAGCTTAGACAAACAAATAGAGGAGATTAAAGATGATAACAAGAATCCTCTTGCTGGTTAGCATATTTGCCATAGGTTGCTCATCAACACCATCTAAATTTATACCCATAGCAGAAAACTCTAACTTAGAGTGGAATGATGAATACGATTCTGATAAATGGCGAGAAAAGTTTAAAAGATGTCAAGCCTTTTTACACTCTGATAATGATGCTTGGCATTGGTGCATGAATAATGAGTAAAGTTTTGGTAGGCATAGTCTTAGTCTTGCTTACTATTTTGTATTACTTATTCAATCAAAACCAAATATTACAAGCTAATAATATTGCCCTTGAAGGTGCTATAGCAACACAAGAAGAAGCTATAAAATCATTACAACAAGACTTTGAGTTGCAAACACAACAACTACAAGACCTTAATGTAAAAAGCAAAATTGCACAAAGAGAGTTAAATAGATATACACAGTTTATACAAAACTATGAGTTAGCCTCAAAGATATTGGCTGACCCAGTTGAAATGCAAAGGAAAATAAACAATGGTACAAAGCATATCATGGAGGACATTGAGAAAATCAGCACCACTGTTGATGGTCTTGATAATGGCTTGCAGTTGCAGTCTAATTCCAACTAAAGAGATACAGGTTAGTGCAAAGCCTATGGAGAGGCAGATAGTACAACCCATAATGCCTAGAGAGATTGATCTTAGGCAACCTGAATGGATTGCAGTCACACCTGAAAATTGGGAGGAGCAATTAGCAAAAATTGAAAAACAAGAAGGTGAATTGGTTTTTCTTGCTATGACAATACCTGACTATGAAATTATGGCTTATAACATGCAAGAAATTAAAAGATATATTACAGAACTCAAAGATGTGGTTGTGTATTATAGAAAAGTTACTACTAAAAAAGAGGAGGAATAATATGCATATATCAGATGCAGGAGTTGAATTAATTAAACATTTCGAGGGTTGTCCTACTGATGATGAGGGTAATTGTGTAGCCTACCTTGATGCAGTCAATGTGCCAACCATAGGCTATGGGCATACTAAAAATGTAAAAATGGGTGATGTTTGGTCACAAGAAAAAGCTAACATGATGCTTGAAGAAGAACTATTAGAGTATGAAGGACATGTCAAAAATTTGGTCAAAGCACCCCTTAAGGAGTGTCAATTCTCAGCATTAGTAAGCTTTTGTTACAACTTGGGACCGACTAATTTAGGTAAATCTACTCTTTTGAAAAAATTAAATGCCCTTGACTATGATGAGGTGCCTGAACAAATACTTAGGTGGGATAAAGCTGGTGGCAAGAAATTAGAAGGATTAGCTAAAAGAAGGCAGGCTGAAGCTAGAATGTATGAAGGTTTAGATTGGAAAATTGATGGGATTGTGTAAAATAAAACAACACTTGGTTTTGTATGTATATATCTCCTCTTAATCTTATCAAGTGTAATGGGAGACTAGGTTTCTAGTTTCCCAACCTAAACATGGATATAAATAAAATAAAATCTTTTGATGCTTTATCAGATGATGAGCAAAAAAGAGCTTTACTCTTAATATCTAGGTGGAAAAACATAAAAAGCCAAGAAAAGTGTCAAACAGATTTTTTAGAATTTATTAAATATCTTTGGGATGGTGTCATTTTAGGTAGACACCACAAGATACTTGCAGACAAATTAAATAGAGTTTCACAAGGCAAATGCAAAAGACTTATGGTTATGTTGCCTCCAAGACACTCAAAATCTGAGTTTGCATCAACCTATTTTCCTGCATGGATGATGGGTCTTAATCCTGCACTCAAAATTATTCAAGCAACTCATACCGCTGAACTTGCTGTTAGGTTTGGTAGAAGAGTTAGAAACATTATTGATAGTCAAGAATATCAGAATGTGTTTCCCAATGTATCATTGTCAGCAGATAACAAATCAGCAGGTAGGTGGACAACTGATGATGGGGGTGAAGCTTTCTACTCAGGTGTTGGTGGTGCTATAACTGGTAGGGGTGCTGATCTTTTAATTATTGATGACCCACATTCTGAGCAAGATGCAATGTCACCCACAGCCATGGAAAGTGCATGGGAATGGTACACCAGCGGTCCAAGACAAAGATTACAGCCGGGAGGCACCATAGTCTTAGTCATGACAAGATGGAGTCACAAAGACTTAGCTGGCAGGCTTTTAAAAAGACAATCAGAAGAAAATGCTGATCAGTGGGAAGTAGTTGAGTTTCCAGTCATTATGCCTGAGTCAGATGAACCACTATGGGGTGAGTTTTGGAAAAAAGAGGAGTTGCTTAGTGTAAAAGCATCTTTGCCTGTTAGTAAATGGAACGCACAATGGATGCAAAACCCAACAGCAGAAAGTGGTAGTATTGTAAAAAGAGAGTGGTGGCAAAAATGGGAGAAGGATGATATTCCTGCATGTCATACAGTTATTCAGTCTTATGATACTGCTTTTTCAAAAAAGGAGACAGCAGACTACAGTGCTATTACAACATGGGGTATTTTTGACCCTGAAGATGGCACAGAGCAAGCTATTATCCTTTTGGATGCTAATAGGTATAGAGTTGATTTTCCTGAGTTAAAAAAAATAGCATTAGAAGAATATAAGTATTGGGAGCCTGACATAGTATTGATTGAGGCAAAAGCTTCAGGCACACCACTTACTCATGAGCTTAGAAAAATGGGTATTCCTGTGCAATCTTACTCACCAAGCAGAGGACAAGATAAGATAGCTAGAATGAACAGTGTGTCACCTATGTTTGAAAGTGGTATGATATGGGCAACTGATGATCAGTTTGCAGAAGAGGTTATTGAAGAAATGGCATCTTTTCCATTTGGTGAGCATGATGACTTTTGTGATAGTTCAACCATGGCTTTAATGAGAGTTAGACAAGGAGGCTTTATCCAATTAAAATCTGATTATGAGGATGAGGTAACATTTGACAGAGGGCAACTGGTTTATTATTGATGAAAATATATATCACTAAATTTTTTCATGATGACAAAGAATACAGCGGACCAAATATCCATGCAGAATCAATGGAGGATGCTTCAATCATAGCAGAAGGAGAAGGCTATGAATTGGTTGGTGAGCTTACAGATATTATTGTTGCTGAAAAAATAGAAAAAATGACAGTGCATTAATATGGTCATAGAGAATAAAAGCCACATGCAAAGATTCTTAAAAAATAAAAATTTTTTGCAAAACTACCATAACAATGTAGTGATGAATAGCAAACAGGGAGTTGAGGTAACACCTCAAGGCAATCAAGTGGTAACTATGAAAATAACTGGTTTAGAAATAGGTGGAAAAGAATATCTTTTGCCAAGTTATAATCCTGAAACCATGTCGATAATGACAAGGCAAGAAATAGTTGACAAATTTATGCCCTTGATACAAGAAGGCTTGATTGAAGGTTACAAAAATCCTAATGAAGCAGAGCTAGATAGACAATTAATGTACCCAACAATAGTTGGAGATATGCAGAGTGTAAATAAAAATATTCAACAACTAAAACAGGCAATAAACTAAGTGGTTACAGAGAGAAAATTAGGCACTGAAAACAATCCTGACATAGTAGATCAATCTAAATCTATTGACATTCCACCTGAACAACCAACCTTTGATGAGCAATTAGCTGAATCACTTGAAGTTACTATTACAGATGACTCAGTTATCTTAGATGAAATAGAATCAACAGAGGCAGAGATTTCTTTTGATAGCAATATAGCTGAATACCTTGATGATAGTGTGCTTGGACTATTATCACACAAACTTATAAGTGATATAGAGTCAGATAAAGAGTCAAGAAAAGAGTGGGAGAAAACTTACACTGATGGTCTTAAATATCTTGGTATGAGATTTGATGATCAAAGAAGTCAGCCATTTGAAGGTAGTTCAGGAGTAATTCATCCTATATTAGCTGAAGCAGTGACACAGTTCCAAGCACAAGCTTATAAGGAATTACTGCCAGCACAAGGACCGGTCAAGACACAAATAGTAGGACAAAGAACAGCTAGTGTAGAAATGCAAGCAGAGAGAGTGGCAGAGTTTATGAATTACTACATCATGAACAAGATGCCTGAGTATGACCCTGAATTAGATCAACTATTGTTTTATCTACCTTTATCAGGTAGTGCATTTAAAAAAGTTTACTATGATGAGGCACTAAAAAGACCTGTATCTAAATTTGTGCCTGCTGAAGATTTATTAGTGCCATATGAAAGCACAGACCTACTTTCAGCAGAGAGAGTCACTCACATGGTCAACATGTCTAGCAATGAAATAAAAAAATTGCAAATATCAGGATTCTACAGAGATGTTGACTTAGTTGGTGATGAAATAAATATCACTGATGATGTCACAGATGAAATAAACAAAATACAAGGTGTAGAGCCTAACTATGGTGATAGCAGTGATAGAAAAATATATGAAATACATACCATAGCTGACATAGAAGGCTTTGAGGACATGGATGAAAATGGTGAGCCAACAGGACTTAAGTTGCCTTATATCATTACCATTGATGAGTCATCAAGAAAAATTTTATCCATTAGAAGAAACTATTTGCCTGATGACCCCATAAGAAACAAGATCAATTACTTTGTGCAATATAAGTTTTTACCGGGTCTAGGTTTCTATGGTCTAGGCTTATCACACATGATAGGTGGATTATCTAAAGCATCCACCTCCATTTTAAGACAGCTTATAGATGCAGGAACCTTAAGCAACCTACCAGCAGGATTTAAGGCTAGAGGTATAAGAATTAGGGATGAGGCTTCACCATTACAACCGGGTGAGTTTAGAGATATTGATGCACCGGGTGGTGCTTTGAGAGATGCTCTTATGCCATTGCCTTACAAAGAACCAAGCAATGTGCTATTTAATTTGCTTGGGTTATTAGTTCAAAGTGGGCAAAGGTTTGCGGCAATAGCTGACATGAACATTGGAGATGCCAATGCATCTATGCCTGTAGGCACAACTATAGCTTTATTAGAAAAAGGCACCAAGGTAATGAGTGCTATTCACAAAAGATTGCATTATTCACAAAAAAGTGAGTTTAAAATATTGGTTAAAGTTTTTGCAGACTTCTTGCCTCCAATATATCCATACGAAACAGGCAGTGGCTCTAAAGAAATAAAAGTTGAGGATTTTAGTGATGCAGTAGATGTCATACCTGTATCTGACCCAAACATATTCTCTATGAGCCAAAGAGTTGTTATGGCTCAAGAGTTATTGACCATGGTGCAATCCAATCCTGAAATACATGGTGCAAGTGGTATATATGAAGCATATAGAAGGATGTATTCTGCATTAGGTGTAGATAATATTGATTCTTTGCTACAGCCACCTCAAGACAACAGACCTATGCCAACTGATGCAGGTATAGAAAACTCAGGATTGTTACAGGGCATACCTGCAACTGCTTTTCCTGAACAAAACCATGAAGCTCATATAGAGGCACACAAGTCACTATTTTTAACACAGGCTGTGCAAACCAACCCACAATTACAATCTTTAATCATTGCTCATGTAATGCAACATTTACAATTCTTGGCTAATCAACTAGCACAAGAGCAAATGCCACCTGAGTTAATTCAACAAATAGAACAATTAAGTGTTGAGTCAGCACAGTTAGAACCTGAGCAACAACAAGCAGTAAGTATGCAAATACAAACTATTATTGAGTCTTTTGCATCTCCTATATTGGCTGAACTATCAAATAACTTCCTAATGTCAGTACAACCACCTCAACAACAAGACCCATTAGTTGCAATAAGACAACAAGAGCTTGGTTTAAGAAATAAAGAGATAGACATGAAAGACCAGCAATTTAAAGCCAAAGAACAGCAAGATGCTATGAAAGAATCAGCAGAGATTCAAATTGCACAACAAAAAGCAGATCAGCAGGCTCAAGTACAAGCTGAGAAGAATGACATTGCAAAGCAAAGACTTCAACAACAAACTGAGTTAAAATTAATTGATTTACAACAGAGGATGAATAAATAATGACAAGTTCTATAAATGATAAAATTAAACAACAAATAAAAGAGAAGAAGATAAAAGAAAAACTATCTTCTGAGGTTGTTGAAAATGTTATGGACTCAGAGCCAAAGCCTGAGCCTGTAGTAGAAGCAAAGCCAAAAGCAAAAGCTAAGGCAAAGCCAAAAGCAAAAGCTAAGGCTAAACCAAAAGCTAAAGCTAAAAAAACAGGAGGTAAAAAGTGACAGCCAAAACTCAAATAAATATTAAAGGTCAAGGCAACTTACCACTTAGTCAACCAAAAAAAATACAGGTTGATAGGTCACACAAGCCGGGTAGAGAGGCAGGTGAATCAAGAGGTAAAGGAGCCGCACTTAGAGGCAACAAGTTTAAAGGAATCTTCTAAATTTAATGGATTTATATGATCATATCTCATCTTTGCGTAAAGCAATGGAAGATAGAGAGCAACAAATAATTGATGTTCTCACTTCAGGTGGTGTGTCTGACATGGAAAAATATAACTTTTTAATGGGAGAACTCTCTGCATTAAATTATATTCGTGATAAGATAAAAGAACACTTACAAGGAGAGGACATATAAATGTCAGAAAAAGCCATTAAAGAAGAATCAAGTATTAATTTAGATAGTGCCTTTGTTAAAGAGGATGATAGGGTTTTAGACCCAACCCTTATTGACAAAAGCATACTAGAGAGGATGCCTCAACCAACTGGATGGAGAATGTTAGTTCTGCCATACAAAGGTAAAGGCATGACAGAAGGTGGAATCCAATTAGTAAAGGAGACTATCGAAAGAGAGAGTCTAGCAACTGTAGTTGCTTATGTGGTTGCCATGGGACCGGATTGTTATAAAGACCCCAAAAGGTTTGAAAAGCCTTGGTGTCAAGAAAAACAATGGGTTCTTATTGGCAGGTATGCAGGAGCTAGGTTTAAATTAGGAGATGAGAGTGAGGTCAGAATCATCAATGATGATGAGGTCATTGCAACCATCTTAAACCCTGATGACATCATATCAGTATAAGAGGATATAGAAATGGAAAATAAAGTAGATGAAATTCAGGTTCAGCTAGAAGAAGCTCAAAATGATGCTGTTGAAGAAACAGTTTCATTGGATGAAGCAGAATCTACAGAAGTCAACTCAGGTGACTCTGATGATGAACTGGATAGATATACAAGAGGAGTAAGCAAGAGAATTAATAAGCTTACTGCTAGATATAAAGCCGCTGAAGATAGAGCGGTACAAGCTGAAACTCGTTATGCAAAATTGCAAAATGAGTTGGATGCTCTTAGAAAAAAGCAAGCTGTTTTAGATGAGAGTTACACCAGTGAGTATGAAAATAGAGTTAAATCACAAAAAGAACAAGCTGAGGAACTCTATAGAAAAGCCAAAGAAACCAATGACCCTGATCTTGAAGTTAAAAGTGTAGAGCTTTTAAACAAGGTTGCATTAGAAGAGGAAAGGGTAAGGCTGGCTAAAGTTCAATCTGAACAAAATAAGGTTGCACAAGAAACTCAACAAAATGTAGTTCAAGCTCCACAACAAGTGTATGATGAACCTAAGCCTGATGCAAAAGCAGTGGCTTGGGCAGAAAAAAACTCTTGGTTCCAAAAGGACAGAGTGAAAACATATACTGCAATGGGTATTCATGAAGATTTAACCAATGAAGGTTATGATGGTACTGAAGATGAATACTATGAAGAAATGGACAAAAGATTGCAAAAGGTTTATCCTGATTTAAAATCAGATGCTAATAAAGATGCAAACCCATCTGTGCAAAGGGTAGCATCTGCTTCCAATGGAAGTAGGCAACAAGCACAAGGCAAGAGAACAGGTATTAAGATTTCATCTGACCACCTCTCTGTTAAAAATAATATAAAGCCAAGAGGCATGTCTCAAGAGGACTGGCTCAAAAGAATTGGCAAAGAAATGTTAAAAATTGAAGGGAGAAAATAATGGATTTAGATAAAGTAGAACAAAATACTCGTTCATCTCGTGAAGAAGAGCAACACGATAAAAGTGCTAGAAGAAAACCATGGCAACCTGCAAGAATGTTGGAAACACCACCTGCACCTGAAGGCTATCAGTATAGATGGATAAGGTCAGAGTATGTTGGTGTAGAAGATAGAAACAATGTTTCTGCTAGGATGAGAGAAGGTTGGGAGTTCGTCAAACAAGAAGAAATCCCTGATTTCCCTTTACCTACAATAGAACATGGTAAACATGCAGGTGTTATAAGTGTAGGTGGACTGATATTAGCTAAAATACCAGTAGAAACTGTTGCTGAGAGATCAGATTATTACAAGAACAGAAACATTCAACAGAATGAGGCTCTTGATAATAATATGTTTAATGAGCTTGATGGCAATAATAAATATGTTAAATATTCTAGTGATAGACAGTCTAAAGTTAATTTTGGAAAAAAAAGGTAGGATATAATTATGGCAAATAAAGATGCCTCTTTTGGTCTGAAACCTGTAAGAATGATGGGAGGTTCACCTTACTCAGGTGGGCAGTCTCGTTACAGAATTGCCGCTAACTATGGTACAAGCATTTTTCAAGGTGACATTGTAAAACAAGTCACTGGTGGAGGTGTTGAAAGAGCCGCCGCTTCTTCAACTGTGCCTGTAGTTGGTGTCTTTAATGGATGCATGTATACAGACCCAACCACATCAGAGCAAGTATTCAGCAATTTTTACCCTGCAAGCACTAATGCTTCAGATATTATTGCTTTTATAATTGATGACCCTAATGTGGTATTTGAAGTACAGTCTGACGATACTTTCCCAGTAGCAGACCTGTTTGGTAATTTCGACATTGTTGATACCAACTCAGGAAGCACTACTACAGGGATTTCAGGTATGGAGTTAGACTTGTCAACAGGTGCAACTACTACAACATTACCTTTGAAGGCTATTGATATTTCTCAAGACCCTGATAACAGTGATGTAAGTACCTCTAATACTAATGTATTGGTTGTGATTCAAAATCATATTGCTGGCGTTAAAGGCGCTGGTTTAGCATAAGGAGTTAAACAATGGCAATAAGTAGAGCGCAACTAGCCAAAGAGCTAGAACCCGGACTAAATGCTTTGTTTGGGATGGAATATGATGAATACCAAGGTGAATATGAAGAAATATTCTCAATCGAGGACTCAGATAGAGCCTTTGAAGAAGAGGTATTAATTGTAGGATTTGGTGCCGCACCAACTAAAGAAGAAGGTGCTGGGGTAAGTTTTGACAATGCAGGTGAAGGTTACACTGCTCGTTATACACACGAGACAATAGCCTTGGCTTTTGCATTAACAGAAGAAGCTATAGAGGATAATTTATATTCACAGCTTGGCTCTCGTTATACAAGAGCTTTAGCTAGAAGTATGCAACACACCAAGGAAGTAAAAGGTGCTAATGTGTTAAACAATGCATTTGATACCAACTTTGCTATTGGTGATGGGCAACCTCTTATTTCTACAGCACACCCTTTAACAGGTGGTGGAACTGCTAGAAACAGAGCAAGCACTATGGCTGATCTTAATGAAACTTCTTTAGAGGATAACATCATTGATATTTCAACCTTTGTTGATGACAAAAATCTAACTATTGCAGTTAGACCTGAAAAAATAATTGTGCCACCACAGTTGGTGTTTATAGCTGATAGGCTTCTAAACACACCCGGCAGAGTTGGAACTTCAGACAATGACATCAACTCAGTTAGAAATCAATCTTCTATACCAAATGGTTTCTCAGTTAATCATTATCTCAATGACCCTGATGCATATTTCATCTTGACATCTGTGAATAGTGATGGTGAAGGACTCAAAATGTTTGAGAGATCACCAATGGAGACAACCATGGAACCTGAATTTTCAACAGGTAACATTAGGTACAGAGCAAGAGAAAGATATTCTTTTGGTGTTTCAAATTGGAGAGGAATTTTTGGTTCTCAAGGAGCATAAGTAATTTCTCCATATAGCTAAGGGGAGCATTGCTCCCCTTTCTTTTAGCAGTGATAGTTTTCTAAAAAATATTTATCCCTGTATATACAAGCAAGTTGATCATTCGTTAAATAACCTTTATGTTGTATGTGCGAAAATAAACTCCTAAAGAAACTTCTTTGTCTTGCGTATTTTGATTCTAGGAAAGTAATAATTTTATCTCCATGAATATGACCTAACCTAAAGTCCTCTTCGTTATTAATTAACATCAAGAGTTCTCCCATACTTCTTATCTCTTTCAATCAACTCTAATGCATATTGATATGCCATTTTCCAAGAGTCAGAGTTATCTGTCATTTCGTCAAAGTATATATCTCTGTTCTCATCTTCTCTTGTATCCCAAACCTCACATTTGAAATAAGGAAAACCAGTTTCATTATCGTATTCTAACCAATCGTGTTCTGCACAAAGTTTTATTAATTTTTGTTTAGGTGAAACTCTTGTTTTCTTAATTGGTTTTGGTAATGGATCTCTTGCACAATCAGGAAATGGTTTTATTCTTTTAGATAGTTTTAGTTTCTTGTACCAATAATCAAAAGATTTAAAGTCAACATTTTGCTCGTTAAGAGTTCTTGCTAGTTCTTTAAATGTTGGAGCATCAGGATGATAAACATGAAGTAAGCAACAGTAAACACTTACAAAGTTTTTACCATGACTATCACTTGTAAGTATATGTGCAAACTCATGAAGCATGACAGCATAGTTTAATGCCCACTCTCTTTTTAGTAATATTCTTGGTCTACCAAATTTCCAGCCTGCATTACTGGTACCCCTGCCATTAGAAAAAACAACTTTTATTCTTTGACCTTTCTTGCGTAAATTATTATCAAGTTTTTCGTAACACTTCTTAACTTGTTTTTCTGTTAAGTAACTATTCCATGTGTACCAAGGCTGTGATCTTTCCCAGTTATAGACTTTTTGTCTTTGCTTGTCTCTCATTATGCTACCTCTTGTTTGTTTGCTAGAGCTTCTGCTTCTAGTTCTTCAAAGGTTTTAAAAGACCAACCATATTTCTTTCTTGATGGTTTGGTCATGCTTATGCCAAGGTCATGTGCTTGGTTGATTACACCAAGTTTGTATTGATGTTCAGCAAGAGTGCTGATGCAAGCCTTATCCCATTTGGCACGACTAATCCTCTTGTACCTAGAATGGGTTGTCTTGTAATAGACCCACTTATAACCAATGCTTCTAGTTTGCACAACACGATAACCATTGATGTAAACCCACCACATATTTTTTGCTATATCCATAATTTACTCCTTTATGATTTTTTATGTATATGTTGATTGTACCACTTTTTAACACTTTAATCAAATGTTGATTTGAGCTTACATCCAAAAGTTATCTTTGCTATACTGATTTCAAACCAAGGTAACTTGTTGTTTCAACTGACTTGGCAGACTTACTCCAAAGATGAAACAACTTATTTAGTTAGGAGAAATTATGGCTAAATCAACATTTTCAGGACCGGTCAGATCACTAGCTGGTTTTATCTCATCAGGTAATGCTTCAGTTGTAAGCTTAACTGCTGATACATCAATAACAGTGGATTCACATGCAGGTAAGGTGCTTTTGTGTAATGATGCTGATGGTAAGTTTACTTTACCATCCATTGTCTCAACTGCTCCTGATAGCAATGATGACCCAAACCAACTCAACAATCTTGGGTCAACATTTACATTTGTAATTGTAACTGCGGCTACTGACCTCGATATTAAAACAGATGGTACAGATAAGTTTGTTGGTGGACTTTACACTGGTGTAGATGATGCAACTGGTAAAACTTTTATTTCAGGTGCATCTAATGATGTCATCACAATGAATGGTTCAACCAAAGGTGGTCTTGCTGGAAGTATTGTAACTGTGACTGCTATAGCATCCGCTAAGTATGCTGTTGAAGGCATAATCTTAGGTTCAGGAACTTTAGTTACACCATTTGCTGACGCATAATTAGGAGCTTAATATGTCCACAAGAATGACAGGCAGTGATGTTAAAACTGCAACTACTACATCCAGTGCAACTGGTGGAGTTGCTTTAACATCAGGTAGATCAAGGCTTAGAGGATATGTAATTGCAGGTGGTTCATCAGATGGAACTGTAACTTTTAGGAATGGTTCTGTGACAGGAACTACTTTGTTTATTGCTCCATGCAATGCCAATGACACTGAAACATTAAACATACCTGATCAAGGTGTGTTGTTTGAAAGTGGCATACATGTGGTATTAAGTAACATTGACAGAGCTACTATCTTTACCTCCTAGATTTAATCAAATCATAGCCTTAGCAATAAGGCTATGTATTTAAGATGGCTGTAAAGAAAAAAAGAAAACAAAAGATGGTGCCACGCACCAAGAAAAACTTTAGACCAACCAAAAAAGGTGCTGGCATGACTGAGGCTGGTGTCAGAGCTTATAGAAGAAAGAACCCCGGCTCTAAGTTAAAAACAGCAGTCACAAAAAAGAAAAATCTTACTAAATCAGAAAAGGCTAGAAGAAAGTCATTTTGTGCTAGAAGTAAAGGTCAAATGAAGAAGTTTCCAAAAGCCGCTAAAAATCCTAACTCAAGATTAAGACAGGCTAGAAGAAGATGGAGATGTTAGTTGGCAAAACGAAAAAAGCCTGACCCAAAAGTAGGCACAGGCAAAAAACCCAAAGGCTCAGGTAGAAGGCTATACACTGACGAAAATCCAAAAGATACAGTCAGCATTAAGTTTGCTACACCTGAAGATGCAAGAAAGACTGTTAATAAAGTAAAAAAGATCAATAAGTCTTTTGCAAGAAAAATACAAATTTTGACAGTAGCAGAACAGAGAGCTAAGGTAATGGGTAAGAAGCTTGTTGCAAGCATCTTTAGGAAAGGTAAAGATGCTATAAGAAGGCAACATGGTAAAAAATAAAACAACAAGGTAAAATTAACAAGAGGTTAAAATTATGGCAATTCCAAAAAATGTAGCAAACCCATCTTTGTATGCTAAGGCTAAAGCTAAGGCTAAAGCAAAATTTGATGTTTACCCGAGCGCGTATGCAAATGCATATATGGTTAGAGAATATAAAAAAATGGGTGGTAAATACAAAGGCACAAAAAAAGCTGAGGGTGGTTCAGTAAATAGTAATAATTTAAAACCCATACCAGCATCTAATAAAGGTTTGCCCAATCTACCAAAAAAAGTAAGAAACAAAATGGGTTACATGCAAAGTGGTGGTGCTGTAAAATCTTTTGTAGCAAGAGGCTGTGGTGCCATTGACCCATCAAGAAAAAAAAGAACTAAAATGCGAATGTCATAATGGCAAAGGCAGGTGGACTAAGAAGTTGGTTCAAACAAGATTGGGTTGACATAGGCGCACCAAAAAAAGGTGGTGGTTTCAAAAAGTGTGGTAGACCCAAGGCTAAAGGCTCCAAAAGAAAATACCCTAAATGTGTGCCAAAAGCCACAGCTAATAGAATGACTAAAGCACAAATAAAATCTGCTGTGCAAAGAAAGAGGTCTAAGAAACAAGGTGTTGGTGGTAAGCCTACCAATGTTAAAACCTTTGCTTCTAAAAAAAGAAAAAAGTAATGCTAACTCAAAAGCAACTCAAATCTGAAATAAGAGCTTGGTCTAGTGAGATATTAGAAACAAAACAAAAGAATGGTCATGCAACATGTCCATATGCTAAAAATACTTGGAACAAAAATCAGGTGCAAGTTTGTTTATCTAAGCAGGAGGATTGGTCTGATTTAATACTTAAAACAAAAAATTTTAGTCAAAACAAAAAAGTTTTGATCTATTGTGATTTTAATGTAGAGCTTAGTGAAGATGAGTTTAATAGCAGATTAAACATGCTAAACACTTTTTTTAATGAACAGGATTATTGGTTTATGGGTTTTCATCAAGATCATGATGTTAAAACTGT
>MDSW01147333.1_pt1 | contig 14469 bp, 16 predicted proteins | sample 811171 | NCBI WGS metagenome assembly MDSW01 (sample SAMN05326641, study PRJNA326480) | marine metagenome | isolation source: seawater | place: Atlantic Ocean: North West | collected 2012 | reverse complement strand
GCAACACCAAAAACAGTACGGCAGGCACCGCCGCGCCGAAAATCACATCCCTGTCAAAACCAAGTACCGTCCTGGTGACGGCCGTCTGAAACATGTTTCGTAAAGACGCGGCAGGCGTGTTCTCATCTCTGGATATGGCTTCATGAGCCAGCAACGCTGCCAACATCAGAAACGCAATGCCTACACCCGTCATCAGGCTCATTAACACATGCATTGTACCGCCCGAACACTCCCCAATTCAGAAACCGGTTTCCCATGTGCAGCACGAGCAGACAAGCCCCCGATCGCACCGGCCCAACTCAGCGATTGGCGCCAGAATAAACTACCCCTGAATGCCGGTCCGCCCGACGATCCGCATTAAGGTCTGCTGCATTAGGGCGCAAAGCTTGGTCTCGCCATCCTTGCGGACAAAGACTTCACCCTTGGTGACTGTCAGCGTTCGGCCAGGCTTGATGACTTCGCCCCGTGCGATCAGCATTTCACCGTCGGCGGGTGACATGAGGTTGAGCTTGAATTCAACCGTCAGAACACCGTCGTCAGGCGCGAACAAGGTCGCGGCCGCATAGCCACCAGCGGTATCGATGACGCTGGCGATACCGCCGGCATGATAAAAGCCATGCTGTTGAGAAAGCTCGTCGGAAAACGCCATCTCGATTTCAACCAGACCTGGCTCGACCCGGGTCATGGCGGCGCCGAGATGCGACATCAAACCCTGACGCCCGAAGCTATGCCGCACCCGCTCCGCGAATTCCGAGTCTTCAACTTGAAATCCGGCCACCGACGTCAGGCTCCGATGCGAAGCGGCGACCCCATCCCTTCCAGCGTCGCCATGACGGAGAGCGGCGTCAGCTTGCCGGTTGCCGGGTTTTCCTCGGTCGGCACCCCGGCAATGGTGAACTCGAACCGCGTTGAATCGCTGTCCAGTTTGACAGTGTGCGTATTACGGTCAACGGCGGGGTCGGCCCAGATTTCGTACTGGGTTTCGTCCGGCCCCGCACCGGCAAGACTTAACGCCACGGCAACATTGACATTGGCCGGGAATTTCTGCGCCGCATCACGCACCGAACCCTTATAAAGGCAAAGGGGTTCCTTGAGATCGGAGAGATCGATCCCCTGCTCCACCACGAACGGCGCTTTCACCAAGCCCATGGGCGGTTTGCGCGTCGCCATGACGAGGGAATGAATGGTGCCGTACCGCGCGGCATTGACCGCATCGAACGCCATCAGCGCACCGGTTGGCACGATGATCCTGGCACCGGTTTCCTTCGCCTTCTCGATCAGGTCGGGTCGTTCCAGGAGCTGCGTTACGGTAACCGCAACAAGGATTTTACCCTTTTCGATCGTCGGTTCGGCAAGATCGAAGTACCTCTCGGGCGGCAACCCCTCGACGATCAGATCGGCCATATCCACGACATCCGCCAAGTCGACAATCGGCGGCTTGACCTTGAAATCCGCGATTTTGTCCTTGGCCCGCTCCTTGTTGCCGGCAGAGACAGCGACAAGATCGTAACCGGGAACACCGTCAGCCAGCCATTTGGCCACGGGCAAACCCACCGCGCCAAGTCCGGCCACGGCAACTTTCAAATTCTTCACGGACGTCATAGGTACCTCTCAGAAAACGGTTGGTTATTTTTTATTCTGCTTTTGCAATAGCAACTGGGTGCATTGGCGTTCGAGCTGGGTCATCTCGGCAAGAATATCCTCGATATCCTGTTTCTGGCCTTCAAGGACAGTCTTGCGCTCACGGATAACGCCAATGAATTGCTTGAGTTGAGTGACTTCGCTTGGGTCGGCATCGTACAGGTCTATCAGCTCGGCAATCTCGTCGAGCGTCAAGCCTAGTCGCTTGCCCCGCATGATCAACCGAAGCCGCACCCTGTCGCGCGGACTATAGACCCGTCGCTGTCCTTCGCGGGTCGGCGAGATCAGGCCTTTGTCTTCATAGAATCGGACGGTCCGCGTGGTAACGCCGAATTCCTTCGCCAGCTCCGCAATGCCGTAAGTCTCTGTCATAAAGGAGATGCTATGCGAGGTTTACGTTAACGTAAAGCAGCGTAGACGGATTTCGTACGCCCCTAAAGCAGCACCAGCGCCGCCAGGCCCAGAAACGCAAAGAACCCTACGACATCCGTCACTGTGGTCAGAAACACGCTGGAAGCAATTGCCGGGTCGGCACCGGCCTTATCCAGCATGATCGGGATCGTCGTCCCCGCCAGCCCAGCGATGACCATATTGATAACCATCGCGCTGGCGATCACCATCCCCAGCGTCGCGCTTTGGAACCAAAGCCATGCGACAAGCCCGGACAGAATCGCAAACGCGACCCCGTTGAAACACCCGACGATCACTTCCTTGGTGATCACCCGGTAGGCGTTGGCGCCCGTCAGCTCCTTGGTCGCAAGCGCGCGAACGGTCACGGTGAGTGTCTGCGTCCCTGCATTGCCCCCCATCGAGGCGACGATCGGCATCAGAACGGCCAAGGCCACGACCTGCTCGATGGTCGCATCGAATATGCCGATCACCATCGACGCCAGGATCGCCGTCAGCAAGTTGACGACGAGCCAACTGAAACGCGCACGCGCCGTCGAGATCGAGGCGTGATAGAGGTCATCCTCGATAACACCACCCATACGCATGATGTCTTCTTCATGTTCTTCGTGAATGACGTCGACCACGTCGTCGATAGTAATCGCCCCGACCAGACGGCCGTCGGCGTCGATGACCGGCGCAGAAACAAGGTCCCGCTGACGGAACAGAAAGGCCACGTCTTCCTGGTCGGTGTCGACCGCGATCTCGTGCATTTCCTCTTCCATAACCTCGGTCACGGGCACCGGACGGCGCGAACGCAAGAGCGCGCTCAGCGATACCGCACCGACCGGGTGCCGGCGTACGTCAATCACGAAGATGTCGTAGAATATGCTCGGCAATTCGTCTTCACCGGCATCAGCCTTGCGGCGCATGTAGTCAATGCACTGGCCGACGTTCCAGTGGCTTGGCACCGTCACGACCTCGCGCTGCATCAAGCGCCCGGCGCTGTCTTCCGGATAACTCAGCCCTTCCTCGATGAAGGTTCGGTCCTCATCGGGAATCTGCTCAAGCAGTTCTTTTTGGCGGTCCTCGTCCAGCTCCTCGAACACCATCAGCGCGTCATCGCTGTCGAGCTCGGTGATGGCGTCAGCGGCGCGCTGGGTACCAAGCGCGGCGAGCACGTTTTCACGTACCGTTTCGTCGAGTTCGGACAGCACTTCCGGGTCGAAAATATCGCGCGTCGTCTTGATCAGACGGGTGCGGTCATCGGGGCTCAGGCGCTCAAGAAGGTCGGCGAAATCGGCATAGTGAAGTTCGGCGACGAAGTCGTGGACCTTCTCGGTTTCACCCGCATCCATGGCCTCGATAACGAAAACCTCTGGCCCCACCGGTTCCGCAATCACGGCGGTGGCGTCGGCTTCAGCATCAGGCTGGGTCTCGGTCTTGTTTTCGTCTTCCGCCATGTGCCCTGTTCTCCGTTACCGGCGATACAAGATACGACATGAAGGGCGCATAAACGAAACCCGCCAAGCGGCGGGTCATTCAAACGCGATGTGCGGAGCCGGGATATGGAACCAAGCGCCAGCAATCATCTATGACCCGATTACGTCGTCTTGATGTTCTCCCGGATTGCCGTTTACCGACTAGAAGATTTGGTGCGGTCGAGAAGACTCGAACTTCCACCCCATTTCTGGGACAGCGACCTCAACGCTGCGCGTCTACCAGTTCCGCCACGACCGCACTGGGGCGTTGAAGTATCAGGTCGATGCGGGCTGGTCAAGCGGTCAGATGCGCCTTTATTTTAGCCAAAAAAGGCGGAAATCCGGGATTTTCGGACATCCCCGGCGGAACGCACTTGCGATGGCGTGGCGCCGCCCCCATAAAAACGGCATGAACGACACCGGAACCATCGCGACACAGGACGTGAACCCGCGCGACGACGTCGAATGGCGCATCAGCGATACACCCGTCCCGTACCTCGACGCGCTCGCATTCATGGAACAACGCGCCGCCGATATCCGGGCCGGCACCGCACCGGAAACCGTCTGGCTGCTTGAGCATCCGCCCCTCTATACAGCGGGGACCAGCGCCGATCCGGTTGAGTTATTGGATGCGCATCGATTCCCTGTGTACGAAACCGGCCGCGGCGGGCGGTACACCTACCACGGGCCTGGCCAGCGGGTGGCCTATGTGATGCTGGATCTCCGGAAACGTGGCCAGGACGTGCGAAAATACGTCTGCGATCTCGAGGAATGGGTAATCCGGACCTTGATGGGGTTCAACGTCATCGGCGAGCGCCGTGACGGCCGCGTCGGGATCTGGGTGAAACGCGGCGCACCGTCAAACCCCATTGCCCGGGAAGACAAGATCGCCGCCATCGGTGTACGCATCCGGCGTTGGGTCACATTCCACGGGATATCGATCAACGTCGAACCCGACCTTGAGCATTTTTCAGGAATTGTCCCGTGCGGGATCGGCGAGCACGGGGTGACGTCACTATGGGACCTTGGGGTCACTGCGACCATGCCAGACGTGGACAATCAGTTGCGCGAAAGCTTCCGTGACGTGTTCGGACGCTAGGGACGTTTCGCGAGAATGTGGATGCAGATGTAGGACATGACCTCTTCGTCATTTTGATTCAGCACCGAATAATAGATCAACGCAGTCCCACGATCAGGTTTCGACGAAGACGGTTTTTGCGACGTCACCTCGGCGACCACCTTAAGCGTGTCGCCCGGCCGCACCGGTCTTTTCCAGCGTAACTCATCGATACCGGGCGAGCCCATCGAACAAGATGCCAGATATCCCGTCGCGTGGATCAGACGGAACGCCACGCACATCGTGTGAAAGCCACTGGAAATCAGGCCGCCGTAAGGGCCTTCGTCCGAATGCGGAACGTCGATGTGGAAGGGTTGCGGATCCCAGGACCAGGCGAAGTCGAGAATTTGCGATTCCGTGAGTGTCGCGCCGGGACTTTCGAATTTTCGCCCGACCGTGAAATCCTCAAAATAGAGATCTTTTTCCTGCGCCATGTCCCCTCCCCCTTTTATTCTGTCGGACGCGTTGCAAAGCCGCGTGAAGCGGGCGCGTCAGCATCCGATTTTACGATGTTGTCGACCCGCGCCATCGGCGGGCCTTTGCGGCAGAGCGCCAGCATGGTGTCGACCTTGTCAGCTTCACCCGCGAAGACCGCTTCGACGCGCCCGTCTCTGAGATTGCGGACCCAGCCGGAAAGACCGAGCCGTGTGGCCTGCTTTTCCGTCCAGCCCCGGAACCAGACGCCCTGAACGCGTCCTTCAATGAATACGTGGACCGCCGTTTCCGGCACGGGCTTACTCGAACTCCAGGATCACCTGATCGACGGCCAGATTGGCCCCCGCTTCGGCCTTTACCGCGGAAACGGTAACGTCGCGTTCGGCGCGGAGCACGTTCTCCATCTTCATCGCCTCAACGACGCAAAGCTCCTCGCCTGCTTTCACTTCCTGGCCTTCTTCGACCGCGACGGAAACCAGAAGGCCCGGCATCGGCGACAACAGCATTTTCGACGTGTCGGGCGGCTCCTTCACCGGCATGAGCGCGTTCAGTTCCGCGACATGGGGTGACAGCACCCACGCATCGGCCCTGATCCCGCCCTGCGAGATGATGTAGGCGACAGTCGATCGCGCGACCTGAAAGCACACTGTCTCGCCGCTGACCTCGGCCCTGAACAACGGCTCACCCAACTGCCAGTCGGTTTTGACCGTGAAGTCGTCACCTTCGACGTTAATATCGACCACACCACCGTCTGCGCTGCCGACGGTGACGTTGTACTGTCCTTCCCCGAAAACCACGACCCAGTCCTGCGACACCTTACGGGTGTGCGCCGCTTGCTGACCGGAAATCTGCGCTGCGCGCGCCTGATAGGCGGCATGCATGACCGCGGCCACGGCTGCGAACGTCTTCGGATCTTTCGGATCGGCGTCACCGGGATCGAAACCGTCCGGATACTCTTCGGCGATGAAGTTGGTGGTGAGCCGGCCTTCGACGAAGCGCGGATGGGTCATCAACGCATTCAGGAACGGGATATTGTGTTGCACGCCACGGATCAGAAATTCATCGAGCGCGCGTTGCATCCGCTTGGTCGCGGTGTCGCGATCCGGCCCGTAGGTGATCAGCTTGGCGATCATGGGGTCGTAGAACATCGAAATCTCGCCGCCCTCGTAAACGCCGGTATCGACGCGGACGTCGTCTTCCTCGACCGGCGGACGGTATGTCACCAGCCGGCCGATCGACGGCAGGAAATTGCGGAACGGATCCTCGGCGTAGATACGGCTCTCCATCGCCCAACCGTTGAGCTTGATGTCTTTCTGCGTGAACGGCAGCTTTTCGCCGTCGGCGACGCGGATCATCAACTCCACGAGATCGAGACCGGTAATGTATTCCGTCACCGGGTGTTCGACCTGCAAACGCGTGTTCATTTCCAGAAAGTAGAAGTTCTTGTCCTTGTCGACGATGAACTCGACCGTACCTGCGGAGTGGTAATCGACGGCGGCGGCCAGCGCGACCGCTTGCTCGCCCATCGCCTTCCGGGTCTTTTCGTCGAGGAACGGCGACGGCGCTTCTTCGATCACTTTCTGATGGCGGCGCTGGATCGAGCATTCACGCTCGCCCAGATAAATCGTGTTGCCATGCTTGTCCGCGATGATCTGGATTTCGATGTGGCGCGGGTCCTCGATGAACTTTTCGACGAACACCCGGTCGTCACCGAACGACGACTTCGCTTCGTTGGTCGCGCGAACGAAACCGTCCCTGGCCTCTTCGGCGTTCCAAGCGATCCGCATGCCCTTGCCGCCGCCACCGGCCGACGCTTTCAACATCACCGGATAACCGATCTCGTCGGCGACCTTGACCGCTTCATTCACGTCCTTGATCGCATCCGGATGCCCCGGCACGCACGAGACCTTGGCGGCGTTCGCCAGCTTCTTGGACTCGATCTTGTCGCCCATCGCGGTGATCGCTTTCGGGCCCGGCCCGATAAAGGCGACGCCTTCCTTCTCAAGCGCCTGGGCGAACTTGGTGTTCTCGGAAAGGAAGCCATACCCCGGATGCACCGCTTCGGCGCCGGTGTCCTTGATCGCCTTCAGGATGTTGTCGATGACGAGATAGCTCTCCGCCGACGCGGCCGCGCCGATATGCACGGCTTCATCCGCCATCCGTACATGGAGTGCATCCTTATCGGCGTCGGAATAGACGGCAACGGTGGAAATGCCCATCGCACGGGCGGTCTTGATAACCCGGCACGCGATCTCACCCCGGTTTGCAATCAGTATCTTCTTGAACATGCTTCTCTCTCGATGATCCTCTCCCGGCACAGTTTTACTGTGCGTGCCCCGGCCTTTCGAGACTTTTTTGCAACCGCGAAATCGGCGGCATCACGGACCGGCTATTTCCCGAGCAACCCGTCGAACAATCCCATCACCCATGCGACATGCAGTGCCAGCACACTCCCCCAGCCAACCATCGGCAGGACAAACCAGGGTTCATCCGGCGTCGTCAGGAAATTGACGGGAACCAGCACGACCATGACCGCAAAGTATCCCAACAGGTGCAGTCCAAATCCGCGCAAACGGCGCCGTGATCGGAAAGACCTATCGCCCTGTGCGCTGTCGGGGTGATCCTTGTTCATGAGCCGATTGTAACGTACTCCGCCCAATGAACAATCACTGCACCGGAATGACCATGCGACAACTCATGATTTGGGCCGCAATGCCAGCCACATTGCCCCGCCGACGATCAGTATCGCGCCGAGTATGGCGCTCGCATCCGGCCACTCGTCGAAAATCAAAACGCCGAACATCGCCGCGAATAAAATCCCGGTATAGCGCACCGGCACCAACGAGGTTGCATCGGCGATACGGAACGCCCGGATGTTGCATGCCTGACCGACAATCGCGATCGGCCCCATGGCGGCGATCAACAAGAAGGTCTCCGTGCTCATTTCTTCCCAAAACCAGACACCGATGACGAACACCATGACCGCTGCCAGGATGTTGACCTTGAAAAGAATACGGCTGGCACTTTCCCGGGCCGCGGTCGCGCGCAGCAAAACGACTTCACCGCCCCACGTCACGGCCTGACCGAACGCCGCCAGCACCCCCATCAGCGCCCACCCGGCCGCGCCGGCTGTCCCCGGTCCGGCCACGATAATTGCACCCAAGAGGGCCACCGCGCCCGCTGTAACCTCTCGCCAACCGGCGCGCTCATGCAGGAAAAGAACCGCGAACAGCATCGTAAACACCCCGTTCGTCATCGCGATTGCCTGGACGTTCGCGAGCGGAATGCTTGTCACGGCATAAACACCGAATACCAGGGCGCCGACGCTGCACGCGGAACGCGCCGCATGGAGCATGAACAAGCTTCGACCGCCGACTTCAACGATTGGTCCCGGGGTGCGCCTAACAACACCCGCGATGATGAATGGGGCAATACAAACAGCACCTGCCATGTATCGCAAAAAGGCCACTTGCACCGCCGGCACGTTCGCGCCGACCAACTTCGGGAGCACCCACATAAATGCGAACAGTGCAGAGGCCGTGGCAGCCCACAACATTGCCGAAACAATTTGACTGTTGTTTATCGATGAAGATGTCATCGAATTCGGTTCACGAGCATAACGGCAACCAAATCGTTGGAGATTGCGTTCATTTTTATGTAGTTTTGCAGCGGGCGATTTGCGGCTTTGAGCTTAGGTGGTCACGAACCCACCAAATAAAAACCCTCTACCCGCCCGGGGAAAATAAAAACGACAGGTTGTGAAACTATGATTGAGCAGCGCACGGATTTCGTCGCGGCGGAAAACTGGGATTTGATTATCCAGAGTCTCGACCGGCTCTCAGAGGGCATTACCATTATCGACGCCGATGACAAGCTGGTCCTCTACAACACCCAAGCCGCTCAATACCTGGGCATCGACAAGGGAGCGATCGGCATCGGCGTATCGCTTCACGACCTGCAGACGCGCCAATCCGGCAAATCGGCCGTGGATCCGTCATCCCTGCTGATGCAACAGCTCGATGCGTCGAGAGAGGGAAAACCTCAGTTTTTTGAACGGGAATTGGAGGGCGGCCGGATTCTCTCCGTGCGGGCAAACCCGCTTCCCGGTGGCGGCGTGATCACGCTCTATACCGACATCACCGAACGCAAAGCTTTCGAGAAGCGCCTCATCGATATGGCGACACGCGACGAATTGACCGGCCTTGTGAATCGCCGAGAGTTTTTCACCCTCGCCCATCATGAGGAAGAACGCGCCAAACGCGAAGGTCATGTGGTCAGCGTGATGATGGTCGATGCCGACTACTTCAAGAAAATCAACGATACCTACGGCCATGCCACAGGCGACGATGTGTTGCGCGACCTCGCAGACAATTGCCGCAAGATTTTCCGGAAGACCGATATCGTCGGCCGTTACGGCGGCGAGGAGTTTTCAGTGATGTTGCCTGGCGCCCAGGAAGACATGGCCAAGATCATCGCCGAACGTCTTCGTGCCAGCATCGCAGACAGCGTCGTCAAATCAGACAAGGGCGACGTGCAGTACACCGTCAGCATCGGAATCGCCTGTGCGACCGGCAAGGACGTGCGGATCGAGGAGTTGCTTGATCGGGCCGACCGCGCACTCTACACGGCCAAAGCGCAAGGCCGTAACCGCGCCGTCTTCGATTCGGCGGCCTGAACCATGACCAGAAAAATGACCATCGCCGTCGCCCAATCCGGCGCGGTACAGAAAAACGACCCACGCGAGGCCAATGTCGCCCGGCTCTGCAAGATGATGGCCGATGCCGCCGATCAAGGCGCGGATTTGGTCGTCTTCACCGAAATCGCGCTGACCACATTTTTCCCAAGGTGGTATGCCGAGGACCGTGCGGAAATGGACCATTGGTTCGAACGCGAGATGCCAAACCCGGCGACGCAACCCCTATTCGATCTGGCCCGGACACGTAAGGTCGGGTTTTATCTTGGGTATGGCGAGCTGACGCCGGACGGTCATCACTTCAACACCTCCATCCTTGTCGACAAAAAATCAGAAATCGTGGGCAAGTACCGCAAAGTGCATTTGCCCGGTCATGATGAATACGATCCCGACCGCGCATTCCAGCACCTGGAAAAACGCTATTTCGAACCAGGCAACTTGGGTTTCCCGGTATGGGAGACCATGGGCGGCACCATGGGTATGTGCATATGCAATGATCGCCGCTGGCCCGAGACATTTCGGGTTATGGGCTTGAAGGGTGTCGAGCTTGTGATGCTCGGCTACAACACGCCATCGGCCAACTCGCAACATGGCGGGGAAAGCGCCGAGTTGCGCAAGTTCCATAACCGCCTGGCCCTGCAGGCCGGCGCTTACCAGAACTCGACGTTCGTTGCCGCTTCGGCAAAGGCCGGCACTGAAGATGGCCACCATATGTTTGGGGAGAGTTGCATCGTCGCTCCCACCGGCGAGATCATCGCCATTGCGGAAACAGAGGACGATGAGCTCGTGATCGCCGAAATCGACCTGGACGACACCAGGTTCGGCAAGGAGACTGTGTTCGATTTCGGGCGGCACAGACGCATCGAACACTACGGCATAATTTCGACACAAACCGGTGTCACCAAGGCATCGGACAAATAGGCGAGATGATCCAAGACTTGCGATTTGTCGTCACAGGTCACTTTGACCTAAACTGGCGTTAGAATAACAATCAATCAATCAAAGGGCCGTTAGAGCCTGACGCCTATTCGAGCGAACGGGCGTCATCCGTATGGGAGAAATGACCATGTCGGCGAACGACGTAACATTCAGGCCTGCGACGCGGGCCGATGCCAGGGTTATCGCTGAATTATTCCGGATTTCGTCGGAAGGCGTTGCCGATTACGTCTGGAGCAAGATCGACGACCCGGAATACGCTGGCCTGGACCTCGTGGAACGCGGTGAAAAGCGTTACAGCCGTGAAGACGTCGATTTTTCTTATCAGAATTGTGACGTCGCCGAAATTGACGGTGAACCCGTCGGGATGTTGCACGCGTATGTCATGGGGAACGACGTCGGCAACGTTCCGGACGATATGGATCCTGTCTTACGGCCTTACGCTGAGTTGGAAGAACCTAAAAGTCTGTATATTTCCGGTCTAGCATTGTTCGATGACTATCGCGGTTCCGGAATCGGCACGCGGTTGCTTGATTTCGCTTACAAGAGAGCCCGCGCGGAAGGTATGAAAAAAATCAGCCTGATCTGTTTCGAAGAAAATCAGGGCGCATGCCGACTTTATCAACGCGAGGGCTTTAAAGAGCGCGCACGCCGGGCCGTCGTCCCGCATCCGCTGATCCAGCATGGCGGCGATGCGATTTTGATGGTCCGCGAAGACTAACGGTTTCACGGCTAAAACACCGGCTCTACCAAAAGACGAATTTTGGCAGAATTGATCGTACATCGCTATGTTTTCCCGTTTAGATTGCAGCCCATAAATTTCCGTGTTTACACAACAACAACATCGGAATATGTGTACTTGGACGAGCCGTTCACGCTGCACACCCGGAGGTAGTATTGACTGATTCCGGCGCATTACACCAGATTTTACTAGTCGACGACGATGGCGTAGATCGCCAGCATATTCGCCGTATATTGGCGCCGATCCAAGGGATCGAGATCACGGAAGCCCACTCCGGCGAACATGCAATGCAGATACTCCAGTCACTGGATCCTGCATTGGTGATCACCGACATCTTCATGCCGAACCTGGATGGGCTCGAGTTCCTGACGAAATTGGCCACAACAGGCTGGACGTTCCCCGTCATCGCGATTACGGGCCTTAACGACAGCCATCATATCGATTTTCTGAAGGTCGCCCAAAGCTTCGGCGCTGTCCACAGCATGAACAAGGATGAGATGGGAGAAAAGTTGGTTCCTGTCGTGCGCGAAATCCTGAACCAATCACACAAGGAAGATAAAGATAAGGACGACATCAAGAATCGTCCCTTCCCGTGATTCGTTACGGGTTCACGAACCGCATCGCGCGTATTCCCGGCATTTAAGAACCAGACTTCATCCTAGAGCGGAATATTGTCGTGCTTCTTCCAGGGATTCTGCAGATCCTTGTTTTTGAGCATTCGCAAGGACTTGCAGAGCCGTTTGCGGGTTGAGTGCGGCATGATGACATCGTCGATAAACCCACGCGCGCCGGCGATAAACGGGTTGGCGAAGCGCGTGCGGTACTCTTCCGTCCTTCTGGCGATCTTTTCTTCATCACCGATGTCACCACGGAAGATGATCTCCACCGCCCCTTTTGGCCCCATCACCGCAATTTCGGCGCTGGGCCAAGCGTAGTTCACATCGCCCCTGAGGTGCTTCGAACTCATGACGTCGTATGCGCCGCCGTAGGCTTTTCGCGTGATGACGGTGACTTTCGGCACCGTGGCCTCGGCATACGCAAATAACAGCTTGGCACCGTGCTTGATGATGCCGCCGAATTCCTGACTGGTGCCCGGCAAGAAGCCCGGCACGTCGACGAAGGTCACGATGGGAATGTTGAAGCAATCACAGAAACGCACGAAACGTGCCGCCTTCTTCGATGAGTCGATATCCAGACAACCTGCCAATACCATCGGTTGATTTGCGACGATGCCGACCGTCGAGCCCTCCATCCGCGCGAAACCGATGATGATGTTGCCGGCGTAGCTCGGCTGCAATTCGAAGAAATCCCCCTCGTCCACCACCTTGGTGATCAGTTCCTTCATGTCGTAGGGCTTGTTGGGGTTGTCGGGGATCAGCGTATCCAACGACATCTCGATGCGGTCATGCGGGTCCGGGGTCGGGCGCACAGGTGGCTGTTCCCTGTTGTTGAGCGGCAGGAAATCGACAAACCGGCGCAGATACAAAAGTGCTTCCATGTCGTTGACGAAGGCCCGGTCTGCCACGCCGGATTTCGTCGTATGCGTAATAGCGCCGCCCAGCTCCTCCGCCGTCACCGTCTCGTGCGTCACCGTCTTCACGACGTCGGGCCCGGTCACGAACATGTAGCTCGTATCTTCGACCATGAAGATGAAATCGGTCATAGACGGCGAGTAGACGGCACCGCCTGCACACGGCCCCATGATCAACGACACCTGCGGGACAACGCCGGATGCCAGAACATTTCGCTGGAAGACTTCCGCATAGCCGGCGAGGCTGTCGACGCCTTCCTGAATCCGCGCACCGCCGGAGTCGTTCAAGCCGATCACCGGGGCACCGACCTTCATCGCCTGATCCATGATCTTACAGATCTTGTTGGCGTGGCTCTCGGACAAAGACCCGCCAAAAACCGTGAAATCCTGCGAGAACACGAATATCGGCCGACCGTTGACGGTCCCGTAGCCGGTCACGACGCCATCGCCCGGCGTCGAGGTGTCCTGCATATCGAAATCGACACAACGGTGCTCGACGAACATGTCCCATTCCTCGAACGAGCCTTCGTCCAGAAATACGTCGATACGCTCACGCGCCGTCAGTTTGCCCTTGGCGTGCTGGGATTCGATCCGCTTCTCGCCGCCGCCAAGCCGTGCGCGCTTACGCCGTTCCTCTAGCTCCGCGATGATTTCCTGCATGTCGTGTCCTCAGATCCCTGAATTCGTAAACCTTGCTGAATGAACCCGAAATTTATGTGCGGTGCAAGGTAAGGTAACGCGCCGCCGCCTCGACATCGAGCCTAAGACCGCGCAAGCGCTGCTCAGCCTCGCGGTCGGCTCCCCACAATTCGCTCTGGTACGTTTCGTCCAATTGCGACGCATCGGCAGCCTGTTCCCAACTGAGATACCCGTTGATCACCGCCATCGACAGCGCGAACGAGCCTGTCGTCTGCGTCATGACCGCCATTGCCGCCAGTTCATGATCGTCCAGCGCGTCAACTGCTGCCATCGCACGCTCCATCGCAGCTGGGTCCTGATCCTCGGCGATCAGACCGGTGGTGGTATGCAAACCTATCCCTTGCTCCTTCGCGAGCCAGTCCAGCACCGGCTGCCACTCGTCACACTGGCGGGCGACAAGGTCGGCAGGACTGTCAACGCGATAGCATAGCAGATCGGCGCCGGCATAACGGACGACCTGGGACACGATCTCATCTCGATGCGGTGCGACCTTGTCGATGGCCGTGCACGCGATTTGCGTCAACGGCATCGAATGCGGGTCGATCTTCTCGCCCTGGGCATCCCATTCCTCGGCAATCGCTTCGGCCAGCGGCCGAGACCGGGTCACTACGGACGCCTTTCCCGGTGTTTTTACCGGGCGCGCATCAAGGACGATAAGGAAGCCCTCATCTGTGTCCTCGACACCGACGTTCTTGTAGAACCGCCGGCGAAGCGCCGCGGTCTTGTCTTGAGCCATCGCTTACTGGCCGAATAACGACTTCAGACCCTTGGAGACACCGTCAACGACACCGCCGCTACCGCTGTCCT
>MDSW01022278.1_pt1 | contig 14471 bp, 14 predicted proteins | sample 811171 | NCBI WGS metagenome assembly MDSW01 (sample SAMN05326641, study PRJNA326480) | marine metagenome | isolation source: seawater | place: Atlantic Ocean: North West | collected 2012 | reverse complement strand
CTAGTGCTTCTAGTGTAATCAAGTCATTTTGCTTATCTACTATCTCGATGGATGCATATCCTCCGATTACTAGATTATCTGACTTGAGAATGGTAAAATCACTAGCACTCTCCTGTCTAATCAATACCTCCTGTTCAGCAAACACTCACCGTACCTAAACTTCTTACTATATGAAGTAGGTGGTTATTCAGGTAGTTCTAAATTACTAAACTTGTCTTTGGTAATATCGATGATACCTTCATCAGAAGAGTCATCTAACATCTCTTGTTTCTTACCTGTGAATACTATCCAAGACTTCTTTTCATCTAATGGAACAACCCTAAAGTGTATTCGAGTTTGGAACTTGTCTCCTTCCATTCTATACTCATGATATCCATCTCTCTGTACGCCAAAGATAAGTTCACCACTATCTATTACTTTCGTACTATCTACTTTCTCTGAAACCATTGCAGGGAACTTACCTGACTTACCAAACAAATCAAAGATGTCTTCAGGCTTATCTAAGTCAATCAACCAAGCCATCTTGTCCTTCTCTGTCATGATGATGAAGTCTAAGTTACCATCGTCACGCTGACGAATCTCAAACTCTCCTGTTAGTTCTGCATCTTCATCCTTCTCTATGTTCTCAGGAGAGACATCAAACTTGTTTGGTGAAAGGAAGACAAAGGCATCTTGGTTCTTCATCCATGCCAATAGTTTCTGTGGTTTGCCTTCAAAGATTTCATCATAGGCATCCCCTTCTGTGAGCCTTAACTTCTCTTCTAGGTCATCAAACTCCATAGCCTTTTGATTCTCGTCTATGATTTTTCTAATAGCAACCCTAAGTTTCGTTTTCCTAGATTTCATTAGTTTCTCTAGTTGTCCCTTCCACTCATCCATATTGTAGAGAGCATTCTTTTGCATGAGTGAATCTCCATCGAAACCATATATTGTGAATCCATCTAAATCATGCTTGCAGATTATTCCTGCTTCACCATGAACGTAATCAGTTACAATGTACTTCTTGATTTTCTTCTTATTCTTCTGTTCTCTCTGTAACTCTGCTATGACTGTAAGGGGATTAGCCAAATCAGAAGGTTTGATGAATGGATTCTTTGGTATTAACGCCTTTTTGGTTTTAGTTGCTAATTGCTCTAGGGTCTCTAGTTTGTCGGACTCATCTACTTCCGGCAACTCTATCACCTTAGCAGAATAGAGACTGAACCCCTTGCCTTTCTTATTCACTTCATCGACCTTGACTCGAATTATATCTCCAACTTCAACCTCTACCTTTGTGTTCAAAGCCTTACCAACAGGGAGGTAGTTCTTATCGTCAAGTTCTACGGTTTTCATCTCTCTCGTTTGTTCAGCAGTCAATGGTCCTATTCCCATTGTGTAGGAATGTAGGCCACTCTTTGTTTTCTTCACTTCTAGAACAATCACATCCAAGTCTACGAACTTCTTCCACTTAATCCACTTCGGATTCTTCTTCTTACCCATGTAGTAAGTTGATTCTATATCCTTGATTACAACACCTTCTGATGTTGGCATCTCCATTATCTTCTCCGCATACTCTCCTACTTCTTCCATAGAGTCAGCAATTCTAGTATCCTTCTTTGATGGGAAGGCCAGTTCTTCGGAGGAATGCTGTGAGTATTGGTAGAACATGACATTGATTCTCTCTCTTAGAGGCTCATCCATCATGTCCTTTCCTTCGTGCTTCATTACATCAAAGACATGCGCTCGTAGTTTGGTATCTTCGATTTTCTTTTTGAATATGTGAGTGATTACACTTGCTCGGTGTAAAGCCTCATCCCCTTGAAACAATAGGAGTTCTCCGTCTAGTATACAATCCCCTATTCCTTTCTTACCCATCTTCTCCACTACTTCAGGACATTTATCGGTTATGTCCTGCTTGTTGTAAGAGTATATCTTGACATCACTGCCAGTCTTGTGAATCTGTATTCTCATTCCATCGTACTTCTCTTGAACGACATACTCTCCACTCAATCCCTTTATGTCCTTCATGTCATCTAATTCAAAGATTCGATACATCGGTTTGTTCGGGATGATAAAATCAATGTCTTCCTTTTCCTCTTCGGACTTTGCAATATCAACTTCCTCTAATGCATTCCATTTCTCAGCAGAGTAACTGCTGTTGTATACTTGTTCTAGTAACTCAAAGGCTTCCTTGAATTTTCCTTTCACTCTCTTGGAGTCTTTATCATCGCCATAATGCTCTATGATATACAGAGGTATGTCTTTCTCTTCCAAATCTAATCCCATGAATCCTTGAGTTATCTCATCAGGTTTTAGTTCGACTTCCTCCCATGCTTTCTTAGGTAGTGCATTTGAATGGCTTCTCAATGCATAATGAACAAACGAAGCAAACACTGCTTTGTCTTCTAGTAGGACATCAAGAACCTTATCTCCAAGTTGTTCAGAAAAGGGGTCTGATGCTCCCTTTGACTCGAATCTCATTTTCTTAATGTCTTCATAGATTCTCCTTGCAAGTAGGCTTTCTGCATCGAATACCTTGTCATCGAATAGTTCCTTTTCAGTAACGTATTCCTTGAGTTCCTTTGAAAACTCACCTAGACCATCATACTCTTCACGAATAGATTTGACGGTCTCTTTCCATTTCTTACCGTACTCCTTCGGATTCTCCTTTGCAGATAGATATGCATAACGTACTCTCTCAAAGAAGTCTAGGACTCTTTTTGATAGAGCCTTAGTTTCCTTTTCAAAGGATACGCCTGATGTGGTCATACACCCTCAAAACCTTCTTTCCATTGGTGGCTTATCTGTATCTTGAGATGGCTGTCCACTGGTCGTTAACATAGTTAGTTTTTCCACTTCTTTAGTTAGGTTATTTGTAATCAGAGTTGCTGCCTTTCCAGTTGCTTCCTTTAGAGCCTCTGCAAGTTCACCTATTCGATTTATAGAAGCATTCATTTCTCCACTTGTTATGTCTCTCGTTTCCTGCTCTGCCATTACCTTTAGTAAATCATCCACAGCAGTCAAGATGGACTTCTTCATAGTTCCATCATTGACCTTATCTTCCTTGCCTTCGATATTGCTTAACTGAGGCATCTTCTCCTCAGAAGGATTCTTCTTGGGTTTCTTGACTTTCATCTCTTCTCCCATGACATCCTCATCAAGTTCCAATGTGCCAAGATGCTCTGCCTCTTGTAGAATCTCTTTTGCCTTCAGTATTGCTAGTTCAACCATTTTCTCTTCTTTCGTAACTCTCTCAGGCATTTATCTCACCCCATTTTCTCCGTCATCTTGCGAATCTCATCCCAAGACATTTGACCACCATCAGGAACTTGTGTGTTTCCTATTGACGGTGTTGGAGTCTCACGAACAACGAATCCTGACTTCATCAGTATGTTGTCCTTGTTGTATACCGCTTGCTCTAAGGCATTCACCTTATTCACAAGTTCTTTCATTAGCATTAGCATCTCATTTTCTTCTTCTTTCTTACTCATCTTAATCACCTACGCATTCTCTTTTCTTCATTTAGATTTCTAGTCGCCCTGTCTATCAAACTTGGAGAAATCCTACCAGTAACAGTTTCAGGACTGCCTTTCTTTGAATATGACATGCAAGTTGCTGCTCTTGATAGATTGACTTCGGGAAGTGTGCATTTTCTCATCTCGTTGTATTGGCAATCAGTTGCTTCACAAATGGATATACGACACTCTGCTTCCTTTCTCATTTCAGCAAAATCATCTCCATCGATGTCTCCATCTTTATCTTTGTCAAGTTTCTTCTGACCACCCACTAGTGGCTTCTTTTTGACTATCTCTTCCCAACTCATTTCTTCTCCTCCTTCTCTCCCTTTGGATATGCAACACTTCTGATTTGGTCATACAGCGTTTGATAGTCCTTGCGTAATTCCGCAGCACTTGCGAGTATGTCTAGGTTCTTCTCACGGAAGGATTTCATTTTCTTTGTGAGTGCTTTATCTGATTTTACTAAATCGAGTTCTTCCATCTCTTTGATGACTTCTTCTAACTTCGTCATCTCTTGTCCCATGTATTCTGTTGGTTGTGTAGATTGAAGAAGTTTCTTTATCCTCTTCTTCTGTTTTGGCTCTAGTTTCTCAAGGAATTCTGATGCCTTGAGTATCTCCTGCCATGTCATGTGATTGTCTCCTGTGTATGCTTGGTTAATCTTTCTTTTCATAATCTAGGCTTCTTCTAGTGGTTTTATCGCCATCTTTTATCTCGAATGGGTAGTTTCTTATTGTAACGTTGATGAGTTGTTCCATTTTCTTATACACCTTGTCAATCGCAGGGTCTATCTGATTGTTATTTGCTGTTCTCATACTCCAAACTTGTTCTAGAACTCTTTCTGCTACGTCAAGTAACTTACTTACTTCGTCACCATATACCACATCGAAAAACTCAATGTTGTCATATACCTTGCTTGCTTCGGCAGATTGCTCCTCTACATATTTCCAGTTTATGTCTTCGGCATCCACAGTGCCGTCTGCTTTCTGAACATTTTCCTCTTGCTCATCTTTGATTTTATCTAGCATTAGAATGACTTTTCTAAAGAATTTCAACATTGAATCAGGTGTTCTAGGTATTCTATCCAAATCGATTGCATCTGTTTCTCGCAAGAGACTGTTGAGTTCTCTCAGTTTCTCTTTCGTCATCTGTGGTCCTGCAAGTAAATCTCTAGGCATCTCTGCAACTCTCTCAAGGAAATCCTGCAAGACATCTAATGATTCCTTACCATTGTAGTCTCGTTCTATTAAATTTGCAGTAATATCAAAACCAACTGCTTCGGTATCTCCTGAAACTTCTAGGCCTGTTGGTTTGACAAAGAACACATCTAGGAGTTTAGGGTCTGCTTCTTGATTCACAATGCTCTGATACAAGTCGTTTATTTTCTTAGCACTGGTATTTCTAGGTCTCATATAAGATTGGGTGAACTTTCGTATTAGGTCTTTTATCTCACTAGAAGTAATATCAGGGTTAGTGCTGAATTGCTCTAGTATGGAAGTCCAAAGACTAACAGTTCTAGCCTCTGCTATTCTTTTCTTTTCCTTCATCTCCTGTCGGATTTTCTTATCTCGTTCACTATCTTTTGCTTCACGTTCTTTCTTCCGTTGCCTTCGGTCAACTAGTTCTTGCCCAGTTGCGCCTTCTCGCAATTTACCTGATGCAGTGTATTCAGAGTCTGTTTGGACAGCCCCTTCGTCATCATCCTCTTCCTTTTTGATACGCAAGATGTCCATAAAATCCTGCGCCATCTCAATCATCCCCAAGGATTGTTAGGTGTTTTTGGTCTCTTTCTCTTTGGTAATAGAATTGCATCAGGAACATCTGCTGTGTCAGGTGATTTCTTCTCAACAGTAGTTGTTGGGTCTATGCCACCTACTGAGAAGTCTCTGCTTTGTGTCGCCTCTCTTGCATGATGTGCATGTTGTTCTGCCCTTGCATTCGCTAGTTCTCTTTCTAATTCTCTTACTCCTTTTTTATTCTCGGTCATTGTCTCACCACAGTTTTTTACATGCGAGGCACTTGGGGGTAGTAATTCTACCTTTACATTGGTCACAGTTATGCCTTGCTCTGAAATTCTTTCTTCTAGCAGGGTCTCTATGTGTTCCTCCGCCACGATTCTTACCCTTTCTCTTGTAGTTACCGTAGCCCTTAGCACCAGCATGAATCTTCTTTCCTTCATGGGTTAGCATCATTATCTTCTTGCCTTCTCTGTCCGAAGGATAGACAGTGCCTACTCGCATGTCTTTCTTGTCCTTCTTGACAATGGCAAACCAACTCATCTTACTCAATCCTCGTTGTATCTTTACTTAGATGTCGAAGCGCATTCTCACTTAGTTCATAAAAATGAAACAGTTCTTTGCTTTCTCCTTCCTTGTGTTCCTTTCCTGACATTAGAGTTCCATCGGGATGTTTGTGGGTTTCGCCAGTCCATTGAACAGGTTTCCCATCTTCAAGATAGAAGTGTCTCTCTCCCTTTCCTTTCTTTACCATGACTACTGCCCCATACTTCTTGCATGGGTCTTCACCACATCCACAATGTTTCTTCACTATTTTTTCCCAACTCATAATCCTTCAACTCTCTTGTATTTCTTTCGAGCAGACTTACCTCTAGGAACATGTTGCTTTCCTTGTTTTGTTCCTGCTCTTTTCTTTCGATTCTCATATGCCTTCTCTGATGGAGTCAAGGAATCTCTAACTGCCTTTGGAGCATATCTTCCTTTCTTTTTTGATTTGGGTGAGATGTATCCCCAATCTTCTCTTGTCCATTCAGAAAGTGCTTGTTGCCTTTTTGACTTGGCTTTCAATGTGGAAAACCAATCAGTCACGATACCCACCACCTGCTTTCTTGTATGCAGCCGCTAACATTTGCGCCTTTCTTGCAGACCATTGACCTGCTCTACCGCCTTTGCTTCCTGCTTTTATTCGTTGGAATATCCTCTTTCTCATACCGGGTTTAGTATAATTACCCGCTTGGTTAACTGTCGATTTCTTTCTCTTAATAACGTCAAACCAAGTCATTCCATTTCCTCCAATAGTTTTCGTATTCTTTCATCTGTCTCTGCATTACGCTTTTCTGTTTCTTCTTTCCACTTCTTCACAATGTCGAGGAGTTTGCTCAACCTACTCTCCTCTCTGTTCTTGAATCAACGTTTTCATTACCTGCTTCTCTAGGTAATCCTGTGAACCTCTTATCAGGGCCAGTCTCCATAGATGGTTTGTTTCTTGTTGCAGGTGGATTCTCCTGTGGTTTACTTGCAGCCATCAATTGTTGTTCCTGCAACTGACCTAATTGACTTGCATCTATGTCTGTTCCAGCGTATGGGTCAGTCTCTACTTCTTCTGCTCCCTCTTCCTTTGGACCTTGTTCGGGTTTAGGTTCAGGTTTCTTGAAAGTAAATCTCCCTTCATCATCCATGTCAACTTCAAAACCTAGATTCTTGATTGACGCTGCTACGTTAACCTCTATCTCCCTCTTCCTGAGTTTGGCAATCTCATCCTCTTCTTCGGAAGGTGGTAGTTTCAACTGCCAATCTGTGATTCCAAACTCCTTTGTCATGAATGGGAATACATACTCATTCCAAATTGTCTGAGCCATCTCGACTGCCCTGTTGGTGACTAGTATCTGCATACCCTCGTTGTTCAATCCGCCACTAGCAGAGTTGTCTGCCATGAAGATTTTACTAACACCATAGAAAGCAGCAATCCTATCTCTCAAGTCCTCCTTGACTTGTATGTAGTCCATTTCTTTCAGACTGTCCATGAACTTGACCCATTCAACTGCACCTGTTTTCCCTTCACCTTCGATTCCCATAACCGGGATGAAATGCGGGTCTTGCTCCATCTTCTCCTTGACACCACGCCAAAACGACTTCATTGATTCCATGTTTCTAGTTTGAACTGCGAGTATTCCTCTTGGCATTCTAGCCTTCGTGTATGAAGAGTTCACATAATTCTCCATAGCAATCAAGGTAGTGATGTGATTCCAAAGAGTCATGATTGGTGACTGCCCATATAATCTTGAAGGGGCATACTTACTGAAATGAAGAACTTCTCCCTCGATGAAATACTGTTCCGTTCCATTCACTCTATTTACATAATGGATAGGATGTAGTTCAGAACCACAATTTTCACAGGAGTCTGTCATTGAAGTGCTAATGAAGTTTCGATGATTCAAACAAGTGAATCCTTGATTGCCTCGCTCACCATTTTCATCAGCGTATATGTGCATAGTAACAGGGTCTCCACGATAGACCTCCTTGATTCGATGCATACGAATATCTCCGTTTCCATCTACGAAGTATTCCTTGACCATCACCATGTAGGCATCATCCATGATGTTCAAGTCGTCTTCCATTTCTTTCAGAACATCAACGAACATCTGCTCTCCCTTGTTCACATACCCGTCTAGTAATTTCTGTATGTACTTGAGTTGGTTTCTATCAGGCTTTATGAGATTCGTACTTCCACAGTCTACACATTCCAATGTAGCCTGTTTGTGTTCTCTACCACAGTCTGCACACTTAGCAGTGAACTTCTCTTCCCAAACATACCCTCTCCTGAAAATCTCATTCTTCAATTGTGTAATGCATGTTCTAGCAATTACAGACTGATATGTGACATGATAGATTATTGGTGCTGTTATCAGATAAGAGGTGTCTTTCTCTTGAATACCCGGATTGTATATCGTTCTGTCTTGGGGCTTTGGTGTTGCTCTGCGAGTTAATCGCTGGAACAACGAGGGTCTTTTTTCTTCTACCATTTCTAGTCCTCCTTGTCCTTTATTTTATGTTCAAACAGATAGTCAGATGCATCATCGACAGAACTCCACTCGTCCTCTTCCAAGTCATACTCTTCAACTATCTCTTCTAAGTCATCAATAGCATCATCAACTGAGTCTTCCTTTATTACGGATTCCAATTTATCCATCTCTCTTGTCTTGTCATTGTCATAGTATTTAGTGACAGTATCTATGTCAATGTTGTATTTGCCGAAATCGTAGTTTTTATCATCCTTGTGGTTTTCATATTTCATGAGTTTGAATAGTTCTTCCTTACGAGCGTTGTACCATGTGGCTTTTTTGTGACTCTTTTTCATACGAAGTAGTTCGACTAGTATCTCTGCATTTTTCTTCTTCAATTTGAAGAAAGGCATACACTTGCTCAGTATCTCTCCTACGTCTTTTCTAGAATAGAAGTTTAGTCGATTGATTGGCTTCGTGTCTTGTGGAGATTTTTGGTCTAAATGTAGTCTGCCACAACCTAGAGACTTATGCATCTCTATCATGAAAGCCTTGCCTCTATCACCAGTAGCGACTAGACCAACTCTAGGATTGTGATTTTTATCCATAGTGATGTAGCCATCTGAGTCGATGAATGCCGCAGTGTATGCATAGATGTCTTTCTTGATATCGTCACTCATCTTGTATAATGCACCATCTACATTAGTAACATTACTCGACTTGGCTAACTTTGCTATCATGCTTGGTGAAGATTTCTTGAAGAGATTCTCAGGTAGTCTCTCATGCACTTGTCTTGCAGATATTCCTTGTTCTTCGCTAACAAGTTTCACAATATGCCTCTTAATGAGTTCCTTTGGTCCTAAGTTCACGACATATTTTTTGATATGGTTCTTTACTTCTCTCTTGCTATTTGTCATATCCTTTGTTAACTTAGCAAATTCTTGTCCATACGCCATGTCATTTCTATCGAGTCTTGCTTCCCAATATTTGCATAGAGAATCGATGATGTCTCTACGAGTATCTTCATCATGTATCAATGACAACTTGATGATGTTCTCCTCTGATAGAGTCATGTCTTTGAGAGCAGGTTTGTATTTGCTGACCCAATATATCTTGTCAACACTTTCGTCAAGGTGAGAAGAGTAGGCGTTGATGAGATTGTCAATTGATTTTGTTACTGATATCTTAGGTTCACCTTTCAGTGTTCTACGATAGTTTCTCAGTTCCTTTATCATCATTGGAATGTCTTTACCTTCTATCTCATACTTCTTCAAGTCATTTCTTATGGCTTTTCGTGCTTCACTGAGACCGACATTATAGTGTTCTGCAAATCTTTTTTCCACTTCAAAATGGCTTCCTAGTGGTTGTTCACGAAGCCACTGGCTTTTGAGAGATTCTGTGAGTTCCTTTTGTCTCTCTTGGAGTTCCTCTTCTTGGTCAGCGAGTTCTGCTGCTTCCCTGAGTTTGTCTCCCTTTTCTCCCATTCTTTCACCTCAAAAATTGATACCCATGACACCGGATACACTACGCCGAGTAGTAGTAGGTTCATCAAAGATGTCCAAGTCATCTAGTAGAATGAACTGACCTCCTGTTCCTTGTGAAGCAGCGTTAGCGAGTGCCAAACTCATAACCAAATCGTCATGTGCGCCAACTCCCTCGAACTTTCCTGATGCTGTTATTGAGAACATGGATAACTCCTCAATCAACGCACTGGTGAGTCTTCTACTTGCATTGTCACCATACGGCATGATTATCTTCTGATTCTCAATATTCATTTGAAGATTTAGAATTATCTCTTGCTTCTTCTTTCTCGTTGTGTTGAAATCCCTGACATTCAAATCTGTCATGTTCTTGAGTTCCTGTGTGAATGCCTTTGCGAATGTGTTGGTCTCAAACAGAATTTCCTCCGGCTCAAACACTTTACCAATCAAACGTATCTTCTCGATATTCTCCCTGAACTCTATGTTCTTCGCCCTATCGACATGAACAATTGCTTTGTTCTTGTTTTCATCAACCTCTAGGACAGTGATAACATTGTAGTCTCCATCAGTTGAGATAGCAGGGTCAACTCCGACATAGTATTTGTATCCCTTATCCTTTCTATTTCCTAGTTTCAGAACATAATCCTTGCTCTTACACTTCTCTATGAACTCAGGATTGAATAGAGCAGTTCCAGTAGAAATTGGAACACATAGGTATTCTCTTGTAAACTTTAGAGAACCTATCTCAGCCTTTCTTTGCATGAGTGCATCGTAGTCCCAACGCTCAGGCCAAAGAGGTTCATTCAATGCATTGAGACATGGGTACTTCGTGACAGTATATGCTTCGTTCTCTTCCAATTGTGCGAAGATGTCAGTGTAGGTAAATGGAGTTCCAATCATTCTCAACTTCGATGTGTGATGTAGAGTTGGAATCATGTCACCGAAGAACCAATCTGTTACTCTCTGAATACCAGCGAGACTGAACTCTTTCAAGGGGTCGTCAATGATAATCTCCTGTGGGTGAAGACCACGAATCTGAGAACCAACGGAACGCTCTAGAATCGCATTGCCGTTGGTGAGTTGAATATTCCCGATTGCCCATCCACGACTAGGCTTGAATTGTTTCAATGCTGGTAGGTTGAAGTATCTGTCAATCTCTCTCATGTGAACTAGAGTCTGCTTTTGGTTTGAAGAGATGTATAGCATCTGAAAAGGAGGCTCTTGAAAGATGAGATTCCACACTACCCAACTATGCATGAAGACAGATTTTCCGTGGTCTCTCGAACAAACAATTACGGTTCTGTCTGTCGTTTCCATAGAGTGTAGCCACTCTTGCATGTACTCAGGATACATCATTCCTAGCACGTTTTGAAAGAAATAAGGAAAGGAGTTTCTAGATAGTTCCATATCCATACTAGATACGAAATCTAAATTGTCTATTTCAGACACTAGATTAACCCCCTCATCATTGGATAGAACCATGAAGTATTCTTCATGATTCCCCAATCATCACCATAACGCTCGGTAAACTTGTCTGTAAGTTCCTTTGGTATGCCCATCATATCTTCACGCTGATAACCTGCTCTCTCATTCATAGCAGTCCATTTTGCTTGTGGCATCTTCGTTGCTCGGAAACCTGCAATCTTCGGTTTGTTACCAAGTAGGTTCTTCCTGTAATTGAGTAGTGCTTTCCAATTTCCTCCACCTTTTGGCATGTTTTTGCTTCTAGCCTTCATGCCACCAAGTATTGCATAATCTCCCATATCTGTATAACCTGCAATTGCAACTACCTCACCATCATTGGTTCTAACTATCCAATTCTGTATGTCATACCATGCAGGAGCATTTCTAGAAAACGGGTCATCAGGGTTATCCCTATTCCACATACGGATTGCTTCTGATTCAGAAACTTCCTTAATTTGAATATCTGCCATTTCCTCACCTAAAGTTTGCTTTGAGGAAATAGACCCCCTCTTGTGGAATACCATACTTTACTCCGATGTTGTTCATGGAATCAAGTTCCTTGACGACATTCTCAACATCCATTGCAGTCATGTCAACATTGTACTTGTCATTCATCAAGTCAATAGCCTCAGAAACAGAATCGTAGTTGTCTACTCTTCCAAGACCATAGTAGATTGGCTTGCCCAACATCTTCCTAATTTCATCATGTGCCTGTAATATGAGTTGTTGTTCCTTTGATTTGGTAATCTTCAAGTCTTGCTCGGCTTGTATTATTTCCCCAATGATTTCCTTTGCTCCCTTGACTCCCGTATCAGGGTCTGCGTATGCGTCTTTCTTCATGATTAGATGTGAGAAAATAGCCTCAAACGGATATAACTTAGAGGCTTCGTATTCTTCTGCCCACTCCTTAGTCAACTTCTTCTTGCCTAACCCGAATCTAACATCATCTAATTTAGCATCCTCAAATATACCATTCAAGAAATTGCCAAACTCTATGTTTATCATTTCTGTCATCTCACCATCATACAAATCATCGATAGTGTCTGCTAAGTCATCGGTTTCTGCAACAAGTTCCTTCTGCTTTGACCCTACATTCAAACCTGTTAGTTTCTTCATGAAGTTTGATATCTCTTTTAGTTCAGATGAATCTAACATCCAATCCACACTTTCCATTCTAAGTAGATGTATGAATGGGCTGTCTCCTGCTGCTGGTTCTCTAGCAATATTTTCTATTGGTCTGCTTCCAACTTCCTTAATGAAAGGCAACTCCTCATTGGTTGGTTTGTATTTGCTTCTACTTGGCTCAATGAAGAACGCTACAATACTTTCTAGTAAATTGTTGAACTTATCACTTATGCCTAACTTCTTGAACTCAGACAGGAACTCCTTTCCTGAACCTGCTCTACCTATGGCAGTTCTCGGTGAACGGGCTTCTCTCATTGTTCTGCCTTCAGGGTCTTTCTTAGCCCTTTGACCTAGACCAGTAGATGCACCTTTTGACCTCTTATCGAAGTCATCACCAAATTCAATGAAATCAGAAAATAACTTGAGATAGTTTGCTACTGCTTTATTGGTCTTGTTGTCGTCATCAAAACCTTGTATGTCTTCTAAGGCTGGAAGATAGAAGCCCTCTAAGTCTCCGGTTTCCATCTCCTTCAAATCTTCTAGATACTTATCTACTCTAGAAACTAAGTTACCCATCTCAATCAAGACAAGTCCTGTTTTCATTCTACGCTTTATCTCTTTTATTTGGTCTTTGATAATTGCACCTGAGCCTAGCCCCATTTCCTGTCCCTGTTCCAAAGCGTAAGCATACAACGGGTCAACTCTTCTTTCAGAGAAAGAGAGCAGACTATCCTGCAATTCTTCCTCTTCGTCAGCACTAGCCATTTCCTGCGCTAGTTCCCCGTATCTACTAACGTCATCTCGACCTTCAACATCCTCTACGAAGACAATTTCCTCTTTAGGATACTTGTTGATACTAACTAAGAACTCTTTCAATATGACAATTGACTTCTCCTCGATGTTGTCTATTTCCAAGAAAGGAACTCTATCGTGTTGTTTGACGTAGTTTAACTCATCAACATCAACACTTTTGAAATCAGAAATACCTTTCTTGTATTCCTCCTGCACCTCATCATCTATCTTATCCAAAGCATCAGTGAACTCGTTATGGGCTTTCTTGAAGTCTTCAAACAAAGCAGATATGCCTTTCCAGTAGTCATAGATTTCCTGTCTTTTCTTGAGGCTCTTTGTGTCTACCCTTCCTATAATCTGAGAAGCAGAGAGTCTAGATATCCTGTATGAGCCTCCACCTGTTTTCTTAGTTTCCTTCGCTGCTTTCAACATTCGCTTGAATGGATTCATGACTGCTACGAAATAGTCAGGAATCTTATCCTCCAAGGTTTCAATTGCTTCATCGATATTCTCTCTAGTTAATCCAAGTCTGTAATTCCTAGTGACGTAGTTATTCCAAGATATGCTTCTCCTTACATTCTTTTTCGCTTGGAACTTCTTGAAGTATGTCTCGAAGACTCTGTAATCCAACGGCTTACCTCTACTAGTGAACATCCCAAGTATGACATTCAACTCCTTGTCGTTTTTCGCCTCTTCAATAATCTGAGGTGCAGCCATCTGCATTCTAGATGCATCAACAGCATCTTCACTCTCTGCCCTGTCTGTCCTGAATCCTAGTTGAAGAACCATCTCGACCATTGCGTTTGTCTTCGCTGATGACAAACCGGAATAGAAACCGGGAAAGTTTTCCTTGAGTTCATCTTCTAATTTAGACTTCGCTTGTGTAATAGTTCTAGCACTACCATCTGCATTTACTGTGAATCTCCCTTGAAGTGAATCACCTCGCATTATCGCAGTTTTATTTTCTTCTCTAGAATTGGATTTATCTTGCAAGTAGGAGTAGAGAGCCTTCTCTGAAAATGCATCCTCATCATCGCTCTTTATGTCTTTGAGTTTCAATTTCTCAGTGACTCTTTCTTTTGGTGCAGGTTTAGCAGCATCATCAGCATCCATGTCCTCCTTGACTCGCCTTACCATTTCCTTGTCTGAGAATTTCTTCGGGACTCTTTGTGTGCTTTCAACTATTTCTGCTAGATAACCATCTACGGTTTGTTGTGATTTAGGTGTGCCTTTTGGTGCTGGAATAGGAAAACCTGCTGCACTCATCTTAGGTTTTTTCTCCTTGACTTTCTTATCCTCGTATTCTTCTAATCCTCTTGATTCCATCTCGTTGATTAGTTGTCTAGTTGTCATTTGCTCAGGGTCTTTGCGGGT
>MDSW01006686.1_pt1 | contig 14471 bp, 9 predicted proteins | sample 811171 | NCBI WGS metagenome assembly MDSW01 (sample SAMN05326641, study PRJNA326480) | marine metagenome | isolation source: seawater | place: Atlantic Ocean: North West | collected 2012 | reverse complement strand
TCATTCCTTAAGGACTTTTCCCGGCGCGTCTCTCCGCCCAGGGTCCCACGCTTTCAATCCCCGCCCTCGACGCCTTTCAACTTCAACTGACGCCTTTGAACTCCACCCCGACATTCGCTCGTATGGAACGACCCTCAGGCGCCCGTGCTCGCCGAGCACGAGGAGGTTCGAAAGCGCGCGGAGGAGGTGATGCGGAAGTACGACTTGGACACCGTGTTGGACGCGCTGAGGCGTCGCGCGGCGAAGCTGGACGAGGAGTGCGAGGCCATGGACGAGAAGCTGCAGTCGGGGAAGATGACGGCGGATGAGTTTTGCAAAGAGTACCCGGCGCTGAGGCAGAGGTACCACGAGGACGCGCTCAAGGCGGCGATCGTGCAGCCGGCGCTGGAGTCGCGGCGCGGCGGCGGCCCGCCGCCGCCTCCTCCTCCTCCTCCTCCTCCGCCGCATTACCCGAGATGATAGATATTCATAGCGCGATGTCACGACGACGATCGCATAGCAGACTACCTTCGTGTGTACGCGTCGCCTACGCCTACGACGGAGAACGTCGTCGCGTCACGTCAGTCCACTCTCGAGGTGATGAACACGCCGCCTCGCCCGCCGCGACTGATGCGCAGCGTCTCGTCGCAGAACGTGTTCTTCAGCGCGCCCTTCGGCCTCGGCAGCGGCAACCGCACGCGCGGCTGCTCCCCCGCGCCCCCGTCCGACAACCCCGGCGCCGGCCCGATCTCCCAATCCGTAAACGTCACGACAACCTCTCTCGCGTCCGGGTCCTTCGCCTCGATCGTCCCCATGACGCCCACGCGCACGGCGCCGCCGAACGCGAGCTCGACGTCGACGACGTTCACGACGCGCCCGTTCTCGATGTCCACCATCTGCTGGTTCGCGACCCCCCGCGCGCCCGTCTCCGCGCTCCCGGCGAGCGACGGCAGAAACGTGAAGAACGTCTTGTACAGCGTGTCGACGAGCTTCTGGAACGCGTCGTCGTCGAGGACCGCCTGCAGCGGCCCGAGCGCGCTGCTCGCGTCCGAGGTGCTGTACACGAGCGACCATCGCCCGGAGACGTCCAGGAATGGGACGTCGTCCGCGATCGATTCGAGCGCGTCCGTCGCGTCGAGGATCGCGCGCTTCGTCGCGCTCGGGTCGGCACCGGGCTTTCGCGACGCCGCGACCGCGGCGAGGAGGTCCTTCTTCAGCGCGGCGACGTCCGCGGACGCGCTCGCGGACGACGACGACGCGCGCGCGTGGGCGCGCGCGCGACGCGCGGGCGCGGGCGCGGACGCGCGAGGGGGGAGGGGCGCGGCGAACCGCGCGGTCGGCGCCGCCGCGGCCATGGTGGCGCCGGAGGATATGACTGATGAGATCTGTCGGGCGAGCGCGAGCGCCGCTGCGGATGCGGATGCGGCTCCGAGACCGGCTCCAGGGAACCTCGAAAAGGCGGCGGGCGATTTCGCCCTCCGCCCGCACTCGACATCGCGCGCGATGAAGAACAAGAAGAAGCTTCGGAGGAAGCAGGAGGAGGCGGAAGCCAAGGCGAGGGGCGAGGCGATGAGCGAGAGCGAGAGCTCGGACGACGAGTCCGTCTCCGCGTCCGAGGAGCCCGAGCCGGTGAAGGAGAACGAGAAGAAGAGGCGGCTGAGGGAAATCGCGAAGGACGACGACGACGACGACGACGACGAAGCGTCCGCGTCCGAGTCCGAGGAGGAGGACGACCCGCGGTTCGACAAACCCAGGCCGAAGATCGACTTCACGGGCGTGAACGCGAAGGAGAAGTGCGTCATCTTGAGCAGCCGAGGCGTGACGTCGCGGTACCGGCACCTGATGTTGGACATCATGACGCTCATCCCGAACAGCAAAAAAGACAGCAAGCTGGACTCGAAAAACCCGAAAGACGCGGTCGTGGAGGTCGCGGACATGAAATCGTGCAGCAGCGCGATGTTCTTCGAGTGCAGGAAGCGGACGGACTGCTACATGTGGCTCGCGAAGTGCCCGGAAGGCCCGAGCGTGAAGTTCCACGTCGAAAACGTCCACACGATGGCGGAGCTCAAGCTCACGGGGAACCACCTGAAGTTTTCGCGGCCGGTCCTGCACTTCGACGCGACGTTCGACGACGCGGAGAAGCCGCACTTGGGGCACATCAAAGAGATGCTCACGCACGTGTTCGCGACGCCGTTCCGGCATCACAAACAGAAGCCGTTCATCGATCACATCTTCGCGTTTTACTACGAAGACGATCGCGTGTGGTTTCGAAACTACCAAATCGTGCACCCGGAGGGAAAAGAAGTGCGCGCGACCGGGGTGACTCTGTCGGAAACGGGGCCGAGGCTGTGTCTGCACCCGATCAAGATCTTCGGCGGCGCGTTCGGCGGCCCGACGCTGTACGACTCCCCGACGTACGTCTCCCCGAACGTGCAGCGCGCGGAGAAGAAGAAGGAGGACATGGGGAAGTACGCGAGAAAGGTGGCGAAGAAGGCGGAGACAAAGGCGCACAAGCGGATGAACGAGCTCAAGCCGGACGAGCTGAACGACTGGCTCGGGGATGAGTTGGAGTGAGCGAGAGAGCGCGAGGGGTGGGGTCCGTCGGCCGTTGTAATTTTCAGTGTCCGCGTGATGTTCGCACGTCTCGCGGGAGCGCTCCGGGAGTTTCTTCGTCGGACACAGCAGACCCGCCCGCCCGCCGCGTGCAGTCGTTCGTAGTTGTAACCTTAGTCGGCTCAGCCTTCCGAGGATTTTCGGGGACGGGTCCAACAGCGACTCGTCCCCGAGACGCACACCTCGTCGCGCCGGCGGGGCGCGATGGCGAAGCGGACGCGCGATGGCGAGGGCAAGGCGAGCGTCGACGCCGCCGTCGCGGACGCGAACGCGACGCTCGAGCTTCGATGCTCCGGTCGCGTCCGGTGCGTCGCGATCGAGGGAAGAGGGAGAGGGCTGGTGGCGACGCGCGCGGTTTACAAGGGCGACGTCATCGCGGTGGAGAAGCCGCTCGCGGCGACGCAGGCGATGGGCAACCGCTCGAGCGTGCTCGCGTGCGCGCACTGCCTCGCTCCCGCGGGGACGGACGTCGCGCGGCACGTCGCGCTCGCCACGGGCGCGGTCCCGCGCCGGACGCTCGTCGCCGCGGAAGCGGAACGCGACGCTCGCGGTTCGGCGACGACGCGCGCGATCGCGACGACGCTCCCGACGCTCCCGACGCTTCCCTCGGACGACGCGTCGACCGGCGCGAGCGAGGGCCCGACGCCGTGCGCGCGCGCGGCGGGAGGATGCGCGGACGTCTTCTGCAGCGCGAGATGCCGCGACGCGGCGTCGGGATGGCACGCGCTACTGTGCCGCGGCGGGTGCGAAGAAGGGAGCCCGACGTACGAGTTTCACGAGCACGCGAGGCGGACGAACGAGTCGTTTCTCCTCGCCGCGGACGCGATGGCGAGGGCGCTCGCGGCCGCGGGCGCGTCGGACGGCGTGGGCGAGGGAGAGGCGGAGGGACCCGGGGTCGACGACGGAGGCGGACGCGGAAGCGGACGCGGATGCGCCGCGAACGCGAACGCGGCGGCGAATTGGCGCGCGCTCTCCTCCATGCACACGCAGGACGCGCCGTGGTGGGTGTCCGCCGCGCGCGCGGCGTCGCTCGGCGAGGACGCGTCCAAGAGACCGCATAAACGGCGAAGCGTCGCGCGTCGACTTCGCGAGCAGCTCGAGGACGCGTGGCAGCTCCTGGAGATGTCGTGGGCGCGCGCGAGGGGCATCGGCCGCGATGGATCGTCGACGCCCGCGCACGTCGCGTCGTTGCTCACGTTCGACGCGTTCGCGCGGCTCGTGGCCGCGGTAGACGACGGCGTGTGCGCGCTGAGCGCGGAGCATCCTGGGTGCGCGTACGCGCGAAAGGCTGCGGCCGCGGAGGCGGAGGTCGCGGAGGCGGCGTGCGCGGCGCTGGACGCGGCGACGAAAGACGTCGCGGCGGCGGCGGCGGCGGCGGCGGCGGCGGGCGAGGCGCGGGCGAACGATGGGAACGGGTCGGACGACGAGGACGAGGACGACGAAGATTCATCGGACGGGGATGCCCCGAGCGGATCGGACTCGGACTCGGACGACTCGGACGACGACTCGGACGACGACTCGGACGACGACTCCGACGACGACTCCGACGACTCAGACTCCGACGACTCCGACGGCGAGCCCGCGCGCCCGTCGACGCCGCGTCGCGAAGGATGGACCGACCGCGCGATCGCGTCCACGTCAGCGCTGGCGGACGCCTCGACGCGACCGACCCCCCGTGCGGACGCGGACGCGAGCGCGTGCGTCCTTCGCGCGGTGGAACGCGCGGGGTCGTGCCTGCCTCGCCTCGCCGCGTTGGCGCTCGCGCCCGGGACCGCGCTTCTGAACCACAGCTGCGTGCCGAACTGTCAGATCGAGGCGCGAATAGTCCCCGGCGGCGGCGACGGCGACGACGAGACGTGCGGCGGGCTGAGGGTGACCCTCGTCGCGCTGAGGGACGTCGCGGAGGGCGAGGAGATCACCACGGCGTACGTGCCTTCGAACCAGCGGTACTTCCGACGGCGGAGAGAGCTCAGGCGGCGATACGGGTTCGCGTGCGACTGCCCGCGGTGCGCGCTCGAGGCGTCAAAAACGTCAAACGCGCCGCCGCCCAACCTCAAAGTGATCGACTGGCTCCGGTTAGCGGACCAAGCGCAGGAGGAGGCGCGGTACGACGACGCGCACTTCGCGGCGACGGCGGCGCTCGAGCTGGACCCTCGCGACGGCGACGCAGCGCATAAGATTGGCACCGCGCTGTTAGGCCGCGGCGAGTGGGCGGCAGCGCACGCGGCGTGGCGTCGCGGCTTCGCCATCGCGCCCGAGCACGCCGCGCTGTCGCGGCAAGCGGCGAAGGACGCGGCGTACCTCCCGGGCGTCTCGACGGATTCGCCGCCGCCGCCGCCGCCGCGGTTCGTCACCGCGCACGCGGCCGGGGTCTGGCAGACCGCGCCGGACGCGCCTCTGCTGTCGGAACGCGAGTGCCTCGAGTGGATCGCCGCCGCGGAAGCGCACGCGGCGAAGACGCGCGGCGGGTGGACGACGAGCCGGCACTACGCGGTGCCGACGACGGACCTCCCCGTGCACGCCGTCGAAGCGCTCGTCCCGCGGTGGAACGATCTGATGCGGGAGAAGCTCTCGCCGCTTCTCGCGGCTGCTTGCGCGGACGTCGTCGCGCGCGCATCGAGCGTCCGCGTGCACGACGTCTTCGTCGTGAGGTACGACGCCAGCGCGCAGCACCACCTTCCGATTCACGTCGACCAGTCCGCGGTGTCGTTGACGCTCGCGTTGAACGGCGGCGACGCGTTCGACGGCGGCGGGACGACGTTCGCGGATCTGGGCGTGACGTGTTCCCCGGAGACCGGGCACGCGGCGGTGTTTCGCGGCGATTTACGGCACGGGGGGGCTCCGGTGACGCGAGGAGTGCGTTACGTCGTCGCCGCGTTTCTTTTCGTCGAGTGAGGAGGAGGAGGGCGCGTCGTCGAGTGAGCCGCCCGGACTCGGATGAATGTTGAAATACCAATATTCATTCCACCCTAAACCGTAGGTTTAGGGTTTCCTCTAAACCCTAGGCCCACCCTTCGACGCGGATTCGTCTCTCGGCCAGGCTCGTGGTGGACTCGTCGACGTCATCGTCGTGCCGACAACTGCCATTCCGCACCTCGCGCTCGTCGCCAGGATGTCGCACGTCGCGCGAAGGCTCGCGCGGTCGCCGGCGCTCGCGCCGTACCTCTCGAGGTTACACGCGACGACCACGGTGGACGCGCCGTCCGCGTCGCAGACCGGATGGATGGGCCGCCCGCTCGTGGACGAAGGCGACGCGACGAACCGAGCGGACGCGTCGTCGGCGTCCTCGGCGTCCTCCGCGTCGCGCACGCCCGGGCAGGTCGACGCGGAACACTTTCGACAGGGCGACAGCGTCGCGTTTTGGGCCAACTGGAGGTTCGACGAGTCCGCGAGCGGCGTGCGCGAGATGCTCGCGGACCTCGGCGGGACGGTCCGGAGCTCCGCGGACGCGACGTACTGGGCGTATCACGCGATGCGAACGTCGTGGTTCCTCGGTCAGGGCGCCGCGGGTCTGATCGCGTCGAACGCGCTCGCGGGCGGAGGCGTGAAGAGCCCGATCGGCGGCGACGGCGGGATCCGGTCCGGCGTCACCGCGGGCGCGAGACTCGTCGCGGAGGCGGCGCAGGTGTACAAGCAAGACCTCGGGTTCATGCGCGCCGGACGGTTCAACCCGCCGTGGGACATGCACCCGTCGCACCGGCAGTTCAACCCGATGTTCGTCGCGGATAAGACGAAGAAGTTCATCAAAGAGGCGACGAGCACGCTCAGGAAGAGTCGCGCGGCGAAGGAGGCGGCGGCCGCGAGGAGCGCGGCCGGGGGGAGCGCCGAGGCCGCGGAGACGAAGGTCTGGATGGACTCGCCGCTGTATCCGGACTATTACCTGAAGACGTTTCACTACCAAACCGACGGATGGCTCTCGACGCAATCGGCGGAGGTGTACGAGGTCTCCACGGAGACGCTCTTCTTAGGGAGGCAAGACGCGATGCAGCGGACTGCGCTCGTGCCGCTGTCCGAGTACATGCGCGAGAGGGTAAACGAGGGGGCGCCCGAGGACGGATCGACGGCGACGGCGGTGCGAGAGGACGGCGCGGGCGCGAAACTCCTCGAGCTCGCGTGCGGGACCGGTCGTTTCTTGACCTTCGTCCGCGACAACTACCCGGGGATGGACACCACCGGGCTGGACCTGTCGCCGTTTTACTTGATAGAAGCGCGGAAGAACGGGGAGTACTGGGAAAAGATGCGACGACGCGTCCGAAACGCGCGGGGCGGCGGCGGCGGCGGCGCGGTGACGGACGCGTTGCGTCTCATCGGCGGCTTCGCGAAAAGAGTCGGCGTGCCGCTGCCGCCGCTGCCGCTTCCCAACGCGAGGCCGTCGAACGGCGGCGCGCGGGACCGCGGGCACGAGAAGATCGGCTCGTGCGAGTTCGTGCAGGCTGCCGCGGAGGCGATGCCGTTTCCGGACGCGTCCTTCGACGTGATCACGTGCGTGTACCTCCTGCACGAGCTCCCCGCGGAAGCGAGAGCCGCCGCGGCGAAAGAAGCCGCGCGAGTGTTGAAGCCCGGCGGTTTGCTCGTGCTCGCGGACAGCGTGCAGCTCGGCGACCGCCCGCGGCTGGACGCGCACCTCGGCAAGTTCGGCGACTTCAACGAGCCGCACTACCGGGACTACATATCGTCCGAGCTCGTGAGCGTGTTCGGACCGGACGGCGCGGGGCTGACGCCGTGGACGAAGGAGCTGTGCTCGAGCACGAAGGTGCTGTCGTTTCGCAAGCCGAAGTGACGAGCGAGAGAGATGGCACGCGCGAGAGAGATGGCACGCGTATGTGTAGACGCGAGTTGTAACTTAACGTGACGCATCGCCGTCGACGCGAGAGGGACCTGACTCACGCGACGCGACGCCCGCCGCCGACGTCGTGGCACTCCCCGAGCGTGTACGCGACGTTGCTGCACCTCGCGAAACACGCCGTCGTGTACGTCGTCCCGTCTTCGCCGCACGCCATGTCTTGCCACGCGTACCCGGTCCTGGCCCAGTCGACGACGCAGTCTTGCACGCACCCGTCGTTGGCTCGGAAGCGTTCGCGCGAGGGCTCGCACCTCCCGGGCGTCGCCACGCACGACGGTCTTCGCAGCGCGGAGATGGCGCACGCGTTCCAGCAGCCGTTCGCGTACGTGCCGTTCGCGCAGCACGTCGGGCTCCACCGCTCTTCCCTGCAGACGATCCTGCAAGCGAAGAGGTCATCGCTCGCGTCCGCGTCCGCGAGCGGCGCGGGCGCGGGCGAGGACGCGCGAGCCTTCGTCGCGTTCGTCGAAACGATAGAACCAGCGGTCGCGTTCGCGCGCGCTCGAGAACCGACGGCCGTGTCCGCTCTCGCCTTACCGACACGGAGAAGCGCGATGAGGGCGAGACGGAGGAGGACGTCCGCGAGCGCCATCATCGTGCTCCGCGCGCGCGCGAGTGCGACGCCGACGCGGTCGTGGTCCGAACGAAACCGAGAGAACCTCGCGAGTACGAAACGCGCGTTTTGGCAAAGTTTTTCTTTCTGTTCGCACTCTTCTGCGTGTGTTTCATTCACAAGTGACAAGTTCGCGCGCGCGATATCGCCTCGCTCACGCGTCGTACGTCGTACGACTCGCCACATCTCGCGTCCGCCGTCCCCCGTCGTTCGCTCACGCGGGGGAGCTCGTCGCCGCGGTCGTCGTCGTCGTCCCCGTCGACCGCGCCATCGACTTCGCCGTGTCGGTCTCGCCGGCGCCGGCAACCTCCACGGCGATCGCGGCGAGCACGTCGGACAGAGCGATCACCCCGGTGGGCCTTCGCGCGTCGTCGACGACCCAGACGCGGTGCACCGCGCGCGTGTGCATGAGATCGAGAATCTCGCGAACTGTCGCGTCCGGGGTCACGGTCACGGTGAGTCGTTTGCCCGCGCACATCAACGCCGCGCCGAACGCGGTGGTCTGCGGCGAATACAACATTCGGTCGTTGTCGAGCTTCGGGACGATGAGGTGCGCGTGGACGAGGAACTCGCCGACGGGGAGCGCGAGCGCGCCGTACGCGTCGCACTGCAGTGGCATGAGGTCCGTCTCGGAGAGGTTGCCGACGATCGCGTCGGTGCCGTCGTCGACGACGGCCACGGCTTGCACGTTCGAAGACTGCATCAGTTGGAAGCAGTCGATCGTCGGCGTGGACGCCTCGACGGTGACGACACGTCTGCTGCCTTGGGACCCTAGGCCGAGGGCTTTTACCGTCGCGTCCACGATCGACGGGTCCAAGAGATCGATGTTTCTTCGGAGGTACATCGCGATGTCGCTTTGCGCGACGATATCCGTGACGATGCCGCTCGCGTCGATGACGGCGAAGCGATGCGGGCACTGACGCAACATCGGGCTCCCCGGGCTCTCCTCGCGCCCTATGTGAAGGCATCGTCGCAGCGCGTCGGATAACGACATGTCCTCGGTCGCGGCGGCCCAGACCCCGGTGCCGTCCCACTTGGAGCGCACGTCCAGGAGGTTCGTCTTGCCGTACTTTTGTCCAATCTTCGTTAGCGCCGCCATGCGCGTGAGGACCGTCAGCGCGTTGGACGTGTTCGCGCCCTCGACGGCGACGCGCTCGAGGAGGCCCAAGCACAGATCTCCGACGCTGAGGAAGCACTGGGCGTCGTAGTGCTGGTTGTCCGCGTGCATCGTGACCAAGGGCGCGGATTGAACGCGCATTATCTGGGGCGAGGGAGGGCCGCGCGGTCAGGGGGGGCTCGCGGAGGAAAAACGAAAAAACAACGTGCGGAGCGGACAGCGAACGGTCGCGTCGAGCGCGGCGCGCACCGACAGCACGTCCATCGCTTCCTCGACCGTCTGATCAACGCGCAACACGCCGGGATGCACCGGGCGCGTCGGTAGGCCTGCGTAGAGGAGGAAATCGGGGATGAGCAGTCGTCGCGCGGACGGGAGGTGGTGGTTTCACGGACCTTGCTGCGAGTTCTCGAGTGCTATCGCCTTGCGGGCGCGAAGGTACTCCGCGAGATTCGTTCGCTCTAAAAGCGCAGAGGGCGCTTCGGTCATGATGGCGTCGAACCGCGGCGGGGACGTGTTCTCTATGTCGGGTGCGCGCGCGTGCGGCCGCGTTCGGAGGAGTGCGGCGGATGTCGTTGTTCGAGTCGTTTCGTCCAACGTTTCTGTTCGAAGCATTTTCTCGCGCGCTCGTCTATTCAAATGTCTGCGCGTCAATCCATGTCATCGAAGAACCCGTCGTCCTCGACCGGCGGCGGCGGCTCGGCGGCGACGACGTCGTCCTCGTCCTCCAGCGCGACGTCGTCGTTCGGCTCCTGTTTCACGACGACCCACGCGTCGCCGTCGCCGGTCTCCCTCGCACCCGCGCCGCTCTCCGGCGGATGCTCCGCCGCCGCCGCCGCCGCGTCGTCGCCGTCTCTCTCTCCGCCGCTCGCGCCCACGACTTCGTCCTGGCGCGGGCGCTTCTCGCCGTCGCCGCCGCGATCGCCCTCTCCGGGTGGCAACGCCTCCGCGGCGCCGCGCTTGAGACCTTTCCACCCGACGCTCTTCTCGACGAGCGCCAACCCGCCGCACGCGGCTTTAAACGCCGCCGCCGCCGCCGCAGCAGCAGCAGCAGCGGGGGTATCCTTCGCGTCGCTCAATAGCCCCGCGCGACCCGCCAGCGGCGGCGCGACGAGCGCGCGTACCGCATCTGGCCCCGTCCCGGACGGCGGCGCTAACGGCGCGGCGAGCTCGTTCACCGCCCTCGCGTGTATCAACGCGTGCGTCCGCGTCAACGCCGGGTTCAGCCGCGTCCACGGATCCGGCCCGTTCCCGTCCAACGCGTCCACGAGCGCCGCCGCGGCGGATTTCTGTTCCTCCGTCGGCACGAGCTTCGCGGCGAGAGCGGGCGCGAGCGCGCCCGCCGCGTCAGTCCCGGGCGCCGGCAGCGGCTTGAAATCCGAGGAGTACATGTCTTCCGAGTACGGCAGAGGGACGAAGAGCAAAAAGTCCCCCTCCGCGGTGATATGCGGCGTGAGAGCGCCAAAGTTCACCTTGTCCGAGTTCTGGGTCCACACCGCTCGCGTCAGCGCGGCGACGCCCTTGCGCTCCATCGCGCGTGCGAGCGCGGACATCGCGGCGGCAGCCTTCCCCGCCTCGCGCGGCGAGAACCCCGCGCTCGCGGCCATCCCCGCGGCGACGCTCTGCTCTCTCCCCGGCCACGGCACTAAAATTCTCGCCTCGTCCATCCCGAGCCACTGCGGCACGGTGTCGAGCGGGGTGAACCCGAATATCTTCATCCCCTTGTCGTTCTTCGACGCGACTAGCGCGGCGACGTCGTCCTGGATCGGAATGTTCGTCGGGCCGTACGGGTACGCGCTGATCATCATCTCGGACGGGACGCTCACCGGGTTGTCCGGGTCCGCGTACGATTTGAAGCTCCGCTCCCGCACGACGACGTTCGGCTCGTGCGCGCCGCCGCTCTCGTCGTCGTCCACCCTCAGTTTCATGCTCGGCGGTTTCGCCTCGCTCACTTTCTTGTACACCCACACCTTCAAGGAGACGAACGGGGTGAATTCCAGGTCCCCGCGAAACGTCGTCGTCGGTTTCGTGAGCTTCGTCTGCGCCACTTGCAACGCCTCGACCGCGTCTTGGATCCCCGACATCGACGCCGCGGCGACGCCGCTCGCTTCGTTTAAGACGTCGCACAAGCCTTGCAACATCGCGCGGTTGACTCGCTTCGTCTCCTCGTCCGCCTCGGACGTCGTCGCCGCGTCGCCGTCGCCGTCGACGACGGCGACCGTGAGCCGAACGCTCGCGCCTTTCATTCCCGCGGCGATGCCGGCGATGAACTCGTCGTCTATCTCGCATCGCGTCCGCAGGTCCGTGACGAAGAGCACGTGCCTCGCGAACCCACCCCCGCGCTCGTGCCGCACGAGCATGTCCGACGCGACGGTCAGCGCGTCGAGGTAGTCTGCCGCGGCGTCTCCCGCATCGAGCGGTAACGCGGCGATTCGATCCGCCGTCGCCGGCTTCGCGCACGCCATCGGCACTTTCACCGCGATGTCGAGGTATTCCTCCTCGTAGTCGTCCTCGCCCGCGGCGGCGGCGTTCTCGATGCCGTCGGTGTGCACGTCGTTGTTCGTCTCTGCGTGCGATGCGCGCGACGAGGGACGGGAGTGAGCGCGGGAGAGGTGAGGAGGACGACGAGGGCGAGCGCGGCGCGAAAGTGGGCACACCGCTCGAGCGAGAGGGAATCTCCGCGAGCGCGCGCACCGTTAGCCCCGCACAGGACGAGCGCGAACTCGTCGATCTTGTTGTACAGAATCTGCGAGATGCGAGGGAGGACGCGAAGGACGACGGCGTCAGCGGTGGGCGGGGAGGGACGAGCGAGACGAGATCCGCGCGCGCGGGTTCAGATTTCGTTCGGACCTTGTTTTCCACCGTCCGCGCGAGGTTGTCTCCGACCCACCCGAGGTGCGGGTGCATGGACGGAGAGACGTCGCACAGCAGCACGGTGCAGACCTTCTTCCCCATCGCGGCGGGACGCGTCGCTCGATCCGCGCGCGCGCGACACGCGCGCCTCTAACTGAGTTGGAACGGCAGGTAGCAGGGTGCCAAGAATGATGAATCGATAACAACTTAGACGAACGACTCATCGAACGAGTCGCAAAAGGCACTCGGCACTCTGCTCATCAACGCGACATCATCATCATCGGCGGTCGCGACAACGCGGCGACGCTCACGCCGCCGCGGTCTCGCCCTCGCCCGCCTCGCCCGCTCGCGCCGTTCCCTCGCCCACCCCGACCTCGCCCCCGTCCTCCCCCGCGACCGCCTCTTCCGCCTCTTCCGCCTCTTCCGCCTCTTCCCCGGCCCGAACCCGCGGGCGCGGCTTCCACCTCGCCCATGTCCGGCACGACCCCTCCCACCCCCGGAAACGCCCCCAACGCCGCCGAGCCCTTCGCGCACGGCGACCACCGCACGCGCATCGCGTCCAACGTCGCCGCCGCGGTCGGATCCCTCGCGTCCGTCGGTCGAAACGTCGCCTCGATCGCGTCCGCCAACGCCGACGCGCTCGTCGCCGCAGCCTGCACGCTCGGCGGGCCCTCGCACCAGTCCCCGCACGCGCCGGTCATTGTCTCCGCGTCGAACACCGCGGGCACGCCCGCGCGCGTCAGCGGGTTCGCCGCGCCCCAGAGCTGCGCCCTCGCGTACGTCGGCTTCACCGAGCCGCTCGGGAGGCCGAGCGCGGTTTCAAACGCGGCGGTCATGGCGCGCGCGACGTCGCTCGCGACGTTCTTCGGGATCGCCTCCTGCGGGCACTTGTTGTCCCTCGCGAACTGTGGGGTGCTGTGCGCGACCCAGCACTCGTACTCGGGGGGCGTCCCGTCGCGCTCGCGCTCGCGCGGCTTCGACCCGTGCCGACGCTTCTTCGTGATGTTCGAGACCCAGGACACGACGTCGGAGCCGGTCACGTGCGCGCCTTCGAACGCGACGTCCAACGGCGCGTCCACGACGAACATGAGCGCCCACACGGAGGATAAGATTAGCTTCCGCTGCTTCGCGAGCTCCGCCGTGGGTCTCACCCCGAACGCGCACTGCAGCGATCGCTGAAGCGTGGTCGCCGCGGGGGAGCCGTCGAGATGTTTCGCCGTCGACGCCAATCGCAACGCGCACTTGCCGTTGTGACTCACCGCGACGAAGTCGAACGTTCCGAGGGGCTTCCCGCCCGGACCGGACGCGAGCTCCCATCGTCGCTTCGCGCCGTCGCCTCCGACCGGGGTCATCGCGCCGACCCACTGCGGTCGAACGACCTCGTGCGCGCCCTCGGCGAGGAACTCGCAGAGCGGCGTCCAGCCGTCCACGCCTATCCATCGCGTCGTCGCGTCGTCGAACGAGCGGAACCGCCCCGAGGTCGCGTCGAGGACGCCCACCGCGCTGTTCGGCCACGGCGCGATGAGCCCCTCCGCGGCCCACTCCTTCGCGAGCGCTTCGAACCTCGGATCGTCCACCGTGAAGTACTGCGTGCTGTGGTCGAACGCGACGTCTCGGCCATCGTTGTCGCGGAAACGACGCGAGGACAGTCTTCCGCCGGTAGCTCGCTCGCCCGTGTCGAAACAGACGGCGTGGAACCCTCTCGACGTCAGCTCCTTCGCGAGGACGAGGCCGGATATTCCCCCGCCGACGACCGCGACGCGGGGCGCGTACCCCATCCTTCTCGCGCGGTTCGACGTCCCGAGGGCGCGACGCCGATAACGAGGACACGAGCTCACGTCACGCGTTTTGGCAAATCCGCTGCTCGAGAAGAGGAGCCGCCACGTGGCCGACGCCAGTCCTCCCGCGCACGAACGCGCGCGCGAGAGAGAGAGCATCGACTCGACGTCGCGATGACGACCGGGTCGTCGGACGCGACGCGCGCGGCGCTGTTGGTCGCCGCCGGCGCCGCCGTCGGCGCTGCCGTCGGCGCGCACGTGCGCGTCTCGTCGTGGTGCCCCGCGATGCCGTGGGGAAAGAAGAGCGCGCGCGCGGGCTCGACCGCGAACGCGAGGGCTTCGAAGGAGGAGCTCATCGCGAACCTGGGCCTGATCCCGCACCCCGAGGGCGGGTTCTTCTGCGAGACCTACCGAAGCGGCTGCGCGCCGATGGCGAGCAAAGGGCTGACGGACTTGATGGGAAACATGATGACCACGACGCGAGGCCCGACGCCGGAGCGCAACGTCATGACGAGCATCTACTACATGCTCACCCCGGAGCACGACTTCCAGGCCTGGGTCGTGAACGCGTCCGACCACGTGCACTACCACCACGCGGGAGGCACGTTCGTGTATCACATCGTCTCCCCGAACGGGACGTACTACACCCGGCGGTGCGGCGGGTGCGTCGCGAACGGGGAC
>MDSW01185987.1_pt1 | contig 14472 bp, 35 predicted proteins | sample 811171 | NCBI WGS metagenome assembly MDSW01 (sample SAMN05326641, study PRJNA326480) | marine metagenome | isolation source: seawater | place: Atlantic Ocean: North West | collected 2012 | reverse complement strand
TTGCAGCCTGAATAAATATTAAGGACGCAGTGATAGACTATTAATATTTTTTTTATTTACCTATTATTATTTACCACTGTTTATTATGTATATATCTATCTATATGTTTATGTATATGTTAGTATATACGTTATTGTATATTTATCTAGTGTTTATGGGTGTTTTGTGCTATATTGTATTTAAAGAAAAGGGGATAAAAGAAGCTTCAAAAAGTACCCAAAAGAAACAGAGAATATCAGTAATAAAATAACAAACAACAAGCTCAAAAAATCAGGTTCTTTCATTGGTAAAAAACAACAAATACCAATGTATTTGCAACATATATTACACTAATTCAATCTTTCTGTAATATAAAATCTCTAATCACTGCTATATTTTTTATTAGTCGTTAGACATTTTAATAAAATCCTTTTAATTTCATTAGCTCTTTTACTTTCTCTAATATCAGGGAATTTAAATTGTGATGTTGTATATATACAGCATAAGAATATTGATCGCCCGAACCACTTTGTATGTTAGCCGTCATGTGCAAAATTAACCACTCAATGACTTGCTTTAATACGTTGGTGTCGTTCAGAAAAAGAAAAGTTTGATAAAAGTCCTGCTCATGAGTAAACGTATCTTCAGCCCACATAAGCCAATCATGCAAAATCTGCCTAGCGTACGGGTCATAAAAATTTGTATACAATAAATCACTAAGCTGATTAAACTCTAGTTTAATGTGCTTGGGTATTTTAAATATATATGCATGTTTTTTATTTACTGCCATTCTGTTTGAATGTGGCAAACGGAATTATTTGATAATGATGATGTGGTCTGAAATATTCCGCGTAATCAGATGCTTCTTTATATGATTTAAATGTCGCATCTATATGTTGATCTTTACACGCGTAGTTTATTTCTATATTATTTAATATAATAGATAATATCAGTGTCATAACATATTATTTAAACTTGATTTTTGTTCTTCAGATAAATCTTCTACGTAAACCCATTTATATCCTTTATGAGTATGACGACAATTTCTTCCTGAAGCAACATTCCTAACATGCCCATCATTAAATCCGTCTATTTTTGTATCACAGGAGCTGTTATACACTTTTAAGATTTTATGAGAGTCAGGACTTGTTTTGCATACAGGTTTTCTCTGACGTTTTACTCGTTCTTCATTATTTTCAGAAGCAGTCTTAAAACAACAATTGTCTGGAGTGTAATCCCCTTGATCTCCATTTCTGCTTATTACTAAACTTGGGTGATAACCACTCTTTAAAGACCAATTAACAAAATTATCAAAAATTAACCATTCTTCACAAACTTTAATTCCTTTTGCTCCATAATGTTTATAAGATATGTGTTTAGGATATCGGCATCTATCTATCATATCACGCCACTTCTTATAAATAGGCTGATTGGTATGTGTTTTTTCTTGTATCCCGGTTCTGTAATAATGTTTTGATTTTTTACTATTATTTTTGCTAATAACTGGAATTAGATATAAATTGCCACGATTGCTGGTATATTCCCAATACCCCCATCCATCAATTATTTTATCAACTTTTAAGGTTATTTGTTCTCCAGTGTTTAATGTGTATAAAAAATCAATCATATCGTGTTATAAACCTTTACAAATCGAGGTGTGTGCTCGCCTACGTAAGCGTTTAGGGTATTGAACTCAAAATACTCCTCCGCTTCCTTAAAAGTCATGCTAGAGGTCTCTACAAGTATTTCTATGCATTTAAAAGTATCGTATACAGCCACAAAATCAACCATATCAATGCCAATAAGGGCGTCATCAAAGCCATCAGCGAATAAAGCTTGTTCATTTATGCAAGATAGTTCTTCTTTTATAACTTCGGACCACGTACTCATTTTTCAATGTACTTCCAATTATTTACGAATTTTTCTGTTAATTTTAAAGCTTTTTCTTTAGTGTCCTCTATATCAGATGTAGCTAAATTAGATCCAAGCATAGTCATCATAGTTCCTAGTTCTCGAATGTCAAGCTGTAAAACAAATCTTTCATTTGTTTCTTTAACCTCTGTCCAAGGTTTTTCGTCGCCTTCCTTGCGCCAAGCTTCACTTTCTTCCATGTTAATATTTTTTAATAGCTTTAATTTGAGGGGCTTTAAGTCTAGGAGCTGGTATAATTTTAGAAGTTCTAATAGTTAATGCGTTTGATGGAACTAGCTGGTTAGTTTTAGAAGACGCAAAAACAATTATTTTATAAGTTTGATTCGGCGCTAACTCAATATCTACAGATTCAGTATCTTTATTATATCTTTTTAATGTAGAAAAACCTGTCTCAACACATAAAACATCCATAGAATAATGTTCTACTTGATCATTTTTTTGCCATTGAATTGTGTATGTATCTGCGCTAACCTGTAACACGCAGAATATAAAAAATAATAGATATTTCATATTAATAATTATTAAAGTTGACCTGTCTATTTTCATAAAATTCAGATCCATATAGATTATCAATCAAAACATCTTCAATATAAAAGATTCTTTGCTCAAGCTCGTACATTTTTTGCTGTTGATCTCGAACAGTTAAAAGTGTGACGCCTAAAATAATAGCTGCGCCTACGCAAGTAATAGAGCTTAATAAATCCATATATTTTATGATAGGTTTTCTACCAATTGTTTCAAATCTTCTTTAGTGAAAACAAAAACCGGATCTTCTTCTGGGTCCGTGCAAAAACAATATTCGATAAATTTATCTTCTTCTGTCGTTTTAACGTAAAGCTCGTTCCCCTCTTTATCTTCTAATTTAAAATTTACTTGTTTTAATAGTTTCATATTTTTTATTAAGTCTGTATCGTCTATATACGGATTGAAACACATTAGTCACAATATATTTTTTTATCTGTCCACCAGAAATGTTTTTTATTTATTTTGAAGCAAACGTTTTGCTCTTCGCCATCGGGATAAAATTGAAGATTCCACTTATTATCCCAGAGAGCATACCCAGTTTGGCCATAACCTAAATATTTATGCTTTTTACCGATATAAACGCCATCAGGTTTAGGATCAGCTTTTGGTTTATCAAATTGAAGTTTGCCGTCAGAAAATATATCTACATTAGACATTGCTAGAAATAGAAGCTTTATAAATATAATCAAGCGTTTCTTTTACTTGATTTCTGCCCCAACGTGTTGTAATCACTGTAGAATCTTTTACACGCTCTATTGAGACAACGGTGTCTAAATTATAAAGAACTTCTTCTCCAGTTTGATAATCGGTTAATTTAATTAGGTGAGCCATCTCTATTTGCTTTGATTTCTTGATCTTCTTGTATCGGTCGATAAAACTTTTCAGGTTTAGGTCTTTTTGGTTTAGCGTATTTTTCTTCTAACTCTTTTATTTTTTTTCTGTGTTTACGCTCAATTCTATCTATTCGGCTAATATGTGTTTGTTCATAATGCCAGCTTTCCCAGTAATCTGGGAGAGGATCTTGATGAACATGCGTCTGATATTTATGATCTTTTTCAGAAGAGCAGCCAGAAACCAGAAGAATAAAAATTAAGAGGTGTATTTTAAACATTTTTTAATTGTTATGTAATAACTAAAAAAGTTAGCGCCTAACATCGAAGCAAAACAAAAAACACCAAATAAAGCGTTGCTTGTAAGCTCTTCTTCAGTTGGGATATTTTCGTTGCCAGACATCCCATAAGCCATGCCTATAAACATTCCTAATACTCCACAACAAAAAAAGAAAATCGCTACAGTGATTACTACATGTAAAATCCAACCGATAATTATTTTTTTCATAATCTTATGCTAAGAACAATAACCAATAAAATAAATACAAAATACCCGCTACTATACCAATACAAAACAAACAAATCAATCCAATCATTACCGCTCCGCCATCTGTTTGTAAGCTGTGAATAAATGTTGCTATAGCAAATGACCAAGCTGCTAATCCTATCCCTCCTAGCCACGGCTCTGCTTGTCCCATTACTGCACAAATCACAGTAAACAATCCTGCTGCTAAGACTCCAAACACTAAAAAGTCAAACAATATCTCATTAACCGCTTCTGTGACTCTGTTTTTTTTATTTAAAATTACTACATCGCTCATATGTCATCCTTATTTAAGGTTTTTAATGGTTCTATTTCTTTATTTCTAATAGATTGTATTTTACAATATATACCATGCATATTAGTGCTCCAATCTTCTTGTTTTAATTTTTGCACTTGTTCATCTATTTGATTTAGTTTATCCTGCAATTGTTTATCAATGTCATTGTAATTTTTTTCATTATATTTCACTTGCCAATAAGTTGGCAGCGGATCATGAATGTTAAACTTTTGGGAACACGCTGTTGATAAACCCAAGAATAAAAATACCAAGCAAATATTCTTTTTCATACAAACAAATTATAAATGTTGTAGTTAATAGTGATATTTTAAATTTACGCATTAATAAAAGAGTTAATCATCATCATTAAATCCCCCTGCTTCAATTATGCCTAAAGCGACGATTCCCATCATGACGACGCCAAACATAAACAATGCAAATAACATGTTATTTCTTTCTGTTGTAAACGATTTGCTTAATACCAACCCAAAGGGTCAAAATACTTGGAACCCATAAACCAACGTACATTCCTGCTGATTTATCTTTGAGGAACCAAAGGGCGACGCTCATCATGAATGATAGATAAGCTGCTATAATGAAGAAGTAATCTATTCTTTTAAACATAATATTTTAGTGAATTATTAGTAAATATGCCACAATTCTACGTACGGCGCAACAAAAATAGTAAAATTGTATAATTTTCAAAATGATTATTTATAATCTTTATATATGATACCATTGTACAGCGATAAGCAGTTTAAGTCAAGCAAGAGTAGGGATAAATTGCCTTTAAAATGTAAATATTGCGGTAAAGCTTTTTTAGCTTGTAAAAATCGTATAAATGTTGCATTAAATCCTAATGATAAAAATAAACTTGATTTTTGCTCAATTCAATGTGGTGTCATTTACAATAATAATTTAAAAAACCGTTTATCCAGACTGGTACAATGCAAACAATGTAAAAAAACTTTTAAAAGAGCAGCGTCTGAGATTAAAAAGGTAAAAAATACTTTTTGCTCTAAATCTTGCGCGGCCACTTACAATAACACTCATAAAACAAAAGGAACAAAGGTTTCTAAATTAGAAACGTATTTACAAAGTCAACTCGCTAAGATATTTCCTAATTTAAATTTTGAATTTAATAAAAAGGATGCTATAGGTTCTGAATTGGATATATATATTCCTTCTGTTAATTTAGCTTTTGAGATAAATGGCATTTTTCATTATAAACCTATTTTTGGGGTGCGTAAATTTAAGCAAATTAAAAACAACGATTCGCTTAAGTTGAAAGCTTGTCGCGAAAGAAATATTGAATTACATGTCATAGATGCTTCAGGATTAAAGTATTTCAAAAAACAAAGCGCTGAAAAATACTTAAATTTAATAAATGATATTATTAAGAAAAATTTGGGCCTTGTAGGGCTCGAACCTACGACCTGCCGATTATGAGTCGGATGCTCTGACCAACTGAGCTAAAGGCCCTAAAAAAGACTAAACTATAATGAACTGGTGAAACACATCGAGTGTGTTGAGTCTCTGAATTATATATTTAGCCTTTTAAATTAATGGCTGTAGTTGCCATATACTTCAATATAGCACTTTTCGCAGAGTTGTCCAGTACCATCAACATAATAATTTCGATAATCTACATGTTGATCTTCTGGTTCTTGCGATTCCGTGCCACAACAGACGCAAATATCATACTTTACATCTGAATTATTCATGTTATGATTCTACAATTTTCTTAACTGACCATCTATAAACAATAAAATTGATATAGAATAAAACTGGGAATAAAATAACCATCATTGGGAGTTCAGGTAATGATAACATTCCAGCTACAAGTCCGAAAACGAATCCGCCGCCCATTGCCGCTAAAGTTCCTACTACCATATAGAGGAACCACCATAATAATACTGTACTATTTTTCATTATCTTTACTTTCTTTATAACTTGCTTCAACAGCTTTAGTAATATACTCTGTTAAAGACTTTTTTGTCAAGCGCTTTTTGTATTTACGCTCAAATTCTTTTTTAAATTCTCTATCATAATCTACTTCAAATGATAAAGTGCCATCTTCATTTTCTATAACTTCTAAAACATCTAACCTCATAATTTTTATTCTGTAGCGAATCTTTCAATAAGAGGTACGCCGGGACCAACCAATCTAGGATTAAGCCAAACATAACCTAATTCAAAAGTATTAGCCATTTCCGGGGCTACATCGTCCACGATACGTCTATAAGCCATATATTCTTCTGGATTAGCGTTCATAACCTCATGACCAACTACAACGCCAAATTGTTTAGCATTTTCTAACGTCCATCTAAAAATGAGTTTAGTTAAATGTGGGTTTTTTCTCGTTGTTTCAAGTAAACAGTTTAATTTTAAAAAACCTCCATGAGAATCTGGAACGGATTCAATTAATCTTTTAAAAACTGTATGCTGCATATCAGCCTTAGCATGTTTAACATGTATAGAAACAAAACGAGGAATATCGTTTACTTTAAAGCCGTCCCACTGATATTCGGGAGAATACAGCACTAATCGATGACTAGTTGGCTCATCAGGATTTTCTGGGTTGATCATCCTGTGTACCCTGAAGCCATTTACAAAAACAATTACATTCGGGTCATCGAACATAATATTTCTAGGATAATTTAAATGATCAGCATTCAAAGAGCTAATCAACAATAGAAGTGATAGAATTAACTTTTTCATTTATTTTTTAAATCTGGAGCCAGTTGTCGGACTTGAACCGACGACCAACGGTTTACAAAACCGTTGCTCTACCACTGAGCTAAACTGGCTTTTCACATTATATTACATTAATTTTTGTTCTCTGTCTAGAAAAATATTAAAATACGTGTAATATATAATATTAAATATTATGTCACACAACGGAGAATATACATATAATTTTAGCCGAATTGACCCCAGCTGGTGTAATTCAGCATGCACTGGCATAGAGTCACTTGTAATTGGCTTAACTTGTACTTTTTCAGGTTTAGACTCAAATAACAACGAAATTATTGAAAGTCAATATATTGATGGAGCAACAGGTTTTGAGCCGTGCATCACGTTGGATTATTTAAATTCAAATATACAAGATATATGTAATGATTACGCAAATGAATGTAATTGGTTTACCAGTTTAAAAACAAGAGTAGATACTTCTATTGACGGACCTGTTCCGATGACAGGTGTATCTTTTAGTGTCACACCTAGTCCTAACGATTAAAAAATAATTTCTAGCTGACCTTCACACTGAGATCGGATTTTTTCTTCGATCTCAGTATTTTTTTGTCTTATATCTCCTTGATCTCTATTTACATTGATAGCGTAAGCAGTATCTAAGTTTTCTTCGTTACCAGCGGTTCCAGCAGGTTTGATATCATTCACAACAATGCGAGGACCAGCACCAAGTTCATCTACAATTTTATTGTATCTAATATTAAAATGATGTAGAGTTCTAATTGTATGTGCTAGATGGCGGTTTTCTCTAGCCGTAGTTAAAATAACTCTATCTTTTTTTGGGAGATTATTAATAAAGCTAACGGCATCAATAATAGGAGTTTCATGTAAATGACTGTCTATGTCATTTTCTTCTATTATTTTATCTAATTCTTCGTTAGTCTTGTGAATTAATAATGTGCCGTCAATATCAACGAACCATGTTTTATTTAAATTTTCTAATCCTGCCATTTTTTACTAAATTTGTTTGTTGCGAATTTATCGTTTAATAATCTTGTTCTATCGACCTTTTTTCCATAGATATTTACTTTTTTATTGCAAAATCTTTTATAAGCTTGTCTCCATTCATCCATGGTTCCAGTTATTTCTGGGCTTAGCCAATAATTATCTTCATACCCAGAGGTTTCTTCTCTTACTCTGCTATTATATTCTTCATATCTAAATAAAGATTTATCTTTTGCTTCTTCAATCTTTTTTAATCTAGCTATTTCAAAATCCGCTCTGCCTAATATACCTTCAAAATCATAAAGTATAGGTCTACCTATTGCGGTTTCATTTTTATTATTGGGATTGTTTTCCATATTTAAAATTTTTGATTTCTTCTTTATCTGTGAAAACTTTGCTGCGATCTACTTTTTTACCATATATATTTACTTTCTTTTTTTCAAATCTTTCGAAAGCTCTGTCCCATTCGGTTAAATCTCCAACGTAAGATGAATCAAAAGTCATCCGATGAGAGAATCCGCAAGTAGGAGGATAATAATCAATATCGTGTTTTTTTCTGTAGCGCGAAGTGATAGGAAGAGGTTTATATCTTTTTATTCTTTCTAATTCAACGTCGCATTTTTCAGAAATGTTTTTATTGGCTCTTTCGTAATATTCTTCTTTACGAATTTTGCACCATTTTTCTAATTCTTTTAATCCGTTTTTTGAAGCACTCATAATAATTTATGCAAATTGGCTCTAGAGGCTGGACTCGAACCAGCAACCAATCGGTTAACAGCCGATTGCTCTACCATTGAGCTACTCTAGAAAAGTGGTACCAGTGGTCGGACTCGAACCGACAAGCCCAAACGGGCGACAGATTTTAAGTCTGTTGTGTTTGCCAATTTCACCACACTGGCATAAGTGTTAAGCTATTTTAACTTTTCGGCTAAGTTGGCTGTAATAAATATTCCTACAGTTAGCTTTAACTTCGAAATTGTTGGATGATTCTTTATCAACTTTACCTTTGCACATATTCCTGCTTACCTTATCAAAACCCTCTTTAGTTGTAAAGCCACAAAACCATCCTTTTTTCTGGTCTATGTTTACCCTGAAAAAAGCTACATGATTATAATCTTGATTAGGGTTGTAGTCAGCGATTGAGCCTTCAAAATTTAAATTGACATAATTGACATTTTGGCGTTTTGTTTTAACTTCTACTTTACCAAGCTCTGGGTGAATAACATCATAATCATATGTGTCAGCGTGAGAGCCGTCAAAGAGTTGAATAAAAGCTAATTGACCTATGTAACCAGCAACGTTACCTTCTCCGTTAGTGATTGAATTATTTAATACTTTTAATTGATTAGATCTAGAGATGGCCTCCGCATACATCCAGTCAGGAATATTAAACTCGATAATTCCATCCATATTACTTAAAACTTTTAGCCTGATATTATCCATATTATCGTCCTTGCCTATTGTAAGGTTTCTTGTAATTTTTGCTAGTCTTATTTCGAGAGGATTTATTTTTAGAATGCCTCCCTCTCATATCGCTGATTTTTTTATTTAATCCGCGTTTTTCTTGATGTTTGCCTGATCCTTTTGATTTTGCCATAACTGTATTTTTTTTGCTATTTGTTCTGCTAATATAAGCCTTGCGGCTTCGCTGTCAAGATTTATTTGTTTGGAATACAAAATAAATTCATCTAAGGTTTGCTTTATTATGTCTTTCACGAAATAAACTGAACTAAGGTTTGCTTTATTATATCTTTCATATTATCGTACCTGCTGCGATTAACGGTCTGGCGATTTTTTCTGAAAAAACTTTGTTAACTTCTTTCGGTTCAACCACCAAACACAAGCCGATGCCAGCGTTAAAAACCCGAACCATTTCTTCATCACTTATATTACCATCTTTCTGAAAGATGTCTAGTATAAATGGTTTATTGATTTCAGTTTTCCAATCTACAGATAAACCTTCGGGTAAAATTCTGTCTAAATTAGATAACCCTCCTCCAGTAATATGAGCGATCCCTTTTATATTGACACCTTTATCAATTAAATTCATTACTTCTTTTACATAAATTTCTGTGGGCTTCAGGATGGCATCTATGTATTTTTCATGTTTAGTTTTATCGAATATTTTTCTGACTAAAGAAAAGCCATTACTATGAAAACCGCTACTTGGAAAAGCTAAAACAATGTCACCTTTTTTTATTTTACTCCCGTCAATCAAATTCTTTTTCTTAACAACGCCAACGCAAAAACCTGCGATATCAAAATGTTTATCAGGAAGTAAAGAAGGAAGCTCTGCTGTTTCTCCTCCAATTAACGGTATGCCAGCAGCTTCACAACCATTTTTAATTGAATTTATAATTGTGAGATATTGTTTTTCGTCTACATTAGATGAAGCGAAATAATCTAAGAAAAACAAAGGGCGAGCGCCAGTGCAGATAATATCGTTGACGCACATAGCAACGCAGTCTATACCTATGCCGTCAAGCATATCATATTCTTGCGCCAAAAGAATCTTAGTCCCTACTCCGTCCGTAGCGCCAACTAAATAACTATCGCCTAAATCAAATAAACCTCCGAATCCTCCTATGTTATCAACTAGCCCAGAGATTTCTTTGACTAAATTATCTGTTTTAACAACATCAACGCCAGCTTCTTTATATTTGCTCATTTATATTTGGGTCAAAAATTTTACGATAATCAAAATGTTTAAGTAAAAATTCAGGGTTCGTTAACTTGTATTTCTTTTTTTCTTTATCTGATAAATTGAAATAATATTCCCCGCCGATATTGTCTGGGTAATTTAAATCATTATTTAATAGTTGAAAATTTAAGTTTGAAATATTAGTTAATAATTCTGTAGAAAAAGTAACTTTAGCTTTTCTCATTTTTTTTTGTAGAAAAATTCTATAAACAACGGTATTAACGCAGCTAATATAAATCCTATTAAATATCCTTCATCGCTCATTTACTGCCTTAAATAATATTAATATTACACCGATAATTCCAGTTATAACGAATATAGAAGATGCTGTCATTTTAATTTAACTGCACACAATAGCAATAGGACTGCTAAAAGAGGTATTCCGTATTTTATAATAGTCAAAACTTGTAAAGTGTCCATTCTATAATATAATACACTACAAGTACAACTTCCCATGTGAGAATTATCTCGCCAGTCCAGCGCCAAAAGCCGAACCTTTGCCTTTCGTCCATCATGTTAAAATGAATTTTTTGGGGCGCATCTCACCTTCTATGTTCACATCATAATCAAAACTTATTTTTTTATTTTCTTTTTCGATTATTTTGTTGATAAGACTAAGTAGTCCAAATTCAATATATCCTTTATGAATTTTAATATCATAAGAACTAGCAATATTAGAATTAGTTGGAACTGTCGTAGAGATTAGCGCCATCATCGCAACAGGATCTTTTTCTAGCGCATCATTTAAAATATTTAAAATATTATCACTTGTCATTTATATGCTCCACTTTTATGTTAGCTTTTTCTAAAAGTTCTAAACCTCTACCGTCTCGATAATTATCGCCATAAACAACTCTTTTTATTCCTGATTGAATAATTAATTTAGCGCAATCAAAACAAGGGGAACAAGTTAAATAAACTGTAGCTCCGTCACTACTATTTGTAGATCTAGCTAATTTACTGATTGCATTGCTTTCGGCGTGAAGAACTTCTGGTTTAGTAGTCAGACCTTGTTGGGTAAAACCAAATTCACAATTATTATCAAAACCTGATGGTGTGCCATTGTAACCATCTGAAATAATAGCACCATCTTTTACAATTAAACAGCCCACTTTCTTTCTTCTAGCGTGAGACATCTCAGCCCACGCTTCGGCCATTTTGAGATAAGTTTTATCTAGTTTATTCTGATTCGGCATAACCTTTAATAATTTCTAATCCATCTTGTGCAGAAGCTAGCTCGTCTGTTATCTTGATACATTCTTCAATAATGTCGGGATGCTCTCCGATACCGGCGGAATTATTAAGATAATTTTTAAGAAGAACTTTATTCTTCAAAATTTGAGACTCAAAGTGAGCTTCTAATGCTTTTAATATGTCTTCTTTCATATTATAATTCGTAAGTTATATCGTAATCTTCAATAATGTCATTATGAAGTAGTCGGGTGGCAGCTTCTTCTGCGCTAGCTTTAACGTTTTCATCAGGAGTGTCATCTTCAAACAATAATAAAAAATGTCTACCTGCTTTCACATCTTTTATATGCTTGATTCCTAATTGTTTAGCAGCGGAATTAATAACTGTACCTTGAGGGTCGTAAGTCTGTCCTTTGACAACTGTAAATACTCTAGCTTTTTTCATTTTGACCGGGTATGATTAAATTTGTTAAAATATCCCATGTTTCGCGCCAATTGTCAACATTAAATTTAACTTCACACAAATTAGCCAAAGCATGATCATTACCTCCGGGCTCGCATTTATCGCCAAAAAAGATTTTTCTATCATGATCACTTAAATAATGATATATTTGACTTTTATCTTCGCCTTGTTTTTGTATGTCTATAGATATTTTGCCTCCAACACATGCGTAAAAATTATGTTTATTAAATAATCTATTGAAGTTGTCGCAAATTTCTTTTCTTTCACCTTGAATTTTATCCCATTGATAGTATTCTTCTCTTTGTTCTTGCGTGATATCTCTACCTACAGTGCTGAAATTTAACATACCAGCTCTGTATTCAAAATTTTTAGAGCCTGATTTATGAGTGGGATATTTTGTGTCGTCTAAAACGTCATATAAATAAGCGATAGCATCAGATGGCAATGTAAACTCTCTAGAATAAATCATATGACCATCCATCCATAATTCGTTACCCATGCAAGTAAATACGCCCATACAAGCTTTTAAAATATCTTTAGGGACTTGTTCTTCTACTTTAAATTTATCGCTTCCTGTAGCTAAATAAACAACATTATTATCGCAAAACTTCTTGAAAAAAATAGAAAACTCCTCGTCCATAGGAAGACGAGGAGCTGTTAAAGTGCCGTCTACATCAAATATATAAGCGTCATTAAGTAACATCAATTATTATGTTACTTTTTTAGTAAAAATCTAGTTTAATTTATCGCTTGATAATATTTTTCTATTTTGTTAAACCATTTTAAATCATGGTTAACTTTTCGGGGCATTCTCGAAAAATCAATGTATTTACTAAATACAGCTAATTCAACTATTTCGGCGTCGTTACTATTGGCGTATTGTTCGAAATGATTATTGCATGGAACCATTAATAATGGCTTATTTTGATAAATAGCTTCCGAACTTGTCTCGAAACCTCCAGTGCAAATAACACCGGAGCAAATTTTCATTTTTTCTTGAAAAAGTTTTGCATCTAGCTGGTTTAATTTAACATTTTTAGGTTTATTTTTATATTCTTTTGTTAATTTAGAAAAGCATTCAAATCTCATCAAAGGAAACTTTTTAGCTTCGCAAAACAAATCCCTTAACATTTCTTCATTAATTAAATAAACTAGAATAAAAGGCTCTTGAACGCTAGATTTTATATAGCTAGATTTTCTTAAAAGAGGAGGTATGATCGGAAATTCATTAGAATGAATATCGTAATAACTAAGACCAATTTTTTTAGCTCTAATGCTACATATAAAGTTCAAAAGTTTTAAAACAAATTTTTGAATGTAAAAACCTTTTATTTTAGGATAAAGAGGTAACTCCATTGTGAATTGGTGGGAGACGGCGACATATTTAACATCACGGCAAAATAAAGCTGTTAAACCAACAATGGGATCATAAAAGTTAATTATTTTATCAGGCTTATGCCTTTTAATGTATTTTACAGTTGCTAAGAAAGATTTTATGATTAAAGGCAACTTTAGAATATTTTTAATTACAGTCTTCCAGACGACCACTCCACCGCTTTTATTAAAAACGAAATCAAATCCATTATAGTAAATAATATTGTCAAACTCATCTTGAAAATACTGTGGAGCCCCTTTTTTCTTTTTTGCAACAATTGCGGCTAATATTTCATCCTTTTCTCCGTTAAGCCGCTCTTTATAGGCTATCGCTTGAGTTAAGTGCCCATTGCCTTCGGCACATGCAGCTATAAAAATTTTATTCTTCTGATTCATATTCTTTAATAATTTCGTTTAATTCGTGGACTTCTTTACATAAAGCTTTAACCTGATTTTTCCAATAATTTGAGTATTCTCTTAATTCATCATTTTGATTACGTAAACTTTCTAGATCAGTTATGACATTATCAATATATGGACAAGTATATGGTGGAGGTTCAGGTGAGTATATTTTTAATTTATCATATATATTAAGATGAAGATCTATTTTGCGTTTCATATTTCTAAAAGTTTGATTTCGCCGCTAACATCCTCTACTATATATGTATTTGATTCTATAAAATCACCACAGTTACCGTATAAAATACCGTCTTTAGTATATAAATTAGCTTTATGAATATGGCCGGTAATAATTCCAGTGCATTTACTTCTTTTGGCATGATTAATTACAGCATCTTCGTAATTAGATATATAATTTACCGCTTTTTTCGCTCTAGATTTGAGAAATTTACTAAAACTAAACTTAAATAATCTGAAAAACTTATTAAGGTTAAGGCTTAACTCATAAAAAATAGCTCCGGCTTTTTGTATCCATTTGTATTTGGTTAGTAAGCCATC
>MDSW01154814.1_pt1 | contig 14472 bp, 6 predicted proteins | sample 811171 | NCBI WGS metagenome assembly MDSW01 (sample SAMN05326641, study PRJNA326480) | marine metagenome | isolation source: seawater | place: Atlantic Ocean: North West | collected 2012 | reverse complement strand
TCGTGTCCGCGTCTTCGGACGCGGCGGACGCGAAGACGACGCTCCCGTCCAGCCTGGAGCGTTACGAGGTGGTGGCGCCCACGCGCATATCGCGCGGCGACGCCGATCGTTTCCCCGCCGCGCTCGCCCTCACCGTCACCGCGTTCGGGCGCGACTTCGACCTCGACCTCGAGCGCCACGATGCGCTCTTCCACCCGGAGTATCGCGTCCTGAGCGTGGGCGCCGACGGCGGCGTCTCGGAACGGCCCGGCGTCCCCGCGCCCGAACGATGCTTCTACCGCGGCCGCGTCCGCGAGCCTCGGAACGGCACCGACGCCCCCGACGCCCCCGGGTCGTCGTCGTCCGACCGGCGCTCGATCGTCGCCGTGAGCGTGTGCGACGGCGTTCGCGGCCACGTCATCACCCCCACGCACGCGATCCAGCTCGAGCCCGCGCACGCGCACCTCCACGGCCACGCCCCCGCGGACGAGGAGACCCCCGGGGCGGACAGGCTCGCGACGCGCGTCATCGCGTTCCGCGCGGAGGATAAAAAACCATCCCCCGGAGACGAGGCCCTCTCGGGGGCCCCTCGGGTCATCGATCGATCCGCGTCGGCGAAACTGCCGGTCATGCGCGACGCGCGCACGGGCGAGGAGGTGCGTCCGAGCGCGCGTCCTCCGAACGCGCGCCCCGTCGCGACGTCGTTCGCGGACGCCGCGGCGGCGGCGGCGCGCGCGTCGCTCGCCGCGGACGCCGCCGGCGTCGGCTCCTCGCGGCGCCGCCTGACGTGGGCGTCGCGCCAGGTCCACCTCGAGCTTCTGGTGATCAACGACCGCGCTCGGATCGACCAGTTCGCGGGCGTCGGGGCGGGCGCCAGCGCGTCGGAGCTCGCGGCGATGCACGCGGAGTCCATCGACGTGGTGAACACGGTGGCGGCGATTTACTCGGGCGAGTTCAGCGCGGAGCTCACGATCGTCTTGGTCGGCCAGGTGGACTGGACCGCGGGCGACCCGGTCTCCCCCGCGCCGTTCGCGGGGTCCGACGGCGCGGAGGTGGACACGGAGGACCTCCTCTGGTCGGTGAACCAGTGGCGCGGGGAGAACCTCGCGAGCCTCCCCGCGCACGACGCCGCGCATCTCTTCTCCGGCCGCGACTTCGACGAGAACACGGTCGGCCTCGCGTACCAGCAGGGCCCCAACGCGGCGAGCGTGTGCGACCAGCGCGAGTACTGCGGGTTCGAGTACAACTACGGCGAGTACCTTGGGGAGGGCCGTTGCGCGTCGAACCGGTGGCAGACGGTGTGCTGCTACCACTGGGCGGCGGCGGCGGTGTCGCAGGTGTACCGGGGCGAGGTCGGCACGAGCGCCGCCACCGTCGCGCACGAGATCGGGCACCAGCTCGGGTTCGCGCACGACGGCGACGAGGATACCGACGGCGCGTCGTGCGCCGCGAGCGGGTTCGTCATGGCGGCCGTCGGCGGGTTCGGGCTCGTGGACGAGTGGTCGAGCTGTTCGAAGGCGACGTACGACGCGACGATCGACGCGCACGAGTGCCTCGCCGAGGGCGCCGTCGCGGTGTGCGGCAACGGCGTCGTCGACCCGGGCGAGGACTGCGACTGCTTGGGCGGAGACTGCGCGGGCGTCGACGCGTGCTGCGACGGCGCGACGTGCGCGTTCGTACCCGGCGCGACGTGCTCCGCGCGCGACGGGTGCTGCAGTTCTTGCGCGATCGTCGCCGCGGGCGTGGAGTGCCGCGCCTCCGTGGGGTCGTGCGACGTCGCCGAGACGTGCGACGGCGTCGACCCTGCGTGCCCCGCGGACGAGGGCGTCGCGCTCGGCACCGCGTGCCAGGACGCCAACGGAGATAAGGGCGCGTGCTGGGGGCCGACGTGCTCGAACCGCCAGGCGTCGTGCCAGGCGTTCGGCGCGGCGTACCACGGCGGGCTGAGCGCGTCCGACGCGTGCGGCCGGGGGGGCGTGTTCGGGCAGGGCGCGCCCGCGGGGCCGTTCGACCCGTCCTACTGCACCGCGGGGCTGGTGTGTTTCGACGAACCGGACGTGTGCCGATCCTCGGGGGACGTCTTTTTGTTCGACGAGCCCTGGGGTCCCCAGATCGGGTTCCCGTGCTCGGCGCTCGGGAGCGACGGGAAGTACGAGTACGTGTGCGACGGCGGGCCCTGGGGCGACGGGTACGGGTCGAGGTGCGTGTCGGTGGCGGACGCCACCCCGGCGCCGCCGCCGCCGCCCGCGCCGCCGTTCCCGCCCGCGCCGCCGCCCGCGCCCCCCGCGCCGCCGTGGGAGCGGAAGGGCATCTTCGGCGCGGCGACGCGGTACGTCGAGCTCGTCGGCGCGGCCATCGCGCTCGGAGGGATCATCTTCCTCCTCAGCGCGGCGTGGAGGTGCTGCTACAGACGCATCCGAAAGGGAAGGGACGAGCAGCAGCAGCGGCGAGAGGGAGGGACGGCGGCGGCGGCGGCGGCGGCGGCCCCGCGGGCGTGGTACCCCGGGGCGCCCGTCGTCGTCGGCCCGGACGGACGCTTCGTCGGCGCGCAGCAGCCCGTGGTGGTGGTTCAAAACGCGCCGCACCCGGCGCAAGCCGCGCGAGCCGCCGCGGCGGCGTATTACCCCGCGCAGCCCTTTCATCATCCCGAGTGGCAGCCGCAGCAGCACCCGGCGGCGGGATACCCGGCGCAGCCGTATCATCATCCCGCGGTACCGGTACCCCCCGCGGACCCGCGCCCGGACCGGGGGAGGGCGACGAGCGCCGACGCCGACGACGGAGCGAGCCGCGTCGCCGCGCCGTGGGACTGCCCGGCGTGCACGCTCCGGAACGACGCGGCGAGCGACGCGTGCGGCGCGTGCGACGGCCCGCGCCCCGGGGACGCCGAGCCGGAGGTGGGTTTCCAGGCGATGAGGCGAGAAATTCCCCCTCCTGAGAGGCCTCCTGAGGCCTCCTGAGGCCGAGGGGGGCGAGTGGGGAGGGTCGAAGACCTTCGAGCGGCGTTCGTTTTCGCGTCGGCGCGTCGGCGTCGGTTCCCGTACCTGAGGTACCCTTTATATTTATGCGTTTTCGTTTCGCGTTCGTCGTCGCTCGTCCGGCGCGCCGTCGTCTTCATCGCGATTCGTTTCGTTCGTCACGCCCCCCGGGGTCTTCTCTCACCACGGGCTGCGCGCAGTGCGGACACCGCCGACACGTGTCAGAGACGGCGCTCTCGCACTCCGGGCACGCGATTTTCGGCGACCACTCGATGGCGCCGAGTCTGCACATCGGCGCGACGACGAGGTAGAAGAGGCACACGATCGTGAAGACGGTCTCGACGACGGACTCGACGAAGGCGCCCCACGCGAAAACCGCGCCGTTCAGGCTGAATGACTCGTTCTTGAGGTGCGAGTTCCCCGCGATCGCGGCGAGGAGGGGCGTGACGAACGACGCGACGAACTGGTCGGCGTTTTTGCTGATGGCGGAACCGACGACGAGGCCGACCGCGACGGGGAGCGCCTGGGAGTCGGCGAGGAAGCGCTTGAGCTGGCCGAGGAGGAGGTATCGCCTCGTGCGCGAGCCGACCGCGCGCGCGAACGCGCGGCTGCTCGCGAGGGAAGCGTCCGCCGAGATCTGACGCGGCGCGAACGGGGAGGGAGGGGGGGTCGGGCGGGCGGGGCGAAAGGGGGAGGCGTTCGTCAGCTCCGAGAACGCGCGACGGGTCGGCGGCGGGGGCGCGCGCCGAGACGTCCCGCTCGACGCGGGAGGGGGCGCACCGCGAGGCGGCGCGCGCGGTGCTCGCGCGGCGTGTCCGAGCATTCGACGTAGTGGTCGTCCGATGGCATCGCGAGCGCCGCGCGCGGTGAGGCGCGCGTCTGTGTGTCCCCGCCTCGTGCGGGCGAAACGCCGGCCGAGGGGGGGGGGGCGGGTGCCGACTCCGATTCGTCCCCGGGACGTGCTGGCGTTTTCGAGAATCGGGGCCACGTCAGATCATCACGCCCCGACGAAGGCTCGCGAAAGCCTTCGAGGCTCGTCTCGTCCTCGCGCCGACCGTCGGCGGCATTCGTCGATCGCGTCGCGCCGCCGCCCCCTCCCCTCCGATGTCTCTCGCGCCGGGCGCCCTCTCGCTTCCGTCGCCCCGCCGCGGGTTCGCCCCCGCCCCGCGCCGCGCCTCGTCGTCGCGCCGCCGCCTCCGCGCCGGCGCCTCGCGCGCCTCCTCCCGCGCGTCGACGCTCCTGGTGGCGTCGCCCGACGTTCCCGGCGTCACCTGGGCGTCCCCCCCCGGGACCGTCGACGTGACGGTGTCCATCCCCCTCCCCCCGGGGACGAAGCGCGAGGACATCGACGTGAAACTCTTCGCCGACCGCGTCAGCGTCCTCATCGCGGGCCTCGACGCGCCCGCGCTCGAGGGCCCGTTCCCCGGCCGCGTCGATCTCGACGGTTGTTACTGGGACAAGGATGACGATCTCCTGACGCTCATCCTCGAGAAGGAGCACGCGTACGACCCGTGGGAGTTCCTGCTCGAGTCCGACCTCCCCGAGCCCGGGGACGTCACCGTCACGAACAAGGTCTTCTTCGAGATCGACATCAACGGCGAGCGCGCCGGGCGCGTCGAGTTCGGCCTGTACGGGAACCACGTGCCGAGGACGGCGGAGAACTTCAGGGCGCTCTGCGTCGGCGACGCGGGCGTCACTGAGGACGGCGCGAAACGCGCGTTCGAGGGGTCGTGCTTCCACCGCGTCATCCCGGGGTTCATGTGCCAGGGCGGCGACTTCACCAAGGCGAACGGGACGGGCGGGGAGAGCATCTACGGGGAGAAGTTCGAGGACGAGGCGTTCGGGATCGACCACGACCGGCCGTTTCTGCTCTCCATGGCCAACGCGGGCCCGAACACGAACGGGTCCCAGTTCTTCGTCACCGTCGCGGAGTGCCCGCACCTCGACGGGAAGCACGTCGTGTTCGGGGAGGTGCTCAGCGGCCAGGACGTCGTCAGGGCGATCGAGGCCAAGGGGACGCCGGAGGGGAAGCCCAGGGCGCAGGTCACCATCGCGGAGTGCGGAGAGATCGTCGAGTGAAGGAAGGTTTTTTTCGTCGAATGATGAGACAAAAAGTCATCGTCTCCTCGCGCGCGTCTTCTTCGCCGCCGCCGCTTCTCTCGCGAGCGCCTTCACCGCGTCTTGCGCCGCGAGGAGGGCGGCGGTCGTCTTCGCCGCCTTCTGCTCCGCGGCCGGCGCGAGGGTTCGCACGAACCGCTCGCGGAGGTCTTCGGCGTACTCGCCGGCTCGTCGGAGCGCGGCGAGCGCGGCGTCGGCGTCGCGCGCGAACGCGTCGACGACGTCCGGGAACGCGTCGGGGGGGACGTCCCTCACGACGACCACCGCGGGGACGTTCGGGTGGTTCCCGGGGTCCAGGCCGAGGGACTCCGCGGCCGCGCGCGCGTCCTTCGGGCCGGTGGCGTCCGCGCGCGCGCGGGCGAGGGGCGAGGCGTACGCGGCGCGGAGCTGCGCGCTCCAGCGCCGGAGCGTGCGGGTCACCTCGGGGAAGCACCCGACGTAGTTGAGGTGGCCGCAGCCGAGGCCGCCCGAGGGGGCGGGGACCAGGTACCCGTACGCGTTCGCGGGGCCGGGGAGGAACGGGCGAGCGTGAGACGGGGGGAGGGAGGAGAGGAGGGGGAGGAGGAGGAGGAGCGCGCGAAGCGACGAGCGCGGCATGGCGTCTGCGAGAACGGGGGAAGAGCGCCGACGCGAGGGAGGGGCGCCTCGGCAAACGCCGCGAGTCTCGGCGCGCATCGGCCGTTTCAAGACACCGCTGCCCGACCGCGCCGGCGAAAATTCTGGATCTGGCCAGTCCGGGCTCATCATCACGTCCTTGATGGACATGGTCCGTCGACCGCTCCGACCTGGGTGTTGGCGCACGGTTCCGGCAAAGGCTCGCGTCGCCCCTCCCTCCGCGCGCTCTTCCCCCGCGCGCGCGCGAGGTCGACGCACCCGACGCGCGCTCGGCTCGTCGTCCGAGGTACGCCGCTCGCGCATCGCGCGTCCGCGCGCGGTCCCCGCCCCGGTCGTCGAGCTCCGCGTCTTCTTCATTCCCGATTCCCCCCTCCCGGGTTCCGTCTCGGGTGGTTTCTTTTCGCGCCCAGATCCCCCCGCTGACCCCCCCTCCCCCTCCTCCCCCTCCACCTTCGTCAGGAGACCGGACCGATTCGCCTCGGCTCGGCGGCCTCTTTCCCCGGGGTTCGCGCGATGCGCCTCGCGCGCGCGTTCCTCGCGCTCGCGCTCGCGGCGCTGGCTTCCGCGCCCGGGGCGCGCGCGGAGTGGACGTTTTGCGCCCCCGAGGGCGGCCACTGCTCGTGCTTCGGCGAGATGCGCTACGGCCACCCCGGGCAGCCGCACCACCTCGCGAACGACGGCGCGTGGTTCGCGGCGCACCCCGAGGTGCGCCGGTGGGCGGTGAAGGAGGTCTCCGGCGCCGAGGTGGCGTGCGTCGCGAGCGCGTTCGACGGCGGCGACCCTTTCCCGGGCCTCGACGCGCACAAGTTTTGTCAGTGCAACGTCCCCGAGGCGTTGGCGTGGAGGCACTGCGCCGACGGCGGCGAGACGTGCGACTGCGCGGCGCTCGCCTCGGCATCGGAATCTGAATCGACGGCGGAGGGAAGAGACGCCCCGGGGTCTCGCGCGCGTCCCCGCTCGTACTTGATCCGCGCGACGGACGCGGACGGCGCGTACTACGGCGCGACGCTCGTCGGAGGGCCGGCGGGCGGCGACGTCGCGTTTCGTTGCCCCGAGGATTTCCCGGGGGCGCGGTGCGAGTGCCTCGCGCCGGCGCCCGCCCCGCCGCTCGCGTGGGACTGGTGCGCGAACGAGGGCGGGCACTGTCCGTGCACGACGCGCATGCGCTTCGGGCACACGGGCACCGCGGAGATGTACCGACCCGGCGGGTACTTCGAGGCGCACCCCGAGGTTCGCCGGTGGATCGAGACGACGGATCTCCCCGCCGACGCCGACGCGTCCACGGCGTGCGCATTGGCGTCCTTCCGATCCTACGACGCCGACGACCCCGACGACTCGAACAACCACCGAGAAGCCATAAACGACCCGTTCCCGGACGCGCCCGGGCCGAAGATCTGCCAGTGCGAGATGCCCGTTCGGGTTCCCGGCGAGACGGTTTTGGCTTGGAAGTGGTGCGCGAACGAGGGGGGCGAGTGCGCGGGGTGCGACACGGCGGCGCGGTTCGGGGCCACCGGGGAGCCGGGATTGTACGCGTCTGGTTTTTTCGACGCGCACCCCGAGGTGACGCGGTGGTCCGTGCGCGGGGACGCCCCCGGGACGGTGACGTGCGACGCGCGGAGCTTTTCGGACGGCGGCGGCGAGGACCAGGACCCGTTCCCGGGCCGCGCGAAGATCTGCCAGTGCCTTCGCGAGGTGCCTCGGCCGCGGGGTTCGGTGGGGGAGGTGCGTCGCGCGACGGAGATTGAGCACACGGAGTGGAGCTGGTGCGGCGAGGACGGCGCGACGTGCGCGTGCGACGGCCTCGTGCGGTACGGCGCGACGGGGGACGCCGCGAAGTACGCGAACGGCGGGGCGTGGTTCAAGGCGCACCCGGAGGTGATGAAGTGGACGTACCTCAGGAGCTACGGCGAGCTCGAGTGCGGCGCGAAGACGTTCGGGTTCGACCCGTTTCCGGATCAGAAAAAAATCTGCCAGTGCCTCCCGGGGTACGACGAGCAGTTCCCGTACCGAAATTTCCGACCGCGAGCGATTTCCGGAAGCGCCGCTCGGCTGGGCGCGAGGCCCGAGCCGAACGAGGGCGAAGGGGCCGGACGGAGCGAACGGAGCGGACGGAGCGGACCCTCGTGGTCCGTCGTCGCGCAGGCCGCGCGCCCGGACGAAGGCGAAGACGCGGGGGGATTTCGAACGACTCGGACGTTCGCCGCGGCGGCGCTCGGCGACGCCGAGGCGGAGGAGACGACGCCGCGTCCGAACGGCGGCGGGTCCCTCGGCGGGGTTCACCGGGCGAGCGTCGCGCGCGTCGCTCCCCACGGCGTCGCGGCGGCGGGCCTCGCGGCGGTCGTCCTCGCCGCGGCGGCGGGCGCGGGGCGGCGGCGCGAGAGGGAGGAGGAGGGAGGGGGGAGGGCGGAGCGCGCGCGCCTCGTCGCGGGGCCGTGACGTGATTCCATCTACGAGTGATTCAATCTCCCTCGTCTCGTCTCGCTCGTCGATCCGAGCGTCGCGACGCTACCTCGTCTCGGTTTTCGCGTTCGTCGAGTCCCTGAGCGCCAGGCTCGGGCTTCGCGCCAGGTTCCTCGGCCGTCGCGCGTCCCCGCACCAGCACCGGAACCTCGGGGGCCCTCGCCCCGCGCCGCCGCCGCCTTCTTCGTCCGTCCCCCCTCCTCGGCGTCCTCCGCTCTTCCCCTCCTCCGCCGCCCCGCACATATCCCGCGCGCCCAGGTACAGGCGCATCGCCGCGAGGGCGTCCTCCCTCGGGTCGTGCGCTTCGCCCTCGGCCTGGATGGCGACGCCGAGGAAGTCTCTCGCGAGTTCCCGCAGCTTTCGCGGCTTCCCCGCGTGCCTCTCGAACGGCGGGTACCTCGCCGTGTCTCTCCGCGTCCTCGGCGGGTGCTCGAGGTCCAGGCACTCGAGGTCGTGCGCGAGGTCGTGGCCGACCAGGATCGTCTCGCCGCGGTCGAGTATGTTCGCGACCCGGGCGCGGACGTCCTCGAGCGACGGCGCGCCCTCGAGGTCCTCGGGGCGGATGCCGGTGATGTCGAAGCGGTGATCCGTCACCGGGCGCGTCGGGGCGACGTGCGTGGAGAGGAGCACCGCGCCCGCCTCGTCCACGACGCACACGCGCGCGCACATCGCGCCGCCGCCGTCGGGGTCGACGCCGACCATCTCGCAGTCCAGGGCGACCGCGCGGTGGGGGGAGGAGGAGGAGGAGGAGCCGGCGCGGGAACCCCGGGAGGGCGCGGCCGCGGAGGGGGGCGCCGCGTCGCCGTCGTCGCGAAATTCAAACGGGCACGGCGCGTCCGCGTCGTGCGGGGAGGGGACGCCCTCGGGGGCGACGGCGAGGCACCGCGCGCACCCGGAGGCGTCGAACCGGGCCTTGCACCGCGCGTTCGGGAGCTGCCCCGTGAGGTGCTCGCGAAGGGCGTCGAGGTTGGCGAAGTGCTTGCCGCACGACCCGCACGCCGGGTCGTGCGGGGAGTGCCGCGCCTTGGCGACGTGCGCGCGGAGCTGCTCCGCCGTCTTGAATCGCTTGAAGCACATGCCGCACGTGGGCTGCGGCGAGGCAGCGCACGACGCGGGCGCGGGGGAGACCCGCGGGTCGACGTTCTCCCAGCCCGCATCCGCGAGCGCGCGAGGCGAGGGACGCGCCGAGGCCTGCGCCATCGCGTGTGCGCCGAGAGAAAAAGCGCGCGACGGTTCGAAGCAGGGCGTCGGCGACGAAGCAACTGCGCCCAGCGGCCTCGCGACATGCACGTCGGTTCACTTGCCCGTCCGAGAAAAACGCTCGGAGTGCGACAATCAACGGTGTTTTGGAACGAGAAAAGGAATATCGCCAGGCTCGCCCGCCGCCACAAGACCGCGCCCTCCCCTCCGCCATGTCGTGCTGCCTGTGCCCCGGGTGGACGCGCCACCCCGCCTTCATCGTCGTCCTCATCCTCGCCGTCGGCGTCGCGCTCGCCGCGCTCCTCCGCGCGCTCGGCGAAATCCCCGGATCCGGCGTCCCGAGCGCGAACGCCGCCCCCGGCGGCCCTCGCCGTGCCCTGCGCTTCTCCCCCGTCTACCCCGTCTCGGGGTTCCTCCCCGCGGACCCGACGCAGTTCGCGTCGTGGGCGCCGTGGCAGCCCCGAACGTTCAGCTTCGACGTCAACGACGGCGCCGTCGTCGGCACCGTCACGAAGACTCGGAGCGGGTACACCGGCGTCGGCTTCTCCGCCGCGGTCTCCGTCGACCGACTTCGACGGTCGAGCGCGACCGGCGTCGAGACGACGCCCCCGGACGAAATACTCGCCGCCCCGGACGTCGAGGCGGAAGACTTCGCCCTCGCGCGCGAGTCGGAGGACCTCGGCGTCGCCGGAACCCTCCCGGTGGAGGAGGGCGTCGGCGGCGTCGGCGGCGTCGAGGGAGCCGTTGCCGGAGCCGCCGCGACGGAGACACTCGGCGCCGGCGCCGGATTCGCAGACGCCGGAGCCCTCGCGGGGAAGTGACCCCGAAGGATGCTCCGAATCGAACGGACGCGACGACGAGCGACGATCGTACGAACAGAGCGCGCGCCTCTGCTTCTCGAATAATAAAACCCCCTCCCATTCATCACCGCGCGCACTCTCCCGTATCCCCTAGCTAGCTACGCGCTCTTCTCGGTCACGCGCCTCCCGCGGCGCGGTGCGTCTTGGCGATGGTATCCGCGAGCGCGGCGACGTCCCTCGCCGTCGGTTTGACGAACGCCGCGCCTCCTTTCCCTCCCCCTTTTTTTTTCCCCCCCTTTTCCGCCGGACCCATCGCCTTCGCCTTCGCCCTCGCTCGTTCCGCCTCGAAGTCGTTCCACGCGCGGCGCCACGCGAGCGCCCTCGCGAGCTCGTCCGCGAGGACCGGCCTCCTCCGGATCGCCCACCCCAGGGCGTCGCCGGCGACGACGAGCGCCGCGGTGTCGCGCTCGCCGCACACCGCCGTCCGCGACCGCGCGCCGCCGCAGACGGCGGCGTTCTCGCCGAACGTACCCCCCTCGGGGACAACGCCGACGCGCGCGTGCGTCGCGTCGCGCCGGAGCGGCGCGGCGACGCGCGACCCCGAGCGCGGACTCGCGCCGCCCGCATACGACCGCCGCGACGCGCGAAGGATGGGCGCGTCCCTGAGACGCCGCCGAGAACGAGACGAGCGCGGTCCATACCCCCCCCCGCCGCCTTTTCCGCCGCCGCCGCCCTCACCGCCCCTCTCCGCCTCACATGGCTCGTGGGCCGTCATCATCACCTCGAGCGAGCCGCGGAGGACGATGAGCATCGCTGGCGCGCCCGCGTCGCCCTCGCGCACGAGCTTCTCCCCGACCCGAGGAAACACCTCGGTCGCGCCCCGGCGGAGGATACCCCGGAGCTCGTCCGTCGTGAAGCACCGGAGGACGTCCAGCGCGCGGATCTTTCGGCGCCAACGCTCGGTGAAGAACGTCCGACGAAGACGCGCCCAGAGCTCGGAAGAAGCGGCGACGACGGGTCCCTTCGCGGGGCCCGCGTCCGACGCGCCGACGAGACGCGAACCCGTGGAATCGACCGACGACGCGTCTTCCGCGTAAAAGGCGCTCATCGACGCCTCCATCCGCCGCGTCGCGCGTCGAAAGAAAGCCGCCGTCTCCCCATCCTCCTCATCGAGGAGTCCCTCGAAAGAGTTCCCGCCGCCTTCGCCGCCTTCTTCGCCGCCGAGCACGTCGCCTTCTTCGCCGCCCCTCACGAACCCCTCCGGGTTCACGCCCGCGAGCTCCGCGAGGGCTCGCCGCGCGCACCCCCGCGCGGCGTCGCGCAAGAACGCGGGGTCGTTGACGACGGCGAGCCGCGCGGAGGATTTGCACAGCTCGAGCGTCTCCGCGCCCTCGGGCCCCGCGCGCGCGTACTCCGGCTGCGGCGCGCCCGCCAAAAGAGACAGCTCGCCCAACGCGTCGCCGACGCGGAGCACCCTCGCGACGGCGACGCGCCCATCCGAGGAACACCCCCCGCCCTCGTCGCGCGCCGCCGCCGCGAGGGGGTCGACGTCGGGGCCGCTCGAGCCGAAGACCACCGGTCGCCCCGCGCGCGCGACGCGCTCGGCCAACGCGCGGCGAATCGCGCGGGGAGCATTCGAGGACTCGCGCGGCGCTCGCGTCCCTCCGTCGCCGCCGAGTCTTTTCCGTCTTTTTCGTTCGGAGGAGGCGCTCATCCCTCCGTCTTCGCCGCCCTCCGCCGCCGACGCGCGCGACGCGTCGACGGGCTTGACGATCTCGACGGCGCCGCGGAGGACGACCCTCAGCCTCGCGCCCTCGTCCTCGCGCTCGTCGCCGCGCGTCGCCACGGGCGCGCCCGGGGCGTACCTCACGACGTCGAACGCGCGCGCGTTGGCCAGCAGCTCGACCGTCTCCCGCGACATCGCGTCGAACACGGGCGCCGCTTTTCCGCCGCCGAGACCGGTCGCGACGGCCAGGGCGGCGTCGAGCTCGGAGCCCCTCCCGACGCGCCGCGCGACGACGTCCCCGGCGCGGCGCGGGGCGGGGCGCCACTCCGCGGGGAGCCGCCGGTGGTTCGCGGCGTCCGATCCGCCACCGCCGCCGCCGCCGCCGCTCGACGCCGCGAAGGACGCGGCGAGGATCTTGAGCGCCTTCTTCGCGGCTTCGTCCTCGGCTCCGCCCTCGCGCCCGACGCCCCCGAGGCCCGGACCGCCGTCCAACGGCGCGTCCGCGCCGCCGCGCGACGCCCAACCGGGCCAGAGCGCGGAGACGCTCCGGCGGCGGCGGTGGGAACGCCGACGCCGCCCGAGCGGCTCGGGGTCCGAGGCGCCGCCCGAGCGCACGAATATCTCGCCGGCGGAGGTGGACGCGGAGAAGAGTCCCGAGTACCTGAGGGTCGTATCATCGTCGGCGCCCTCGAGGGACTCGTCCTCGACGGCGCACGCGTCGCGCGCGCCGGGGCGCCAATCGCGACACTCCGCGAGCTCCTCGTCCGCGGCCTCGAGGTAGTCGAGGCCGACCGCGAGCGCGGGGCCGAGCCCCTCCGCGGCGCCCACCTCGCCGCGGAGGACGCGAAGCGAGCTCGGGGAGAGTCTTTGGACGTGTACGCGTTTACCGTTTTCGTTTTCGCCGAAAAACGCTTCGCCGTCGTCGTCTTCGGGCCGCTCGTCGTCGACGAGTTTGAGCGTTCGAAGCGCTCGGAGCCGCCCGAGCGACGCGGGGACGCGGCGGAGTCGGTTTCCGCGTAGGTTCAGGTGTTGGAGCGTCGCCGCGAGCGCGGCGCTTCGCCCGAACGCTCGCCCGATCGCGGCGATCTCGTTATCGCGCGCGGTGAGCGTGACGAGCGCGGGGAGCGCGGCGATCCCGCCGGAGTCGTCGTCCTCGTCCTCGGCCTCGGCATCGGCCTCGGCGAAGCTCGCGCACAGGCTCGCGACGCGGTTCCCGTCGAGGTCGAGGTGCACGAGCGCGCGGTTCCCCCGCCCGAGCCCCCGCGGCGCGGCGCGGAGGCGATTGTTCGCGCACTCGAGGCGTTCCAGACGCGCGAGCGTCGCGACGCTCGGGAACCGCTCGAGGCGGTTATCGGCGACGTCGATCCGCCGGAGTCGCTTCGATTCGCCGAGTGTCTCCGGGAGCGCGTCCAGCGCGTTCCCCCGCGCCCACAGCGCCTCCAGCGGCACCGCGGGGGAAAACAGCGAAGCGGGAAGGGACGCGAGGCGGTTCCGCGAAACGTCCAGCGAGCGAAGCGAACGCAAACCGCCGACGCTCGCGGGAAGCGCCCTCAGCGCGCACCGCGCGACGCTCAGCTCGCGAAGGCGCGCGAGGTCGCCGACGGCGCGCGGAAGCCGAGCGAGCCGAGGGTTCGCGTCCGCGCGCCACGCGCGCAGCTCCGCCAGCCGCGCCACGACGGCGATTCCAGCGTCGTCGTCGTCGTCGTCGTCGTCGTCGTCGTCCGCGCCGCCGCTCGCGAGGTTGTTTTCGCTCACGTCCAGGTGCTGGAGCCGCGGGGCGGACCGTTCGAGCGCCGCGGGCAGCGCGGCGATGCGATTGCGCGACGCGACGAGCGTCACTAGGCTCTCCAACCGACGCGGTCCGAAGTTCGGCGCCGCGTCGAGGCCCCGGCGTTCCAACCGCAGCGCCTTCGTCGTCGCCGCGACGCTTCGCCGCTTCTCGCCCTCGCCCGCGCTCACCTCCCGCCACCAGGCCGCGTCGTCGAACGCCGCCTGCACCGCCTCGGACCCGTGCGCGCCCGCGAGCCGCCGCGCGAAGGCTCGCCTCGCGTCCTCGAACGCGGTTCCCCAAGCCTCGCGAGACTCGGCCGTTTTTTTTTTCTCGCCGCGGATAAAGAAGCGCCGCGTCGCCGCGCACCGCTCGGGACCATGCGCTTCCCCGCGGTCGCACATCGCGCACCGCTCAGACTCTGCCGCCGAACGCGCCGCGGCGACCGAGTTCGCGTCGCGCGCGCGCGCCGCGGGGCCGAACTCCGGGTTCAGGGCGACGTTCGAGCCGGGGACGCCTCGCGCGGCTTCCCGCGCCGCGCGCCGCTCGAGCGCAAACGCCGTCTCGAGCGCGTCGGCGCGGCGGCGCGTCTCCTTCGCGTCGCGCTCCGCCTCCGCGGCCGCGGACTCCGCGGCGAGGGCCTCGGCGCGACGCGAGCGAGCGGCGTGCGATTCGAGCGCGCGAGCGGCGGCGGATTCGGCGGCGGCGGCGGCGGATTCGGCGGCGGCGGCGACTTCGGCGGCTTCGGCGGCGGCGGCTCGCTCGCGCTCCGCCGCGAGGCGCGCGAGGGCGGCGTCCGGGTCGAGGAGCGCGAGCCTCGCGGTCGCGGAG
>MDSW01146445.1_pt1 | contig 14474 bp, 14 predicted proteins | sample 811171 | NCBI WGS metagenome assembly MDSW01 (sample SAMN05326641, study PRJNA326480) | marine metagenome | isolation source: seawater | place: Atlantic Ocean: North West | collected 2012 | reverse complement strand
TGAGTAAAAAAGAAGTTTCAAAGGCGCTTTCTTTTGCGGTTATGAATGCCCGTTTTGACACTGTGAAATATTTTCATGAGCAAGGCATCGATATTACGGGCAAAAACAATAAAGATCTGCGGAATACTTTAATGCATGGCAGTGGATTATGTTACAGCAATGAATATCTGGAGATGATCCAGTATATCATTGACGCGGGTGCGGATCAGAAAGATATAGCGCCGGCTGTACTTGATAGACTGGACTCATACCATCTATGGCATAAACGGCATGGGATATGTTTGGATGGGTATGCCGATTATAGTCCGTATGAATATAGACCCAAGGCCTTTTACCCGATCCGGGCTGTTTTCCGGATGGAAAACCATGGTGGAGATTATGATCGTATCGCATATCATGCGGCGGCGCTCTTCAAGACACCGGATAGATTTTTAAGATATGTAGAGAAATGGAAAGGGCCTCACCTGCATAAACCGGCTTATGAACTTTTCAAAGATATTAAAATTCCCAAGAAGGGACGGATAGATTTTACGGGCTGGGCAGATTCTTTTCTGAAATATGGTCCTAAAATGGAGCGGTTATTCAAATATGCGGATCAGATACCTGCGCCGGTAAAAGATGAAAATGGCGGGTGGTCCTATGAATTAACGGTTAAAGCTGTTGCAGAGAAAGTATATACACACGGCTATGCATGTCCTGAACTGGCCGCTTTATGTTATGAGCTTAAATATGGTGATGAAGAGTATGAAAAAGCGCTCAAACAAGTGGAGAAATATGATCGCCGTGTTGCCAGAGCCAAGTTTGGATATGGCCGTTTTTTAGAACCGAATTCGCAAATACCGGATATCCAGATTGACGGCGAACGATTCGATAAACCCGGTTATGTGTTCAAGAAATTAACGCCGGGGGATCCGAGAGGGTTACTATTAGGCGAATTCACAAATTGTTGTCAGCATCTTAATGGAGCGGGGAAGCGGTGTACCAAGCATGGATTTACCTCTCCGTATGGCGGGTTTTATGTTGTGGAGAAAGAAAAGACGGGGGATATCGTCGGGCAGAGCTGGGCTTGGCGGGGTATGCGTGGTGAGCTTGTTCTGGATTCATTTGAAAGACTGAACGGGCATTTTACATCTGAATCTGTGGCGAAGCTCTGTCAAACAGTGGCATCCATGATGCCCTATGTCGAGGGGCTGAAGAAACCTGTCACAAGTGTGCGTGTTGGCCGGAGTGGCAATACGCCAAGTTTATCAAGCGAATTTAATGTAGTTACGCATATAGATGAGGCTCTTCCGCGGGATTACCTCGTCTTCGGTTATCGAGATTCATGGCGGCAATATGAGATCACGCCGCTTGAAAACGGGTTATAATACTAACCATTCTTTGGCATCTTCCAGTTCATTCATCGGGTATAGTTTAACCTCACCGGGAAAGAAGGGGATGAACAGGCGCGTCATATCCGAGACCCATTTTTCATCCGTGACAAGCGCAATTTTGCGAAATTGCGTCCAGTGTTTCACGCCGTATTTCGTATCTTCCCACATGGCGGCGAAGTTAAAATGGGAAAGACCATCCAACACAAAGAGCATGGATATCTTTTCATCCTGAGATAGTTGTTTTTCAGTCTCCGGAATAAGGACATTTTTATAGTCATCTTCGGTAATTGTGCCGGAGGCGTGAATAGCCAGAATATGGGCGGGCATATCGCGAATTACATTCATCATAGGGTGGTCTCCTTGTCTTACGTTCTATTGATAGAGGTATATGGATTTATAAAAAAACAACCCCTGCTTCCGCTTATACAAAATTAACCTTTGGCAGGCATGATAATAGGGTTATGGGTAATTTGTTCGGAACAGCCGGTGCTTTTTTGTTTATCCTTTCCTACTTCTTGTTGCAAAGGGATAAGGATTTTGCCAAATCACCATATTATTCTGCGATGAACCTGCTTGCGGCAGCTTTGATGCTGGGTTCTGTCTGCTATGACTGGAATATCGGTGCGGTGATCAATAATGTGTTCTGGGTGATCCTGAGCCTATACGGCCTTTATACTACATATAGGCAAATTATACTCGAGCGAGTTAAAACCCGTATTGAAACAGAACCCCTCTGATTATATGTTATCTTTTTTATTTTTCGTATAAGAAAACGCCCTTTAGCCGTATGAGCCAAAGGGCGTTTTAAGATGGTTGTTTGCTGTGTTTTTTATCCCATGATACCGAACATGGGTTCTACTTTCTCCCTGTCATAGCTATAGGAAGCCTGTTCATCGCCCTTCGGTTGCATGAATGAGGGCGGTGTATATTTTGTAACGAAGTCACCGGCTTTGGCCAGAAGATCCGTCGGAGAGACTTTCAGTTTCTCGATCTGACTGACCAGCGTATCCATGACGCGGCCATAGGCTTCTTCGGCGATTTCCTTACCCATGACGACCAGCTCGGTAATCATACCGATGGCCGGAATTTTACCTTCCGCCACTTTCATAAAGCCCATTTTGGACTTCTTGGGCGACTTACTGCCGCTGCCGGATTTACCTTGTCGGCCTTCGCCTTCTTCCTCGTCATTGGCAATCTTGATGACTACATGTGTATCGGCTTGAAAGCTGATCGGATATTTCTTTAATTCATCGACAGGAAGTGGCTTGCCGTTCGTTCCTGCACGAATTTCAATTTTGAGGTGCTCCGGATCGCGCCAGTCATAGACAACACAATGACTTTTAAATGGTCCGATAGCACATGTCTGCACAAAACGTTTGCCCGGATAAAGAGGTTCTTTGAGTCCGGTTTTTGCCAGAAGTTGTTCGATTTGTACGTTCATAACGCATCTTCCTTTCCGTCGCTTAACTCTGATATACTTGGTATACGAGAGATAGAATGACGTAATCCTGTTAAAATAGTCTTAAGTTATGATAAATAATTTCACCATCTTTTACAAAATTTCATATTGGCCGAAAAGCCGTGTATAATAAGGGACATAGAGGATATATATGCGGCACTTATGCATCTTGATTGGTAGCTTTTTTGCGATGACGTTTATGTTAATGTTATCCGGTATAGCACATGCCCAGAATTATGAGGTTGTTCCGAAGCGAACCTGGAGCTCAAACAAGGAAACCGGACAACCTGAACGAAAACTTTATAAGCCTTATAATTTGAATTCTATTTTGAAAGGAAGAAAGGATGTTTCTCAGAAGAAGCCTGTTAGAAAACAATCCCGCAATCCATTGGAGCTTGCGCGGATGGGGCAGCTTCCTCATTCAGATGTTTTGAAATATACAGCAGATGCTAATACATTGCGTATGTCGCTCCAGCTCTATGATCCGTATAGAGGAATGTCCGAGAAAAAGGCCAGAGAATCGCGGGAACGTTTAAAGGTGCAAGGGCAGAAAAATGCTGCTGCTTTATTAAAAAAACGCAATGATTACTATCGCAAGAAAGGGATTTCGGATGAATATACCGAATATAGCGATTATCAAAGCGGGCGGTCGACTTCACGGAATAACAGATATCTAACACGTGGAAATAGCACTTCGGCACGGGCCTCTTCACAAAAAGCGCCTCCCATTCCAAGCGAAGTGCGTCTCTTTATGGACGAAACCAAACGTCTATCCGGTTTGAAGCTAAAACCCGGGACAACATTTACGGATGAAGGTTTACAGGCCGCCATTGCAAAACCCCTCACGCGTGAGAGGGATAAGTTGCTTAATGAGCAAAGAGCCGGGGGAGCCACCCGCAATGTTGTTGTAAACCGAGGCAAGACATCTTCGAATATTGTGGTTCCGACAAAAGAAACAAAGACACCTTTATTAAAACGCGTATTTCCCTTTTTTTATTAAGATAAACAGGATATGATCGCGCTGCTATGACGCAGAATATTTTTGACATGATCCGCGAAAGCTGTGCCCGTGTGGCAAAACGGCCGGAATTTCTTGATATAAACACCCCCTTAATTGCAGAATATGCGCAGAATCTGGAGCTTTTATCGGATGCAGAGACATTCGATGAAAATCATCATTATATCGCCGATGAAGAAAAAACAGCCGCTTATATCAGCTTATTGAATGCGATTAACTTTGGTAGCGGTGATTTTCCGCTGATTGTTGAAGAGGAGTTTCCCTTGATCGACGGGAATGCCTATTTCTCCTTTTCTACACGTCTGAAAGAGTTTTTCGAAAACGAAGATGATCTATCGCCGCAACGTTTTATTGCATTGAGTGATGAGGATACGGCGCAGATATTCAAGCTTCCGTATGATAAGCCGGTTTCCGCGGAATTAGCCGGGCGCTATACGGATGCTTTGCGGGATATGGCGCGCTGGATTGAAGCGGATTTTGACGGGAAATTCTATAATTTTGTGAAAGCCGCAGACGGTAAGGCCGCCAGGTTGGTAGAAATGCTGAGCGGACAAAAACGCTTCCGTGACGTACAGGTATATAAAAATGACGATATATATTTCATGAAGCGAGGTCAGTGTCTGGCCGCGGATCTGCATCAAGGATTTAGGCATCTGGACGGGCGTATGCTTTTTGAGGATATGGATTGCCTGACAATGCTGGCCGATTGTGACCTTCCCCATGTCTTGCGGATGGATGATATTTTATTTTATGGTCCCCAATTGGTTGATAAGGTGGATAATGGATTGTTTATTACCGCCGGATCACAAGAAGAAGTCGAGCTGCGTGCCGTTTCTCTTCACGCAGTTGAATTAATTGCAAAGGAGAAAGGTGTTCCGGCGATTGATGTCGATCATGCGCTCTGGCACCGCAAGCAACTGGATCTTTATACAAAAACACTGCACTTGCCGCATCGTACACGTACCAATTTTTATTAGAAATTATTTGTCATGTTGTTCGCTATTCTTATCTATTTGGTTATAGGTGCCGTTGCCGGATTTCTTGCCGGGCTTTTTGGTATTGGCGGGGGAATTATTCTGGTTCCCGGTTTTTATTATACGCTGTCATGGATGTACCCCGAGGCATCTTCACTTATGCAAGTGTCCTTGGGCACCGCGCTGGCCACAATTGTTATAACAGGGGTCTCATCGGTGAGAGCGCATGCTGTGCGCGGTAATGTACATGTGGATATTCTAAAGCGTTTGGCTCCCGGAATTGTAATTGGTGCTGCATGTTCGGCCATTATTGCGGATGCACTCGATAGCTCTTTCCTCAAAACATTCTTTGCGTTCATGATAATGGGTCTGGCGTGCCTTATGTTGCTTGGCCCTGAAAAATTCCGTAAAGCTTCTCATTATCCGTCTATGATTGTCAGTAATATCGGAGGGGCTGTAATCGGATGTTTATCCGGCCTGCTCGGCATCGGGGGAGCTACATTAAGCGTACCCTATATGAGTTTTTTCAAAACGGAAATACGTGCCGCAGTAGGAACGGCTTCTGCACTTGGTTTATTCATTTCCGTTCCTTCAGCCATCGGATTTATTGTTACAGGTTGGGGAGAAGAGACGGGGATCCCATATATGCTTGGATATATTTTCTGGCCGGCATGGCTGGCGGTCGTATCTATGACGAGTTTCACGGCGATCTATGGCGCTCGGCTGGCGCATGATCTAAATCCCATAAAACTCAAGCGTATTTTTGCGCTGTTCATGGTTGTGATTGCGGTTATGATGATAGGTGATGAATTTTTCTCACCGTTTTAGAGCCTTGAATACTGAACTGCGTATCCTGTTATTCTTCGGGACGTTACTTTTTTATAGTCTCTTTGGCGTACCGACTCCCGATCATCCCGGAATGGTTGAGATACTTACCGGATTCGGATTAATCTGTGCGATCGGTTTCCCCCGCGCAGCCTTCCTGTTCTGGAATACACCCCGGGATACAAAGGAACGTCCTGTCTGGATACTGCCCGCATGGTGTTTGTTGGTTTTTGGTGTGACGGTGGGAGTTGCGATGGCGGTGGTGCAAGGCCATTCTATGATGATGGTCTTTCGGGATATTGTGCCGTTTTTATTTATGATGCTGCCGTTATTTGCGTATGAGCTCGTGCAAAAAATGTCGACACGGCAACAAGAGTATTTTCTTTATATTATTCTCCTTTGCGGTTTTATATTTGCCGTGCGTTCGATTTTTATTTTCGAGCATGACGGATATACTGACCCGGATATGCTCTATCTTGCTAATGCGCCGACGGTTTTATGTGCGGCGATCTATTTTATTTGTACAGGTGTTTTATCTTTTCGTATTGCGCGTCCGTATTTACCTATTTTGCTTTTTATGCTGGCGGTTATTCCGATCATGGCAATGGGAGATGCTTTGCAACGTGCCAGTTTCGGAGCCATCGCAATAAGTGCCATCGCCGTGTGGTTTGTCGTTTTGCGATATAGTCTTTTAAGAGCCGGTATTTTGCTGTTGGGAGCGGCTGGTTTGTATTTGATTGCGCAAGGGTATATATCGCCTTTGATCAGCACACTTTATGAGAAGCACCAGAATGTTGGCGGGAATATGCGGCTTCAGGAATTGGAGGCCGTTTGGGCGCATGTGAGCCAAAGCGGGATCACCGCCTTATTCGGAAATGGTTGGGGCGCTCCGCTGGCGTCTCCTGCAGTGGGCGGCCTCACCGTAAATTTTACCCATAGTCTGGTCAGTGCCTTATTGCTAAAAACAGGTTTGATTGGTACAGTTCTGCTGGCCTTTTATTTGGGCGCGCTGGCGGTTGCAGGCGGACGTTTTATATTCCGTCACCCAGCCTTGGCTTTAGCGCTATTCTGGCCGTTTATGATCGATATCTTTTTATATGCCAGTTACAAGTCGCTTGATTTCGGTCTGATACTTTTGCTGATTGCCGCATATGGCACCGAGAAAGAATATATAGGGGACAATAAAAAGAAAGAAAATGAGCAACGCACGCATCCTCATGGTCAACAGGATTTATCCGCCGTCGAAAGGGCCGACGGGGCGTCTTCTCTTTGATTTGGCGCAATATCTGACGGATGAGGGATATGAGGTCACGGTTCTAAGTGCGGATCGGGAGAGAAGTCAGGATCGTAAGAGCGAAGATCTGACTGGTGTAAAAATTGTCCGTACGCGCGGATCTAAAAAACCCCGGGCTTTTATACCCAATATGTTTATATGTCTGTCCTTATTCATGCAGATGTTTACATTACCAAAGCCAAAAATTTTGGTTACTTTATCCGATCCTCCGCTTTTCTTCATCTTGGCGGCTCTTTATGCCAAGATACGGGGCGTAAAGCATATTCACTGGTGTCATGATCTGTATCCGGATATCTTGCCGGGATTAGGGTATGAGGTACCGTCTTTTGTACAAAATTTTTTGAGGAAAGCGGCGAATAAGGCATTACGTTCATGCAATTATGTGGTTGCTATCAGCAAATGTATGCATCGGCGTATCCGGCAAAAAGAGCTTGAGAAACATCAATTAAAAGTGATTGAAAACTGGTTTGATGCCTCCATATTTACACATAAAAAGGTAGAGCAACTAGACTTACCCGAGAAATTCCGTGTGATCTTTTCCGGTCGTCTGGGACGGGCGCATCCGATTACAACTATTCTATCCGCTGCGAAAATCCTCAATGAAAATGACAAGGATATTGAATTCCTGTTTATGGGTGAGGGAGACGGGTACGAACGTGTGGCGCGTGAACGGGCGCGTATGGGGCTGGATAATGTGCGTCTTATCCCGTATCAGCCGCATGGCCGTTACCGGAAAATTATGGAGAGCGGAGACATTCATCTTATTTCCATACGACCAGATGTGATGGGGTGTCTGCTTCCCAGTCGTGTATATGACATCTTTGCGATCAAGCGTCCCTGTATTTATATAGGGCCCAAGAAATGCGAGTTAACAACCATTCTGGAAAAATATCAGGCCGGATTGCAAATCGATCAAGGCAAAGGGGAGGCTTTGGCTCAAGCCATTCGTCAGTTGCGTGATAATGGTGAGGAGTGGCATATTTTGCAAAAGGGTTCTGTGCAGGCTGGACAGGAGTATACTCCTGCGGCATCCTTGGAGAAGTGGCATAAGCTGATTACAACTCTATGTGGATAAGGACCATTGATTCCGATATGCAGTATTCGCAGGATGAAACTTTTTCCGATTTATTAAAAGCGCTATGGGATGCGCGTCTGTTTCTGGCGGCGGGCGCTGTAGCGGGCATTATTCTGGCTATATTGGTCAGCTTGTTTGCCGTATCGCATTATCGGGTGGAAATGATTGTTGCGCCGGTGGGAGAGAATATATCGGCCTCGCCGGATCAAAGCGGCGCGTCTGCCATCCCGTCCACGGATAAAAAAATCGCATTCCAGAGTTATTTGAAAATCTTCAATGGCCCGGCAGTTGTCGAGCAGGTCTTTGCAGATGGAATGAAACTCTCTTCTGAGTTTACAATCCCACGGCGTTTTACATTTCAACAAGAACGCACCGCTCCTGTCAGGGGAGATATTGCACCCTATTTAATGCAGCAAATTGATATGCGGAGAAACGGAGATACATCCCTTCACGTGATCCGCTTTGACTATCCTCACCCCGAGATTGCCAGAGAAGTTTTAAAACAACTTCATGCCGCCGCCGATCACATTTTGCGCTATCAGGTCATGGAGACAGCTCAATCCCGTGTAGATTATCTGCAGCAAAGTCTGGGGGGCACTGTTAATATGGAGCATCGACGCGTATTGGCAAATTTATTACAGGAACAGGAACGTCTGTTTATGATGGCGCAAATGGATCGCGACTATGCTGCGCAGATTATCGAGCCGCCTTTTATTTATCAGCGTCGCGTCTGGCCGAGATATGAGTATATTTTTCCTGTCTTTATGTTGATCGGAATGACGCTTGGATGGATTATCTTCGGAGTGACCCTCAAAGATGAATAAGATCCCTGTCAGCGTCCTGATTATTACCAAGAATGCAGGAAGTCATATCAGTGAATGTGTTGAAAGTCTGGGTGATTTCGAGCAGGTGATCGTTGTGGATTCGGCAAGCACGGACGAAACATGTAATCTGGCAGCGCGACATGGGGCAGAAATCGTCAATTTTACATGGAATGGAACATATCCCAAGAAGCGGCAATGGTGTCTGGATATGCTGCATCTCAAACATGACTGGGTGTTGTTTGTGGATGCAGATGAGCGTGTGATGCCCTGTCTGGTGAATGAGATCAGACAGTTATTCGAGCGTAAGGAGCCTCCGGTGGAGGCGGGCTTTTTTATTACAGGACAATATGCATGGGGTGAGAAAATCCTGTCATTCGGGACACGGAACAGGAAAATAGCCTTATTACATCGTCGCCGTATGATGTTTCCCGTTGTGGATGATCTGGATTGCCGCGGCATGGGCGAAATCGAAGGGCATTACCAACCTGTATTAAAAGACGGGCATCAGGGAAAGGTTGGCCTGTTGAAACATATGATGTTGCATCACACATGTACGGATTATCAGGAATGGCTGGCGCGTCATCGCCGTTATGCGGCATGGGAAATCTGTATGAATGGCAAAAAAGTCTGGCCGCGTGATCCGATTGCGTCCCGTGAGTTACTTAAGAAGTTGTTGCGTAGCTTAGTTTTACGCCCTGAACTTATTTTTTTACACAGTTATATCCTAAAGCTGGGTTTTTTAGATGGAGTGGCAGGATTTCATTTTGCAAAGAGCCGCTGGCGCTATTATCACATGATCCGCTCTGGACAATCGCTCACTTCTATAGAATAACTCACATATGGTTGTAAGAATCCAAACCGTATCCTTTGAAGGGATGGATGTCCGTCCGATCGACGTGGAAGTGCAAATTTCCAGCGGGATTGTCGCGTTTAATATTGTCGGGCTGGCGGATAAGGCTGTGGCAGAAAGTAAGGAGCGCGTGCGCGGTGCTTTACATGCGTTGGGTTTGTCCCTTCCCGCCAAACGGTTGACCGTAAATCTCGCCCCCGCCGATACTCCTAAAGAAGGATCCCATTATGACTTGCCGATTGCGCTCGGATTACTGGCTGCGATGGATGTTATTCCCAAAGAGGAAATGAATGAGTATCTGGTATTGGGTGAACTGTCCTTAAGCGCCGCACTTCGTGAAGTAAACGGTATTCTTCCCGCGGCAATGCATGCCTCGGAACGGGATCTGGGGATTATATGCCCCGCTGCTTGTGGGCAAGAGGCCGTCTGGGCTGGAGATTTGACGGTATTGGCACCAACAGATCTTTTGCAACTCATAAACCATATGAAGGGGACACAGGTCTTATCACGGCCAGAGGTGGCGCCTTCTGCGGATAGGTCGTCCGGGATTCGGGATCTGGCAGAGGTAAAGGGACAGGAAACCGCCAAGCGAGCATTGGAGATCGCTGCGGCGGGTGGGCATAATCTGCTGATGTGTGGCCCACCCGGTTCCGGTAAATCCATGCTGGCTTCGTGCGTGCCCGGAATTTTGCCGCCCCTTTCCGCACGTGAAGCACTGGAAGTATCGATGGTGCATTCTTTGGCGGGAACCCTTCCCGAAGGCGGATTGGTTAGAGAGCGTCCCTATCGTGATCCTCATCACTCGGCATCTCTCCCCGCATTGGTTGGAGGCGGCGCAAAGCCCAAACCCGGTGAAATATCCCTCTCCCATAAAGGAGTATTATTTCTGGATGAATTGCCGGAATTTCACCGTGCGACATTGGAAGCGTTGCGTCAGCCGCTTGAAACAAAGCGGGCGGTAATTGCACGGGCGAACCAGCATGTGACCTATCCCGCCGATTTTCAACTTATTTCCGCGATGAATCCGTGCCGGTGCGGGCATCTCGGGGATACGGATCTGGAATGCACGCGCGCCCCTAAATGCGCAGGTGAATACCAATCAAAGATATCAGGGCCGATGCTGGACCGGATCGATTTATTTGTCGATGTGCCGCCTGTGCCTGTGACAGCGTTATCATCTTTGCCCAAAGGTGAGCCTTCTGCCGCTATTCAAAAGCGTGTGACAGCGGTGCGGGACATTCAGCGGACACGCTTCGAGAAGCTTGGAGAGGGAAATATAACGCTTAATTCACAAGCATCCGGGAATATACTTGAGCAAGTCGCCCCCTTGGATAGGGCTGCGCAGGATATGTTGAATAAGGCAGCGGATACATTGAAACTTTCCGCACGTGCGTACCATCGTATTATCCGCACCGCCCGTACGATTGCTGATTTATCGGTTAGTCAGAGTGTAGACGCGTCACCACCTGAATATATTCAGTCTGCACATATCGCTGAAGCCCTTTCCTACCGCCGGATAGCGCTTAAATAGTTAGGAAAAACATATACATCATCAGAAATTTGCCTTATAAAATAGCTTTTTGGTATTATTACAAATAAGTAAGTTTAAATGGGTGACGTGTGAGTTTAGAAGCAGGACCAGTAGAAATCGCAAAGTTTTCCAGTGTCGCAGAAGCGGTGGATTACGCACGCGATATGGATAGCGGTTTTGACTCGGCGTTTGATGCTTCGGCTATTTTGGATACAGATCCCGATCTGGATGTAACGGCAGAACCAACCAGCTTTTTTGATAGTGTGATGGATGGGCTCGCCAGTCCTTTATCAGATAAAGGGTTGGACGGCAATGTGCCGGATGCCAGTCAGCAAAATACGCTCTCAGCCCCACAAACCCATAATATCAAAGCTGCCGATACGACTCAGGGGCTCCAGCAACCAACATCCAATCAAAAACATATGGACGGGCAGCAGACCGCACAGGCTTCGGCAGAAACAGGTGTCGAGCAATCAAAGCGTCAGGAAGCCACGATTGAAAAAGCTATCGAAAAATCTCAACCGGATAATGCGAGTGCAGAGCCATCCCAGGTTAGTGCAGGCGGGGTTGCTACAAATGCGGCAATAGGCGGGCTTGCAACTGCTGCAGCGCATACGCTTGGTGGCCCTATTGTGGGTGCGGCTGTCCAGATGTTTTCGACCGCCAATACCGGTATGGATCTGGTGAAAATGGGGATGCAGGTGTCTTCAACGGAGCCGATGGCACCGAAAGGCGGAAAAAATTCACAGTTCTTATCCGAACAACAGGAAAAACGTTCTTCGGCGCTGCATGATGCATCTTTCTTTTCATCTTCCTCCAAGGCAGGATATGTATCGCGTGCCTCGGAAGGAGGCGAGATGTCTACCGGAAGCTTTGCCGCGCAGATTGCACCCAAGATGGATTCGAACGGGACAAATGAGCTGCAAAATACTCTGCAGAAGACACAAGAGGCGACATTCTGCTTCTCGCAGGCCGCTAAAGGCGGACAAGATTATAAAGAACTTAGTCCCAAAGAGCTGGAAGCCAGCGAACTGGCCCGCGCTGCCGAAAGTATGCGTGATGGTGGTAAGCAAGGTGAAGTTCTAGCGATTGCTGAATTAAGACCGGATGAAGCAAAAACCATCCAGATGCCCACATTGGGATAAACGGACTAAATTAATAAATAATTAGGATAGGGGATGTAGGGTAAGAATACTCTTTTGTTTTCAAAAGATTATTCTTCGGTTATTCTGTTTATTATGAAAGTTTTTTATATTGCTCTATTTACTTTTATCTCTTCTTTCGTTGCATTCTCTGTTGCTGCTCAACCAGTTCCTTCTGAAAAACCGCCGGTTTTCAATATTAAATGTAAAGACAAATCATCTCCGGCTGCGGAAATGGGATGTTTAACCGAACGCGTTTTATTTGCCCGGCATATGTTGAATCAAATCTATACCCATATTCAAAGTAATGTAACCAGTCGTGAGTTATTGAATGCATCCCAGAATTCATGGGTTGTGTATCGCGATCAAACGTGTAAGCTTCAGGCTTCATTGGAAGATGAGGCGTATCAACGTAGTAAAGAGCTGGAATGTATTGGTAAATTGACCGAAGAAAGAACATTGTTTTTGTTCAACTTGCAAAATATGATGCAACAACATGATGCCCTAAATCGAAATGAACAACCAACTATACTGAGTCAAAAATAAATGAATGAAAGTAATCAATCACCTCGCACTGTATGTGTGTATTGTGGTGCTTCCCCGAATGTGGCGCAGGAATATAAAGACATTGCCCGCAAAACGGGAAAGGCACTGGCGCGGGAAGGTATACGTGTTGTGTATGGCGGTGGACGTTCCGGGCTAATGGGGATTGTCGCGGATTCGGCTTTGACCGATGGAGCAAAAGTCATCGGTATTATACCGGGACATATTGATAAGCGTGAAATACGTCACGAAGAGTTAAGCGAATTACACGTTGTCGATTCAATGCACGAGCGTAAATCCATGATGGCGGAGCGAACCGATATATTTGTCGTTCTGCCCGGTGGATGCGGAACAATGGATGAGTTCTTTGAAATTTTAACATGGCGGCAGATTGGCCTGCATGACAAGCCGATATTAATTCTGAACGAGATGGGATACTGGGATCCTCTTCTGGAGTTATTGGCTCATATTAAGACCCAGAAATTTATGAAAGAAAAAGATTTTGATTTATTTAATGTATTTACTAATCTTGAAGACATGATGAAGTATATTAAAGATGTGCAGGTAACCAATAAACCTGTACATGAAGAATTAATGTAAATTTTAGGGGCACACTAAGAAAGGGATTTTAGTGTTATATCCGCATAGTGCAGAACAAGCTGAGAAATTTTCACAGCAAACACTTGATAGGTTGAAAGCATATAAGTTGCTGCCGACCCCGCATAATTACGAGCTTTGGTATGCGTATGTGTCCGGTGAACTGCCCGAAGTTGTGCGGGCTATTAATTTTGTTCTCGAGGAAACCGATAAGGTGACCCAAGCCCAATGTACGGAAATATATAACCGCTTTCTAAGCGACGATCATGCAGAGGCACATGTCCGAAAAGCGGGGGACGAACTTCAATTTACCATCAAATCTGTAAAGGATGCGGTGCGGGATGTGCATTCGGTAGCCCATGATTATGATGATGCATTGAACCGGATTAATCAGGCTCTTGATGCCGCTCCGGATGGTGAAAAGTTACAGGAAGTTGTAACGCTTGCCAAAGAAAATACAAAGCATGTTATGAAGCATAACAAGACGCTTGAAGTGGCTCTGGAAAAATCCACGGTCGAGATCGAGCGTCTTCGCCACGATCTTGAACAGGTGAAAAAAGAATCCCTGACAGATAGTTTAACCGGTATTTCAAACCGGAAAGCTTTTGATGCCGAAATCCAGCGTGAAATACGGGATGCCATAGAAGATGGTTCAACTTTCTCACTTCTCATGCTGGATATCGATCATTTCAAGGAATTTAATGATACATACGGACATCAGGTCGGAGATCAGGTTTTGCGTCTTGTCGGAAAGAGTTTAACGGATGGTATTAAAGGGCGTGACTTTGCCGCACGCTATGGGGGAGAGGAATTTGTGATTATTCTTCCCGAAACAGAGCTCACCCATGCTGTGGCTGTGGCAAATAACTTGCGAAAGCATGTATCCGCCAAAGAAATCATAAACAGGAATTCCGGCGATAAGCTCGGGCGAATTACGCTGTCTGTCGGTGTGACTGAATTTTCCGGTGA
>MDSW01063845.1_pt1 | contig 14478 bp, 7 predicted proteins | sample 811171 | NCBI WGS metagenome assembly MDSW01 (sample SAMN05326641, study PRJNA326480) | marine metagenome | isolation source: seawater | place: Atlantic Ocean: North West | collected 2012 | reverse complement strand
CCGCCGCCGCCGCCGAGGGTTTTTCCCCGCGCGCGTCGCACCTCCCACGGCGCACGTCTCCGCCTCGCGTCTCTCGCTGGACCCGGGCGCTCACGCGCACAACCCCGATCGTACCCCGCCCCCCTCACTCCCCACCGCCTCTCAGGCGGCTCAGCGCGGGGACGCGTCCGTGGTGCGCGTCCTCGTCTCGGACCTGAACGTCCCCGTCGACGTCAAGGACAAGGAGGGCACCACCCCCCTCATGTCCGCGGCGGACTACGCGCGGGTCGACGCGGTCGACGCGTTACTCGCCCTCGGCGCGGACGCGTCCATCGCGAAGCCCGACGGCACGCTGGCCATCCACCGCGCCGCCTCGAGCGCCCTCGCGGACGGCGACCCGAGCGACGCGTGCGCCGTCGCCGCCGCCGCCGTCGTGAAGACGCTGAGCGCGCTCCCTTCCGGAGCCTCCGAGTCCTCCGACGGATCCAAGTCCTCCTCCTTCATCGAATCCAAATCCTCGTTCGGGACGCCGTTCCTGTGCGCTTGCGCTCGAGGCTCCGAGAGCTGCGTGGCGCAGCTGAGCGCGCTCGGCGCGGACGCCACCGCGACGCTTCCGAACGGCGTCGGCGGCGCGGCGCTCGCGGCGGCGTCCGGCGCGCCGGGGGCGCTTCGCGCGGCGCTCGCCGCGGGCGCGGCCACCGCCGCTCGGCCTGAGGGCGGCATGACCGCGCTCCACGTCGCGGCGTCGCACCCGGCGACGGCGCGACACGCCGAGACCTTGGTTCAAATCCTTCTGGACCACGGCGCGGACGCGGACGCGGTGGACGGGGAGGGGATGAAGGCGATCCACGCCGCGTCCGCCGTCGGACGCGCCGAGGTGGTGCGGACGCTTTTGCCGAAGACGACGCCGGACGACTTCGTCGCGGGGTCGGGAAAAAATTGGACCGCCGCGGAGGTGCGGCGCGCGACGCAGGCGAAGCTCGAGGCCATCAGAAAACGAGGCGGAGGCGAGGACGGGGACCGGGGCGGGGTCGGGGGGCGGGACGGGTCGGCCCCGAACGCGTCCGGAACCTTCGAACGACCTTCGAACGAACCCCCGATTCCCGACGACGGGTACGACGCGGACGCGTTCGCGTCGCGGGGCGTCGTTGACGCGGAAAAAGCGGCGGCGGAGAAACGCCGCGGCGACGAGGCGTTCATAAGGGGCGATAACGCGACCGCGGTCGAGGCGTACGCGTCGTCGTTGGCGTGCGACGACGCGAACGCGAAGGTGTGGGCGAACCGAAGCGCCGCGAGGCTGAAGCTGGGACACTTCGCGGCGGCGGCGCGCGACGCCAAAATCAGTCGCGCCATCGATAAGGGGTACGTCAAGGCGTGGTACCGCGAGGGATGCGCGCTGACGGAACTCGGCGATTACGAGTCCGCCGCGGTGGCGTTCTTCGAGGGGATGCAGATCGACGGGGATAACAAAGATCTCAAGCGGGGGTTCGACGACGCCATCGCGCGAGGAAGGAAAGCGCACGCGGCGGCGAAAAAATAAAAAAAAAGGACGAGTATAGTCTTTTCATATTTTGAGAGTACGCTCGTCGCCTTGGCGTGTCGCGCGGACTCGCTCCCTACTCCTCTCGCCCTCCCGAACGCCGGCGGTGCGTAGTACCATATGATTGGCACACGTTTCTACGTCAGATTATTTCTGAGACGTAGTCCCACGTCTCGCCGCTCTTTCCGGAAACGACGCCTCCGTCGGGTTTCAGCCCCGCGGGCGCACCCACGCCGACGCTTACGAGGCTCGCGCCGTCCTCCGCCTCGAGCGCGAGCGCCGGATGAGCGAAATCATCGTCTGACGCGCCATCGCGTCCGCTCGAACCGGCCGCCCCCGTCTCCGCGACGTCGCCGGTCTCGCGGCGGAAGGCGCGACGCTCGGCGAGCGTCACGTCCATCGCCGCCGCGTCGTCGTCGCCGAGGCGGCGGAAGTGACCGGGGGAGTGCTCGTGGACGCCCGCGAACGCGGCGGGGGAGGGGGGGGGTTTTTCGCCGTCGCCTTCGGTTTCGTTTCCGGGTGATGACGCGGCGAGGTCCCCCGCGAGTCGGGTTCCGTCCGGGTCTGGGCTCGGTGCCGCCGCGTCGGTCGATCGGTCGTCGACGTCGATCGCCTCGTCATCTTCCAGGAGTCCGTCCTCGTCCTCCTCGTCCTCCTCGTCCTCCTCGTCCTCCTCGCCGCGCGACGCCGCGAGCTCGCGCTCCGCGCGGATGATATCAGCGGCGTCACCGCGAGCGGATGCCGTCGCGGGACTCGCGGGTTCGTCGCGAAGGGTTCGTCCGGGACTCGACTCGCCGGCGGCGGAGGCATCGTCGATCGCGTCCCGGTAGGCGACGCGGACGTGCGCGGCGAAGCACACCGCGCACAGCGCGAACGCGTCGCGCGGGTCGTCGTCGTCTCGCCCCTCGGACGCTCGCGCCGACGCTTCGCACGCCGCGCACGCGTATCGCGCGCCGAGGCAGTGCAGGCCGCACCCGCCGCACCTCTGCGGGTCGCCGTGGGGCGTGCGGTCCACGAGCGCGTCGGCAACGCCGAGGACGGCGTCGACGTCCGCCGCGAACGCGACGCGCGCGCGCGTCCGGTGCCGCGCGGCCTCGGGATGCGCGAGGGCGCCGTCGCGATCGCTCGGGCGTTTGCGCAGGACCCCTCGCGGGCGCGCCGGGGACCGAGGACGCATCTCCGGACCCGCGACGGCGGCCGACGAGGTGCGCGCGCGCGCGATCGTGCGGTCGCTTTATGTTCACACGTGGCACGCTTCGTCCTGATGAATCGCGCCAGCGCCGCGCGCGCGCCAAGTGGCGGATTCGCACCTTTGACACTCGCCCGCGTCGCGCTCGGCCAACTGGATAGGGGCCTCCCAGGTCCTTCGGCGGCGCTAGGTACTCCGCCCGCCTCACTCGCGCACGCTCGCGCACCGGCGCCGCGCGTCGACCCCCTCGATGTCCCCCGCCGTCTCGCTTGCGCGCTCGGCGCCCTCCGCGCCGCCCCTCGCGCGCGCGCCCCTCGCCCGCCGCGATCGCCGCGCGCGATCGCTCGCGGCGCGATCGCTCGCGGCGCGCCCACCGCGCCGGATCCGCGTCTCCGCCTCCTCGGACGACGCGTCGGACTCCGCGGCGGACTCCCCGGCGGACGCCGACCTCGCGTCCGGCGCCTCGCACGCGGAGTACGTGCGCGGCGTCGCCGGGATCGCGCCCCCGCCCGAGCTCCCCGCCCTCGTCGCGGTCCTCGCCGCGCAGGGCGCCGCGCTCGTGCCCCCCGATCGCCGCGCGGGGCTCCACCCTCTGTGCGTCCCCGTCGCGACGCTCCCCGACGGCCGCGTCGCGTGCGTCAAGGTCGGCGGCCTCGGCGACCCCGACGCGCTCGAGGTCGTCGCCGCGAACGGTGTCGCCCTAGCCCTCCTCGCGCGGAACTGCCGCGAGTACGTCCACAAGGCCATCGTCGAGGAGGAGGCCGCTAAGGCGGAGGCGGGCGAGGACGTCTCCGCGGATGCGGATGCGGATTCCTCCGCGTTCCCCGTGCGCGTCGCCGCGACGGAGGCGTTGGCGTCGGAGCTCCACGACCTTGGGGCGTTCGCGACGCTGGGTAAGGAGCTCGCGGTGTACTGCCACCTCCGCGTGGGGAAGTTCCCGGACACGATCGAGGCTCTGGTGAGACGCCATCTGGACAAGGGCGACGAGATGTCGGCGTTTGTGACGTGCGACGTGTACAAGTCGGCGTTTTCCGGGTGGGCGGCGCCGCACTGGTACCTGAGCTCGGTGTACGCGGATCTGGGCAGGGACGAGGAGGCGCGCGACGCGGCGCGGTTCTGCATCACGGACTGCGAGTGGGCGACCCTAGGGTCGATGGCGACCGTCGCGGAGTGCTTGACGCGGTGCGGGTGGGAGGGGAAGGGCGTCGAGGAGGTGCGGGCGATCGTCGAGACGAGGCGGGGGCCCAACCGGGACGCGTTCGACGGGCCCAAGGATCCCAAGGACGCCGCGCTCGAGGAGGCGGCGGCGCTGCTGGATAAGGCGGCGGCGGGGGAGGTGGGGGCGAGGGAGATCACGCAGAGGCTCGCGGAGTGCTACAGCAGGGCGGAGAGGGGGAACCTCGCCAAGCTCGTCATGGCCAGCTTCCAGATGTAGAAGAGGGTGAGGAGCGATTTTTATCACACAGCCACTAAAAATGCACACTCGGCGATTTCGTCGACGCTCGGGCGGAGTTCACCGCGCAGGCTCATCGCGGCGGTTGGTGTCGCCGACCGGGCCGCGCGACGCTTGGAAAATGCGCGGCGGGCGGGGTTCATTTTTCGCAGTGCTGATTTTTTCGCCCCGCGCGCATCCCCTCAGGCCCCGGCCCCCGCCTCCTCCCACATCGTCGCGGCGCGGTCTCACGCGCCATGCGACGCGCGTTCGCCGCGCTCGCGTCGCGTCGCGTGGCCAGGACCGAGTGGCGCCCGCGCGGGTCGCTGGACGGCGCGTCGTCGTGGACGCGGCGCTGGGCGCGATGGGAATCCTCGGGACCCACCACCGCCCCTCGCGCGTCGGCGTCGGCGGCGGTGCGGTTCGCGCAGACCGCCGCCGCGACGGACGACGCGGGCGACGCGGACGCGGACGCGGGCGGCGCGTTTCGAGACCGAGGCGCGACTCGCGACGCGCGCGTGGGAGATGGCGACCCGCACGCCTCCTCCGCCGCGCCGCCGTCCCCCTCCGCGGCGGCCTCGCCGCTGACGGATTCCTTCGGGCGGCACCACACCTACCTGCGCATCTCGCTGACGGAGCGGTGCAACCTCCGGTGCCTGTACTGCATGCCCGAGGAGGGCATCGAGCTGACCCCGAACGCGAACCTCCTGACCGCGCCCGAGATCGAGCGCGTCGCGCGGCTCTTCGTCGCGCACGGCGTGAACAAGATCCGTCTCACCGGCGGCGAACCCACCGTCCGCCGCGACCTCGAGGATGTGGTCGAGCGCCTCGCCGCGCTCGACGGGTTGGAACAGATCGCCATCACCACCAACGGACTCACCCTCCACCGCCGACTCGAGGCCCTGAAGCGCGCGGGCCTGACGCACGTCAACATCTCCCTGGACACGCTCGTGCCCGCGAAGTTCGAGCTGCTGACGCGGAGGAACGGCCACGACAGGGTCCTGCGTTCGATCCGCGAGGCGGTGAAATTCGGGTACGACCCCGTCAAGGTGAACGTGGTGCTCATGCGCGGGGTGAACGACGACGAGCTCCTCGACTTCGTCGCGATGACCGAAGACGCGCCGATCAACGTGCGGTTCATCGAGTACATGCCCTTCGACGGGAACCGGTGGGAGACGCGAAAGGTGGTGAGCTACGCGGAGGCGATGGGGCGCGTGTTGGAGAGGCATCCCGGGATGCGACGCGTGAAGGATTCGAAGAGCGAGGTGGCGAAGAACTTTGACATTCCGGGCCACCGCGGTCGGGTCTCGTTCGTGACGAGCATGACGGACCACTTCTGCGGCGGGTGTAACCGCCTGCGGATCATGGCGGACGGGAACCTGAAGGTGTGTTTGTTCGGAAACGCGGAGACGAGCCTGAGGGACGCCATGCGGCGCGGCGCGAGCGACGAGGAGCTCGCGACGCTCGTCGGGAAGGCGGTGGCGGGGAAGAAAAAGGCGCACGCGGGGATGGCGGACCTGCCGAAGATGGAAAACAGGTCCATGATCAAAATCGGAGGGTGAGGAGCGATACGTGTGCGGAACGACTTCCACGTGCAGAGGCGGAGTAGTACGAGTGAGAACGATGGGGGGGTCGGGGGGACACCGCCCGCGTCCGAAGCGTAGACCACCCTATGCGTTCAAGGAAAAAAAATCATCTCAGACACCTCTTCTCGCCCGCCGGGACGACCGCGCCGCGGGAAATTGGGGAAATTGAGCCAGTTGGCGCAAAACCACGTCGTCTATTTCTTTGTCCTTCGCCACCCGTTGACGACGCCGCGCACTGTTATCCGCGCGGCGCGCCTCCCGGACGAGCCGCGGCATGCAACCCATGCAGCCCGCGGTTCACGCGGCGTCCCAGGATTGGGCCACGCCCCTCTGCGTGTGCTGCAATGACGGCGTGGAGCTCTGCTGCGCGGCGACCTGGTGCCCGTGCGTCGTCGTCGGAACCAACACTTTGATGCTCGACACGGGCAACCCGCGCGTGGGCCCATGCTCTGGCTGGCAGAACAAGGCGTGCCTGACGCACGGCCTCCTCGTCGGCGCCGGCGCGATCGTGAACACGATTCTTCAGGGCGCGTGCGCCGGGACCGGCTGGGCGTGCCTGCAGAACTTCACCAACTGCCCCGCCGCGGCCTACTCCTCCCAGGTGTCTCGGCACCGCACGCGCGCGCGCTTCAACATTCCCAAGGAGGGGACGTGCGTCCAGGGCGGGAAGGACCACGACCTCCTCTGCCACTTCTGCTGCATGCCGTGCAACCTGTGTCAGGAGCACGTCGAGATCAAGACGAGGCTGCTCGCGGAGCGAGGTGTGGTGTACGTCCCGGGCGGGGGGCCCGCCGGCGTGCACCTCGCCGCGCCGGGCCGCCAGCAGATGCAGATGTACGCGGTGCAAGGACAGGTGAACCCGTACGCGACGACCCAGCCGCCCGCGGGGCAGTTTCAGTACCACGGCGCGCCGCAGGCCGCGCAGGGGAACCCCTACGCGACCGCGACCGCCGCGCCGGCAATGGGCGTTCCCGTCGCCGCGCAACCCGCGTACCAGCCCGGAAACGCCGCGGGAGGGTCGGGCGCGGGGCCGTCGGCGCAGCCGAGTTACCCCGCCCCGCCGAAATTCTGAACCCGGGCGCGACGATAAGTGTAGGGCGAACGTAATTACCGGGGGAACCGAAAGACGCGCGTCGCCGATAACTTCTCTTACTTTTGTACGTAAAACGATTCTTTTCCCTCTTCTCGAGCGCGACGATCGCCCAACCGCGCCCGCCCGATATGACGACTTCCAAGCTCGAAGCCACGACGACAGACGCGTCGGCGCGTTTTGAACCCGCGCGTCGCGACCCCCCTCGACACTCCCAGGGATGCCGGGGGAGGCGGACGCCGAGGACGCGTCGGTCGCGCGGGCGTCGTCGGCGTCCGCGGGCCTTTCACCGCGCGTCGCTCCCGCGCCCGGCGACGCCCCGGCGCCCTCCTCGGGCGCCGCCTCGATCGCGCCCGTGGAGACGCTCGCGTGCAGCATCTGCCTCGAGCCGTGCGCCCTCGGCGGGCCGCACCAGGTCTGCGCGCTCGCCTGCGGGCACTGCTTCGGCCACCGGTGCATCTCGTCGTGGCTCGACCGGCACAAGCGCGGGAACGGGGGCAAGTGCCCGCAGTGCAACGTCAGGGCGAAGGCGGCGGACGTGCGCAAGCTCTTCGTCCCAACCTTCGCCGCGTTCGTGGACACCGCCGAGCTCGACGACGCGCGCGCCGACCTCGCCCGCGAACGCGCGAGGCGCGTCGAGGCGGACGCGAACTACTCGCGCGTCAGCAAGTGCGCGAAGAAACTCGAGGCGGACCTCGCGGAGGCGACGAGAGCGCTCGAGGACGCGCGAGCGGAGGCGAAGCGCGCAAAGTACGACGCGCAAAAGGCGAGGCGCGAGGCGAACCGAGACGCCAACGCCGCAGCGAACGCCGGACCAAACGCCGCGAACGCCGGACCGAACGAACGCCCCGACCGCGAAAACCCGCGTTCGAACCCGCATTCGAACCCGGCGAAGCGCGCGAAGCCGGCGGCGGGGACCGTGAAGCCGCGAGGGGTGAAGTCCGTGCTCGAGATGTTCGATCCGAACCGCGGCGAGGGGATCTCGGGGAAAAGCGACGACGACGAGGAAAAGCGACGACGCGAACGAAGAAGAGCGCACTTCGAACGCGCGCACCGAGGACGGTACGTTCCGCGAGTCGCCGTGCCCGTGCGCGCGGAGACGCGCGCGGAGGGAATACAATCCGGCGAGGGTCGTGGCGTCATCAGGCGAGGGTTCGCGATGGACGTCAACGGCGTCGTCGCGTGCGTCGCCGAACGGCGCGGCGACGGCGCGGTTGGCGTCTCGAAAATTAGTCTTCGCGCGCCCGAATCGCGCGCGTTCGTGGCGTGCGCGTCGTCGTCCCGAGCGGGAATCGCGGACATCAGGCTCAGCGACGGCGGCGATTCGGGGCTCGCGAATCGAGGGAGGGGGTCCACGCTCGCGCTCGTCGCGGACAGATTCGACCCCCGGAATCAGGGAGGAGGTGGCAGGATGCACCTCCTGGACCTCAGCCGGGACGCGCGCGCGGCGAGCTGGCTTCTCCCCGAAAAGGCGACGTGCTGCTCTTGGGGCGGGTGGGGCGTCGGCGCTCCGGTCGGAGCGCCGCTGGACGAATCGTTCCTCGTCGCGGGCGTTCGCGAGGCGCCCTCGCGGGCGTCGGCGTCGAGCGCCGAGGGAGATCCCAGCGCGGAAGCGAACCTCGTCACCGTCGGGATGGAGGACGGGTCCGTCGCGATGTACGATCTGAGGAACACCGGCGCGTGCGTGTCGCGAATCAAAACCCCGAGGAGGATCGTCACAAACGGGCATCCTCATCCAGAGACGGTCCTCCCCCGGTCAGGCGTTCACGCGGCGTACCCGCTGTCGGCTCGGCTCGGCGGGGGCGTCCTCTTCGCGGACGAGGGGGGGCCCTGGCGGTTCGTCCCGGGAAGAGTCGAGGCCGGAAGCGCGAGGGAGGGGGGCGTAGAAGGCGCCGACGAAAACGCCTTCGGGCGCGTCCTCGACCTCGGGTGGTCTCGCGAACGCCATCCCCACGCCGGTTGCTGCGCCATGGCGTGGGCGCCGGGGTCGCGCGTGTACGCGGTGATCAACTCTGGCGACGGTCGTCAGGACTTGATGCTTTTCGGCGACGTCGACGGCGGCGCAAATGAGAACCACCATCTCACGGCGCCGCCCGAGCGTAAGCACGCGGGGTACGGCGGGTACGGGAGATCGAATGGGAACCTGGTCAACGGGCCGGGGGCGCTCGCGCTGACGCGCGGGCGGGAGGAGTTTCCGAGCGCGGTCGCGCTCGGCGGGACGGGGGCGGGGTGGGGTCGCGAGTCGGGAAGCGCTCTTTGCGATTCGCCGGGGACGACGCTGTTCGGCTTAACCGACCCCCACGCCGATCCTGGCGGGGCGCGCGAGAGTTTCGTCACGCAGGACGGGGGTAGGGTCGTGAACGTCGTGCGGAACTGGTGCGAGCGGAGGGGCGCGGGGGGCGTCGACGTGCTGGCGACGCTCAGCGCCGATACGCTGCAGGTGTGCTCGTGGCACGAGATGGGGTGTTGAAGGAGGAGGACGAAGGGGGTTTCGTATCGTCGAACGACGCGGAACTTATTCGAAAGTAGACTATTTTTTAAAACCGACCGAACCGAGCGTCGCGTCGCGTCGCGTCGCTCGCCACTCCTCCCCTCGCCGCGCCGGTCATGGCGGCGGACGCTCCGTCGGTCGCGGCGTCGCCTCGCCGCGGGACCTCGTCGTGGTCGCGCGCGGACGCGCGAAGTCCGAGCTGGAGCCCCGTCGCGGTCGCGCTGGGGCTCAAGCCGAGCCGCGGCGACGACCTCGCGGAAGGGGCGGCCCCGCGACGAGGAAGGGGCGACGAGGCGCGGTCGCCGTCGTCGAGCGGAGGGTCGAGCGCGGACGCGAGCGAGACGTGCGCGCGGCTCGACCGCGCGCTCCACGCTCGGCTCCTGGCGAAGCTCGGCGCGCTGGACGACGACGTCGCGGGTCTCTTCGCGCGCGTGGACGCGCTCGAGCGCGGGTCCGCTCGAGCGTTCGACGCCGAGGCGTCCCCCGCGGCGTCCCTCGCCGAAGAGTCCTACGACGAAGAGTCCTTCGCCGAGTCCCTCGCCTCGACGCGGTCGTACGTCGCCCACGTCGCGCCCCGGTCCGAGCTCGCCCACACCGGAAAGGGCGCGGACGGCGCCGAAGAGCGCGCCGCCGCGCGCGAGAGCGCCTCGTCGTTCGCGTCCACCGACGACACCTTCCCGTTCTCCGCCTCGGACGTCGACGACGACGTTTCGAACGAGCCGCCGCCGCCGACGCCGGCGCGCGCGCGTCCGGCATCCACCGCGCCCGACCTCGCGGTGAACCGCGAGCGCGCGCGCGTCCTCCTACATGCCGCCTCGTCGACCCCGGATCTCCGATATCCGCCGCTTTGCCTCCGCCTCGTTCGCGACCCTAACAAGAGCGACGACGACGCGTCCCCAGGGTCGTACGAAACCGCGCGGACGTTTTCATTTTTCGAACACGCGTCGCGGCTCGAGAAACTCCGCGACGAGGTGCGCGACGTGAGGGAAGAGGTCGAACGGCTGAAACGAACGCCGTTCTTTCGAGCGAACGAGGTCCAAAGGAGGGTCGCGTAGACGACGAACGCCGCGAACGAAACGAAACAAAACCAAACGCGCGTCCGAACGCGAAACGCGCACGAGTCTCGCGCGAACCATCATTTCCCGACGAAAAGACGCGCCTCTAAAGCCCCTCAGCCGACCTCCGCCGCCTCGCCCGTTCCGACGAGCTTCGGTCTCTTCGGCCCCGGGGCGGTCCCCTCGCCCGTTCCCGGCGGCCGCCCGCGCCCGCGCCCGCGCCCGGGTGCCCCGCGCCCGGGTGCCCCGCGCCCGAACGCCCCGCGCCCGGGTGCCCCGCGCCCGAACGCCCCCGCACCGCCGCCGACGACCGAGCCCGGCAAGAACCCCGTCGCCGGAAATTCGACGAGCGCCTCTCCGCCTCCCTGAGCGTCCCCGCGCACCCCTCCGTCCTCACTCCTCACCTCCCCCGCGCCGCGTCGGCGCTCCTCTTCCGCGTCCCCCACCGCCTTTCTTCGTCTGATTTCTTTGAACTCCGCCGCGCCGAGGAACGCGAGTCCGGTGACCGGGTCGCGGTATTTCGCCGGCGCGCCCGTGACGGCGCACGTCGCGACCGAGGGCAGCCTCGGCCTCGCCTGCCCCAGCGGCTCCGGCGTCCTCGCCCCGCGCACGAGCTCGATCGTGACGACGCCCTCGCCGTCGGCGTTCTTCGCGGACTTGCGCCTGATCGCGGGGCCGAGGTACCGCGGCGCCTTTGCGCGCTCCGCCTTCTTCTTCACCGCCGCCTCGACGTCGAGGAGGCGCTCGAGGTCCTCGAGGTTCCGCACCTCCGTCTGCGCCGCCTCGGCCAGGATCTCCGCCTGGGTGAGTTGCCTCGGGGGCTCCTGGTTCGGGTTGCGGTTCGGTTTGGGGCGCGCCTTGAGGGCCTCGCGTTTCTCCTCGGAGCGCTTGAGGATGTCGCGCGTGCCCGATCGCGAGGATTTGCGCAAGCCCCCCGAGAAGGGATCGAGGAACGGGGAGGAGGGATCGTCGCCCCCCGGGGTTCCCTCCGGCTTGACCGCGGCGACCGGTTTGGGTTTCGCGGCGGGGCGGGGCGCGGGCGGGGCTTTGCGCTCGGGCGCTTTCAGCGCGGGTTTGCGGCGTTCCTTCGCGACGACCACCTCCTCGGAGTCGCTGGAGGATTCGTCGTCGTTGAAATCCGCGTCGAAGACGTCCTGCTCCTCGGACTCGGACTCGTACGCGTCGTCGCCTTCCTCCTCCGCGAACGCGTCCTGGTTCCAGAACTCCTCGTCCGCGCTGTCCTCGTCCTCCAGGAGCTTGTTCATGCGCAGACCGCGCGTCGAGCGCTTCGGGAGCGCTTGCGACGCCATGGTGGAGCGCCCGGGGGGAGAAGATCGAACGACGGCGCGCGAAACCTACGACGCGACGCGCGCCCGCGCGTGGATCGAGAGGGGCGACGCGGGAGGCGTAACCGCGAGGGCGCGCCGAGCCGAGCGTGTCGACCGCGGTCCGGGGAGCGCGCGTCGATGAGCGCCGACGGCGGCGACGCGCGCCGGGGAGCGTCGATCGGGAACTCGTCGCGGGGGACCTCGTCGGTGAGCGAACGCGAAAGGCCTCGTCCGAGTGTTCCGCACACGCGGGTGCTTTTCGCCGGCGACCGCACATCGCCGCGTCGTCGCCGCGGCGCTCGCGGGCGGCGGCGCCGGCGCCCCCTTCGTCGCGCTCGCCCCGTCCTCCTCCCCGCGACTTCGCCCCGCGCGTGCCGTCGCGATGGGGGACGCCTCCGTGCACATGCACAGCCGCGCGGTTCCGCCGCGCGTGCTCCCCGCGCTCGTGCGCGCGCTTGCGCCCGCGCGGCTCTCGGCGGACGCGCGCGGCGCGGTCGAGGAGGCGCTCGCGTCGGTGGCGGATCTCGACCTCCTCGGCGAGGCGCCCGCCGCGGACGCGGACTCGCGCGAGGCGAGGCGGGCGCGCGCCGAGGAGTCTGCCGCGATCGACGCGTACGAAGCCCACGTTCTCGCGCTCGCGGAGGGCGGCGGCGACTCCGCGCTCGGCGTCGACGCGCGCGTCGCGGGCGCGCGCCTCCTCGGGCAGCTCGCGCGCTCGTGCTCGCCCCGCCGATTCGTCGCGTCGCTCGCGCGGTGGGGCGAGTGCCTCGCGACGCTCGCCGAGGGCGGCGGCGTCAAGCGCCCGCGCGGCGACGAGTCCGACGAAACCCCGCACGAGGCGCGCCTCGCCGCCGCCGCCGGGTCCGAGCGCCTCGCCGCGCACGCCGCGCGCTCGCTCGCCGACCTCCTCGAGCGCGCGGCGTCGGCGATGGACGTCCCCGGCGTGCGCAAAGCCGCCGCGGAAGCCGCGCGCCGCGGCGTCGCCGCCGCGTGCGCCGCGCTCGACGGAGACATCCCCCCGCGTCGCCGCTCGTCCTCCTCGCCGCAGCACGAACACCAACTCGCGTTTCTCCACCTCGCGCGCGTCGCCGTCGAGGGCCACCCCGCGGCGGTTCGGAAGCGCGCGCGCGAGCTCGAGACGGCGGTCGTGGGCGCGATGTTCGCCCGAGATTCACTTGTCGCCGACGCGGCGATCGCGTGCGCGGCGGCGCTTCCCCGCCACGGCGTCGTCTCGGGCGCCGTCCAGGGCGCCACCGCCGACGCGGGGCGCGCGTGGACTGATCAGTTCAGGCGCGTTCTGATCGCCGCGAACGAGGCGCTCGACGAAGGCCTCGTCGGCGCGGAGACGGACGCGAGCCGCGCGGAGTGGCGCAAGTCGCTCGTCGAGTCTTCTTCCGCCGCGTTCGCCGGACCGAGCGGCGATGGGATTCCCTCGGGATTCCCGCCGCCGTTCGGGAACCCGAACGCTTCGAACGCTTCGAACGCTTCGAACGCTTCGAACGCTTCGAATGTTTTATCTCCTTCCTCTCTCTCCGGCGTCCCCGGCGCTCACTCGGTGCGTCGCGCGACGCTTCTGATGCGCCTCCTCGAGGCGATGCTCCGCGCGCCGTTCCCCGTCGCCGCCTCCGTGGGCGTCCCCGCGGACCTCGCGGCGGCGCTCGCGACGAGGGTCACCCGCGCCGACGGCGGAGCCCGCCGCGCCGCGCCGGGCCTCCCTCTCGTCGCCCCGCCCGCGGAGACCCTCGCCGCGCTCCCCGCCGCGCACGTCGGCGCCGCGCGCGTCATGTCTGCGCTGTGCGCGTGCGGGAAGGGGCGGTTGGTTCGCCTCGCGGTGCCGACGGCGCGGTGGGCGGAGGACGCGCTGAGGTGCGGCGACGCGAGCGGCGGCGGACGCCGGTGCGAATCGGTTCGAGCCGCGACGTACGAAGCGATCGCGGGAGCCATCGAGGCGTTCGGGGCGAACGCCGCGGGCGACGCGTTAGCGGCCGCGGCCATCCCTCACGCGCAACGGGACGCGATCGCGGCGGAGGGTTGTTCGGACGCGTCGAACAAAGCGGGCGAACGCGTCGGGACCGTCGGGGGGAACGTAGTAGGGAAACGCAAAAACGCGACGCCGCATAAACGCAAGCGCTTCGCCGGGAAGAAGGGCGGCGCGTGGGGCGCCGCGGGCGAGGACGAGATGGCGGCGTACCTCGCGGCGACCGAGGACGGCTCTTTGCCCGCCCCCGCGCTGTTCCCGCCCGCGTCCGAGACGCGAATGAAGGCGCTTCGCGTCGTCGAGGCGGCGCTCGTTCACGCGGGCGCGGCGTTGCGTCCTCGTCTCCGCGCGGCGTGCGACCGCGCCGCTGCGAGCGCCGCCGCCGAGCTCTGCGCGGAGGCGACGGACGCGCCGCACGGATCCGACGCGGCGCGATTCGCGGTGACTCCGTCGCGCGTCCGCGCAAGAAAAGCGGCGTACGACGCCCTCCTCGCGTCCGCGCTCGCGCCGTGGACGTTCAGACCGCCGAACGTTCCCCTGGCCGTCGCTCTGTTTCGACGCGCGGCGATGAGGGACGCCGCGTTAAGCGCCGACGCCGCGAGAGCCGCGCTCGCGCTCGAGGCGGTGATGCGGCCGCACCGCGCGCCGCTCGGGATGGGCGCGGTCGCCGACCCGGACGCGCGCGAGCGCGGCGAGGGGTACGGAGGAGACGGGGGGTCGGGGGGCGGCGGGTTTCCCGGGGGCGTCGGGTGGGGAGGCGGCGTCGATGGAAGGGGGGGGGAGGGCGCGTGGGGAGGCGGCGGGGGCGGG
>MDSW01090326.1_pt1 | contig 14479 bp, 15 predicted proteins | sample 811171 | NCBI WGS metagenome assembly MDSW01 (sample SAMN05326641, study PRJNA326480) | marine metagenome | isolation source: seawater | place: Atlantic Ocean: North West | collected 2012 | reverse complement strand
TTGCGGCGTTTGCGTCGCATAGTTGCTCCTTGGCCGTACCCGGCCATTGTGGAGCAGATCATCACTTAGTGCCCTGTCCGAATTCTGGGGTCCAGTTCACGCGACATCGCGATGATCCGCAATGTGGTGCTGCACGCATTACAGGATTACACACAGAGCGCCGGGTTTTATCAGTTGCTGCCTGTACTGATGTCGCCCATTACCGACCCGCTGAATCATGCGGTCGACCCAGCTCAGATTATCCATGAGGGACGCACGCTACAGTTGACTGCGAGCATGATCTTTCACAAACAGCTGGCGCTGGCCAGCGGGGTGCTGGATCGCATCTTCATCCTTGCGCCGAATATTCGACTGGAGAAGCCTAGCGTCAAGGGGTCAGAGAACCATCTACTCGAATTCTCTCAGTTCGATCTGGAAATGCGCGACGCATCGATGTTCGAGGTGATGGCGTTTCTCAACGATCTACTGAACTACGTTTTCGAGACCGTCTGCACCGATGAACAGTCGGCGAACGCCCTTGCGCGTCTAGGCCGCGTTCTGCCGCCGATGAATCGCTCGTTTCCGATCATGTCGTCGGACAAACTCATCGAGGAATACGGCGATGACTTCGAGCAAGTGATTTCGAAAGGCTCCGACACGCCCGTGTTCATTACGAGCTATCAGCGCGAATTTTACGACCGCGAGGACAGCGGCACGCCAGGCAGGTATCGAAACTTCGACCTGATCTATCCGGAAGGTTTCGGCGAGGGCCTGAGTGGTGCCGAGCGCGAGTACGACTACGACCGGATTGTGGCGAAAATGGGCGAGACGGGCGTCGACCAATGCCCATTCGCGCGATACCTCGAACTTGCCAAGGCCGGCGAGATACCGCAGACGGCCGGCGCCGGCATCGGCGTTGAGAGGCTGCTTCGATTCATCGTGGGTCGGCGACAGATCCGGGATGTCAGCCCGTTCGACCGTTCTGTCGGCAGCCCCATGGCCTTCTGATGGCCATGGGTATCCGCCAGAGCGAAACCGTAGCGCCCGGAAAAGACGTGCCGCACGTTCTCATCACGACGATTCCGTCGGATTCCCACACGTGGAATCTGATGTATATGCGTTTGTTGGTGGCAGAGCATGGCGCGGCAGTCGACTGCCTGGGGTGCTGTGTGCCCTACACGCACACGGCAGATGAAGTCGTAGCGCAGAAGCCCGATTTAGTCATCGTGTCGACAGTGAACGGTCATGGAAGCCAGCAAGGCGGCGAGCTGATGCACATCGCCCGCGCCCGGCTTGGTTCGAGTACGCCGCCATTCGTCATCGGCGGCCAGATCGCCGTAGAAACGGCCCGCTACCGGCTGGCTGCCGAGGCACTGATCCGCGCCGGATACGAGCGCGTCTTCTATGGCGAGAGCGCCATCCCGGCCTTCAACCGATTCATGCGCAACTTCGTCGCGAGCCATGCGAACAAGCCGCGTGTGCTCACGGGATGAATGTGCCCCAACAAAGACTATGTAGAGGCTCGGCCATGAAAAGCACGTCCGCGTCCGTCCCGGAGAAAACGCCGGACAGCATGCTTCAGACAAAGCTGCTGTCGTTCTTTTCGTTGAAAGAGATCGCCGGCATCGATCTGTTGGCGAACCGCCTGGTGCGTAAGTACGGCGTTGATGGACTCTCGTCGCGCACGTTGCTCGTGGCCTACGGCGGTGGCAAAGACAGCACATACACGGTGGCATTCCTGCGCGCCGTACAGCTGCGGCTCGCGAATGAGCACGGAAGCACCTTCATGCTCCGCTCGGCAACGATGCGTCACGCGGGTGTGCCGAAGGCCGTGATGGAAAACATCGATCGAGTCTATCGACGCCTGGACATGCTCGAAGACGACCGCGTCGAGTTGTTGGTCAACGATCTCGACCAAGTCAGACCATTCCACGTGGACTTGCCCTTCCCGGAGTCGCTACGCAGCATCAATCGCCGCGACATCCTGCTCAACGGGCATCGCACCCAGGGCGACGGGCGGCCGACCTTCTGCAACGCCTGCAACCTGAATGTCGCCAATTTCTTCGGCCGGTCTGCCTGGTACGGCACGCCGGTTGATGCCGTTTTCACGGGCGATTCGGCAGAGGAACAGCGCACCTATTACGCGTGGATCATGCGTTTGGCGCGGCAGGCCGGCGCAGATATGCGATCACTGCGTGACCGCGGTTTTCACGGCGTGCTCAAGGGACTCAATGCTATTGGCCGCGCCTACTATTCGGAGATTCACGGCTCGAACGAACACGAGGCGCTCGATCGACGCGAGGTCGCAGCCGGCGACGTTGCGCATATTCCGGAATTCATCTCGATATACGACCTGGTTCACTACGACCTCGATGCGCATCGCGACTTGATAACCGGCTTTCTGGGATTCGAGATCGACGAGCTGGCCTTCAGTTTCACCGAATCCGACTGCGCGAATCCCGCTGTCATGGCCCACTTGCGAGGCCTGAAAGCCGAGTACGTCGAAAAGCGGAGTTACGAGCAGGGCGTGCGCGAATACGTCCAGCTTGGCCAAACACTCATGGCCAAAAAGCAGATACCGCAGGATCTGCAGGATATTGTGCTCGCGCGCTATTCCACACCTGCGCGCATCGAGTCCATGCGGTCGCGCATGGTGCAGTTCTGCGAGGAAGCGCACCGGATCTCACTCGAGCAGTCGATTTGCATGGTCTTCTCACCGTTCGTTGGGGAAGGGTTGCGTCTAGTCGACTGGATCGAGACACAGCATCCCGAGCTCAAGGCCAACGTCGAAGACATCCGAGACATCCTCAGTGGTGACGACGACAACGATCTGCTGCGACCGCTGCTTGAGAACTATTCAGGCTTGCCGATCGCGAACATGCGCCACCTTTGGTGCCAGCCGGAAATCAGTTTCAGTAAACGGGATACGCTGCTGGCACGCGTGCGTGAAGGCGATCCACACAAGGCCGCAGTAGACATACGGGACGAAGACGGTCGAACGGTATCCACCACTGTCATATCGGGTCGATGAACAGCCCTTGGAGTGATTCATCGACCGCTTCGCCGGCGGCTTTCGGCCCATTCGTCGAGTCATCCGCACGCGAGGGCCGCATCGTCTTTCAGCCTCGGATGGGCTTCGGCGAACCGCACCGGATGCGCGAGGGGCTCGCAGCAGTCAAATCTAGCCGCCATCCGACAGTCGGAACCATCACGCTCGACGCCTACACCCGTGTCGGCGACTACATCACGCCGCGCACAGTGATCGAAGGGCAGGGCGATCTGAACGGCTATCCGATCCTGACTCACGCGCCACACATCACGGCCGCGCTGATAGAAGGCATTCACGACATGACCTTCCCGGTGCAGGTTCGCCATGGCACGGCGCTACCGGAGCGCATTTTCGAGCAGCTTGTCGTTCTTGGGTTACCCGCCACCGAGGGCGGGCCGATTTCCTATTGCTTGCGCTACAGCAGGACGCCAATCCCGGAGGCGGTGAGCGCATGGAAGCAAGGCTGCAGGATACTCTCGCAGGCCGGGCCGAGCGCGCACATCGAGAGTTTCGGCGGCTGCATGTTGGGCCAGCTATCCCCGCCGAGCCTCCTTATAGCCATTACGCTGATTGAGGCGCTTTTCTTTCGCGAATATGGGGTGCGTAGCGTCTCGCCAAGCCTCGCCCAGGGCACCAGCGACACACAGGATGTCGGATCACTGATCGCGCTCAGGCGCCTCGCCGCGCACTACTTGGGCGCCGATGACTGGCACGTCGTTTTCTACATGTATATGGGCGTGTTCCCAAACACATACGAAGGGGCGTGCAATCTGATCGTGGATGCCACAAAAGTCGGCGTTGCCGGCGGCTGCCACCGGATCATCGTGAAAACGCCGTCCGAAGCAATCGAGATACCAACGGTCGCTTCAAACCTGGACGCCATCGCATTAGCTGCCACTCAGGCCCAGGAAACTGACGAAACCGGGGACCTCAATACACCGGCCGTGCAAGACCATGCGCAAGACTGTGCCGCGGAGGCGGCCTGCATCGTCGACGCGGTGCTTGCGCTTCATGACGATATCGGCACGGCCATTATCCGCGCATTCAAACGCGGGATGCTCGATGTGCCGTACTGGCTGCACCCCGATAACCCAGGCGTCACGCGCACCCTGATCAACGCCGATGGCGAGTTGCGATGGGCAAGGCGCGGCAAGATTCCGCGCCCGCACGGCCTTCGACAGTTCGACCCACCAGCGCGCGACATCAGCTCCGATGAGCTGATCGAGATGCTTTGGTTCAAGGCCAACTGCTATCGAGCATCGCGCGCCACCTGATTTATCTGACCCATCGGGAGACCTATGTCCGCTCACCGCACCAACAAAAGGCTGACCGTGCCGACAATTCGCCGCATGAAAGGCGGCGACAAGATCGTTTCGCTGACAGCCTACTCAGCCTGGATGGCACGCTTGATCGATTCCGTGACTGACGTGCTGATCGTGGGCGACTCGATGGCCATGGTCGAGTACGGCATGTCGAGCACACTCGGTCTGCCGCTGGACACTGTGATCGGCCACTGCGCCGCCGTGGATCGGGTCAGACAGCGGCCGTTGCTGGTGTGTGATCTGCCGTTCGCGAGCTTCGAGCGTTCGCCGCAGCAGGCCTACGAAAGCGCCGCCCGCGTGATCGCGGAAGGTGGTGCCGATGCGGTCAAGCTCGAGTGTACCGAGGCGATGGCTGAAACCGTGGCCTTTCTCGTGCAGCGCGGCATCCCGGTGATGTCGCATATCGGCCTGATGCCGCAACACGTCAACGCTCAAGGCGGATTCAGACGGCAAGGCAAGGGCAAGACCGCGTCGAGCGAGCTGGTCAAGCAGGCCAAGATGATGGCCCATGCCGGGGCCTTCTCCCTACTGCTCGAGGGCATCTATTCGGAAACCGCCGATCTGGTTACAAAATCGGTGACAGTGCCCACGATCGGTATCGGCGCCTCGCTGGGATGTGACGGCCAGGTGCTGGTCACCGAAGATATTCTCGGCCTGACCGGCGACGACATTCCCGGCTTCGCGCGTATATACCAGGACCTCAAGCCAGGCATCGAGGAGGCCGCCGCGCGCTTCGCCGACGATGTGCGCGAGGGGCTGTTCCCGCAAGACAGCTGAGCATGACCTTGGCCTATCGTGATCTGGCCCTGGCGTTGTTGGTCGTATCGGTCTGGGGTGCCAACTTCACGGTCATACAGCTCGGCCTGCAAGGCTTTCCGCCGCTGCTTCTAGCGGCCCTTCGCTACGTACTGGCCTTGCTGCCGGCGGTTGTGTTCATCGCCCGGCCGGCGACACCGAATCGCTTCTGGATCGGGTACGGGCTGACCTCGGGTGTGGGCCAGTTCGGCTGCCTGTTCTACGCGATGCATATCGGTATGCCGGCGGGGGTTGCCTCGGTGGTGCTGCAGTCGCAGGCGTTTTTCACGATCCTGCTCGCCGCGCCGGTGCTTGGCGAACGCATCACCGCGCGCCAGCTCGTCGGGATGCTGGTCGCCGGGGTGGGCCTGTATCTGGTTGGTGCCAGCGCCGACGCCCACCGGCTGGTCGCCATCCCGCTGCCGGCGTTCGTATTCACGATGGTCGGGGCGCTGTTCTGGGGCATATCGAATCTGATCATTCGGCTGGCGAGTGCCGATGCCCGCGCACACGACCGCGACCTGAACATGCTCAGACTGGTCGTATGGTCGAGTGCCATCCCGCCGATTCCATTGCTGGCATTGTCGATGGCTCTCAACGGCCCAGGCGCGATGAGCATGGCCACGGTCTCATGGAGCTGGATGACCGTTTTTGCCGGCTGCTATCTCGCGTATGGCGCCACGCTGTTCGCGTTCGGCACCTGGAGTCGGCTGCTGGCCGATTACCCGGCGGCAAAGATCGCGCCGCTGTCGCTGCTCGTGCCGGTGACCGGCCTGCTGACGGCGCGGGTTGTGCTCGACGAAGTGCTCACGCCAGAGCAATGGATCGGCTGCATTCTGATCATGACCGGGCTGATCCTGAGCATGTTGCGCCGGCGCGCCCGGCCGGCTTCGATCGCCGACGAGTCGAGCAATGCGACGCACTAACCCGCGCGCGTACTCGCGGCATGCAGCCGACGATCCAGACAATGCCCGATGGTGCGTATGGCTTGCTCCACGGGCAGGCTCCAATCGGTCGCATAGCTCAACCGCAGGCAGTGTGCGAAACGGCCATAGACCGAAAAGAGGTTGCCGGGCGCGATGGTGATGCAATGAGCGAGCACATCGCGGAGCAACGTATCGGCCCGGATTGTCTCAGGCATACGCACCCAGATGACCGCGCCGCCCGCCGGGCTGTCGTAGGCGCACTGGAATGCGGGCAGGCAGCGGGCGAGCGCGGCGAGCATACGGTCGCGATGCGCCATGAGTCGTTCGTTCAACTCGCCGATTGCGTGATCGTATTCACCGCTGCGCAACACGCCGGCCAGCAGCTCCTGGGCATCGCTCGACAGCTTGTTCGGCAGAAACTGGATATAGGTGAAAAGCTCAGCCGGGGGTTCGCGGGTCGCGATATAGGCCGCGCCAAGTTCCGGGCCGATGGTCTTGGAAAAACCCCCGACGACAGTGACATTATCCGCGCCGCACAACGCGTGGAAACGGGGCGTGTCGACAAAGCACAGATCGGCGTAGCTCGCGTTTTCGACCACGTGAATCTGATTCTGAGCGAACAGCGTCGCGATAGCGCGCCGCGTCGACTCGTCGAGCAAGTGACCGGTGATCTGATTCATGCGCGAGGACACCAGCGCCAGGGCGATATCGCCCTGGCCGCAGGCCTCAGCAAGGCGCGCGACCAACGTATCCGGATCATCGCGCATATCGAACTCAACGGCCTCCAGGCCGAGCATGTCTAACACGCGCGGGATCGCCCAGGTGCAGGGCGTCTCGACCAGCACCTTACGGCCGCGACAGCGCGAGCGAATAGCGGCCGCCAGCGCATTCTGGAACGACGACACGATGAAAAGATCGTCGTAGCCGTAGTGGCGGCCGAGAACTATTTCGGCAATGGCCGCGCGCAAAGGCGGGCTGCCCGCGAACGACGGCCCGCGGAGGGTTTCGTGCGGGATGTCCGCTGGCGTTCGATTCAGGTCCGAGGCGTGATGGCGCAACGGCGAGAAATAGTGGGGCGCATCAATTGACAACGGCACCACGCCAGGCTTGCGTGCGTTCGTGTAGACCGTTTCGAGCAAATTACGGCCAGGTTCGATCAACACGCGGCATGCTTTCGAGCTGACGAAGTAGCCGCGGCGCGGCTTGGCGTATATCAATTCGCGGGCTTCGAGATCTGTGTATGCGCGTACGATCGTGGGAGGCGACCTGTTGAATTGCGCGCACAGCGCGCGCACCGACGGCAGTGGCTCGTCGTTATGCGCCCCCCGACTCTGGATAACCTGTTCTAGGTAATTCACGACGACGCGGTATGCCGGCCGCCTCTTTTGCGTAGCTGTCATTACGGCCCTTGACGACCACCATTCACCGCGACGGGTCGAATTATGAGCACGATCGGCGTTTAGCACCGATATCGGCGATTTCGACAAGCAGACAACGGATCAAAGCAATATTCAACTGCAGCTCGTTAGCCCAGAGCACTAGCGTATCGCTCCGACTCGCATACTGTTCGCCATTCATAGCGCCAGCAGGCGCGATGCATAAATCGATAACTAATGCATGAGTGATGGGCGATCTGTTGTGTTCGTGCGCGCCGCGGATCGAACTTAGAGCGCGGCTTAGGGGCGCAGTTTAATAGCGTTGCGAGGGCGCGCACGCACGCTTCTTGGCTGTCCAACGCCACGATCATGCTTGCTTTTTTGGTGCAGAAACGCTCTTGGCAACAACTTGTCTCTCATGCTTGCGCGTTGTGCCCGATTCGCTGCTTGAGGTCATCTACTTAAAAGAGCCACCGGCTAAATCGACGCCTTGCACTTTCCCGTAACCTACCGCCAAGCCAACGAACCCGCTCGCAATGTCTGCCAACGCCGACTCCATCGACACGACAACCTGTCAGGCTGAACTCACCCTCGGCGGCGAACAGTTGTATCTGCGCGGCGATCACAGTGTGTTCTGGCCGGCACAACGCACGCTGTTCGTGGCCGATACGCATTTCGGCAAGTCCGGCGTGTTCCGTAAGCAGGGCATGAACGTGCCCTCGGGCACCACCGAGACCGATCTGGCGCGTCTGGAGGCCGCGCTAGCCGAGACCGGCGCGTATCGGCTGGTGGTGCTGGGGGATTTCGTGCATGCCCCGCCGGCGGCCGATGCGCCGTGGCTGGCCCGCTTTGCGACCTGGCGGGCGCGACACGCTGATATCGAGATCATGGTTACGCGCGGTAATCACGACCGGGTAAAACAGCTGCCGGTGGATGTGGCTATCGACTGGCAGGCCGGCGCACGGCAAATCGGGACGTTTGTCTGCCAGCACGAGCCTGGCGCCGACGCCCGCGGGCCGGTGCTGGCCGGTCATATTCATCCGGTGGTGCGCCTGGGCTCCGGGGCAGAAACGGTGCGGCTGCCGGTGTTCTGGCGCCACGAGCACGGCCTGATGCTGCCGGCGTTTTCCAGCTTTGCGGGCGGCGGGCGTGTTTCGCCGGCGCCGGGCGATCGCATGTTCGTTATCGCCGATGGCGAGGTGATCGAGGCGGCGACGGGCTGATGTGCTCGCCGCGGGTCGGTCTGCGCCGGTAGAATCATGTCTATGTTGATCGCGATTATTGTCGGGGCGCTGATAGGCGCCTCTTTCATGGGGTTTTCGGGTGGCCTGCTGGGCGCCGTGGCCGGCTTCTGGGTTTTCCAGATGGTGGCCATGGGCATGCGTCGCGGCAATCTGGGGGCGATCCAGAACCAGTTCCTGAATTCGACGTTCGCCGTGATGGGCGCGCTGTGCAAAGCCGACGGGCAGGTTACGCGCGACGAGATCCGGGTGGCCGAGCAGCTGTTCACACGGCTGCGCATGAACGAGGAACAGAAGGCGCGGGCGCGCGAGGCGTTCAATCGCGGCAAGGCCGATGATTTTGATCTGGACGGCGAGGTGGCCCAGTTCCGCCAGACCGCGCGCGGCCAGCGGGCGCTGCACCAGATGTTCCTGCAGGTGCAGATCGCAGCCATCGCGGCTGACGGCAAGGTCAGTAACGCCGAGCACGACATGCTCATGCGGGTGGCCCGCGGGCTGGGCCTGTCCGAAGGCGAGATCCGTCAGCTAGAGGCCATGCTCGGCATGGGCGGCGGGGCCGGCGCTGGTTTTGGCGGTCAGACTTCGGGCGACGGCATGGGCTCCAAGGCCGGCGTCTCGCAGGAAGAGCAACTCAGCCAGGCGTATGACGTGCTAGGCGTGACCGCCGAGGCTTCGGATGCCGAGGTGAAAAAAGCCTATCGCCGCCAGATGAGCCAGAACCACCCGGACAAGCTCGCCTCCAAGGGCATGCCGGATAGCATGCGCGAGATGGCCGAGCAGAAGACGCGTGAGATCGGGGCCGCGTACGAGCGGATCTGTGAGGCGCGTGGCATGAATTGACGCGGGGCTGTCTGCCGGCCCCCGGAAGCGATTAAGCTAAAACTGATTAACCCCGCTAATCAAACAAATCGCTATGACAAAGATCCTGGTGCTGTATTACTCCATGTACGGCCACATCGAAACGATGGCCCAGAGCGCGGCCGAAGGTGCTGGCTCGGTAGACGGCGTTGAAGTCACGCTCAAGCATGTGCCCGAGACCATGAGCGCCGAGACGCTGGAATCGGCCGGCGCCAAGCGTAACTTGGCCGGTGAGACGGCCAAGCCCGACGAGTTGGCCGACTACGACGCGATCGTGTTCGCCACCCCCACGCGCTTTGGCAACATGGCCGGCCAGATGCGCACGTTTCTGGACCAGACCGGTGGCCTGTGGGCAGGCGGCAAACTGGTCAATAAATTTGCGACGGTCATTACCTCCAGCGCGACCGGTGCCGGCAACGAGACTACTATCACCTCGTTCTGGAACACGCTGGCGCACCACGGCATGTTGATCGTTCCGCTGGATTACGCCGGCGCCACGGAGCTGTTCGATATCTCTGAGATGCGCGGCGGCTCGCCGTATGGCGCCTCGACGTTGGCTGGCGGCGATGGCTCGCGACAGCCTTCGGACAAGGAGTTGTCGATGGCGCGTTATCAGGGCGAAAAAATCGCGCGTCTGGCCACGCGCATGGGAGCCGCCTGATGACCGACAAGACCGCCGATACCAACCATCCGATTCACGCCAGCCTGGCCACGCGCTGGAGCCCGTACTGCTTTGCGCCGACGCCGGTATCCCAAGCTGATCTGGCTAGCCTGTTCGAGGCCGCGCGCTGGGCGGCCTCCAGCTTCAACGAGCAGCCCTGGCGGTTCATCGTAGGCCAGGCGGATGCCGGCGACGGCGTGCATCGCCGTATCCTTAAATGTCTGGTCGAGGCCAATCAGCACTGGGCGGCCAACGCGCCGGTGCTGGTGCTGGCCTTGACCGCTAAGCGTTTCACCAAAAACGATAAACCCAACGGGGCCCACCAGCATGATCTAGGGCTGGCCGTGGGTAATCTGGTCGTCGAGGCCACGACCCGGGGGCTTGCTTGTCATCAGATGTCGGGCATCGACGCGGATGCCGCGGCGGCTGAGTTCTCGGTGCCAGAGGATGTCACCGTTTTGACGGCCATCGCGATCGGTACGGCCGATACGGCTCACGTCGCCGATGACGATCTGGTCGCTCGCGATCGCGGCGAACGCGCTCGCAAACCGCTGTCGGCGTTCGTTTTCGGCGCAGAATACGGGCAATCGGCCGACTGGAGTCGCTAAACCCCAAGCGCTGACAAGCTGCTGTCAGTACGTGCTGTCCCGGATAGACAATGGGGCAGCATGTGCGCCCATGTGCTTGATGCGTCGGGACTTATACCGCCAACACGCCGGTTTTCGCGGCCCGGCTGCGGCACCGTGTCGGAACGATCGGTAGTCCCCGACCCCGGCCTATCGCTCTTGTGCACGCGTGTTATAAACATGCGCTGAATTCCTTAATCGCCTTGTGCATGAGTGATACTCAACCACGGAAGGCCGGTATCAACCCACCGGTGTTCTTCCCCTCGGTCGTTGTGGTCGGTCTGCTGGTTATCTTTGCCGCGGCCATCCCCGATACGGCCAATGCGTTCTTTTCAAGCATGCAGTCGTGGCTGATCGATACGTTCGGCTGGCTGTATCTGGCCGCGGTCGGCATCTATCTGATCTTCTGTATCGTGCTGGCGGTCTCCCGCTACGGCTCGTTCAAGCTGGGCCCCGATCACAGTGAGCCAGACTTCTCTTATGTGTCTTGGTTCGCGATGCTGTTCTCGGCCGGCATGGGCATCGGGCTGATGTTCTACGGGGTGGCTGAGCCCGTATTGCATTACGCGAACCCGCCGCAGGGCGAGGGCAGTACGGTGGCCGCCGCCAAAGAGGCCATGCGCATCACGTTCTTCCACTGGGGGGTGCATGCCTGGGCGATTTATGCGGTTGTGGGCCTGGCGCTGGCGTATTTCCACTTCCGGCGTGATCTGCCCCTGCGGATCAGCTCGGCGCTCTATCCGTTCATCGGCAAGCGCATCTCCGGGCCGCTCGGTAACGTGGTCGATATCCTGGCCGTGTTCGGCACGCTGTTCGGCGTGGCCACCTCGTTGGGCCTGGGGGCCCAGCAGGTCGCCTCGGGCCTGAACTATCTGTTTGATTTCTCGGACGGCATCGGTACGCAGATTGTTTTGATCTGCATCATCACGGGCCTGGCGACGACCTCAGTGGTTTTCGGGCTGGACGGCGGTATCCGTCGTGTCTCCGAGCTCAACCTGTATCTGGCGGCCGCACTCCTGGCCTTCGTGCTGGTGCTGGGCCCCACGCTCTATATCTTCCAGTCGTTCACCCAGAACGTGGGCAACTATGTCTCGTCGCTGGTGGACATGACGTTTAACTCCTACGTCTACACCGGGGGCGAAGACACCCAGAGCTTCATGAGCGGCTGGACGCTGTTCTATTGGTCCTGGTGGATTTCCTGGTCGCCGTTCGTCGGCATGTTCGTGGCCCGCGTATCGCGTGGCCGCACGATTCGTGAGTTCGTGCTCGGCGTGCTATTGGTGCCGGTGGGTGCCACGTTCCTCTGGATGACCGCGTTTGGTAACAGCGCGCTGCATCTCATCATGATCGACGGCGCCACCGACATGCTGGATGCGGTCAATGCCAACGTCTCCACGGCGCTGTTCGCCTTTTTCGAGCACTATCCGTTGTCCTGGATTACCTCGATTCTGGGCACGATTCTGGTCGTGACGTTCTTCGTGACCTCGTCGGATTCCGGCTCCATGGTCATCGATATCCTGACGGCCAAAGACGGCGAGGAATCGCCCACTTGGCAGCGTATCTTCTGGGCCACCTCGGAAGGCGTGGTCGCTATCGTGCTGCTGCTGGCCGGCGGTATCGGTGCGCTGCAGGCGGCCTCGCTGGCCTCGGCGCTGCCGTTCACGTTCATCATCCTGCTGATGGCAGCCGGGCTGTATAAATCGCTGTCGGTCGAGGCGGTGAAGCAGGATTCCATGCGGCACATGATGAATACGCCCTCAAACGTCGCCTCTAGCGGGGGCGGTAACTGGGAGCGTCGTCTGGAATCGTTGATGTCCACGCCGCGCCAGACCCAGGTCGAGAACTTCCTCAAGGAAGTGGTCAAGCCGGCCATGGATGAAGTTGCGGCCAAGTTCGAGGAGTCGAACCTGCCGGTCAACGTCGAGCTGCGCGACGATCGCTGCTATATCGACGTCGACCACGGCGCCGAAATCGACTTCGTCTACGGCGTGCGTGCTCGTCGCTTTGCAGCCCCCTCGTTCGCGATGGGTGGCCTGCGCGGCAGCAAGCGCAAGCAGGGCGAATCGCGCGACCGTTCGCATTATCGAGCCGAGGTCTATCTGCGTGAAGGCGGTCAGCAGTACAACGTCGTGGGCTATACGCGGAACCAGCTCATCGGCGATATTCTCGATCAGTACGAGAAGCACCTGCACTTCTTGCATCTGATGCGCTGATAGAGACGAGCCACGGCTCGTGAACCCAAGCACCCGGCACTCGCAAGAGGCCGGGTGTTTTTATGCGCGGGCACGGGTATCGGCCGTTCGCTTGTGATACGCCCGAGGCCGGCTGATCGGTTATTCTGTGCGGCCTAGCGCCCTGCAAGCCGCCTGCACATGCAACAGAACCCTCTGGCCATGTCGTCCGTGCCGCCGATGATCAAGTGGTTGTTGATCGCCAACGGCATCGGCTTTCTGGCCAAGATCTACATGCCACAGTTCGTGATTCTGAACTTTGCGTTGTGGCCGCTGGGCAGCTTTCCCGTGGCACAGACCGATCTGTCGGTCGGCTTTGCGCCGTGGCAGCTCGTCTCGTATGCGTTTCTACACGCCAACATCGGCCATCTGTTTTTCAATATGTTCGGCCTGTGGATGTTCGGGCGTGTTCTGGAGCAGGTTTGGGGCGGCACTCGATTTCTGGCGTTCTACGCGGTATGTATCGTGGGTGCAGCCATCACGCAGCTGGTCGTGGTGACGTTTTTCGACACCGGAGCCATTGCTCCTACGGTGGGTGCCTCAGGTGGTGTGTTCGGGGTGCTGCTGGCCTTTGGCATGATGTTTCCCGAAGCGCGCGTCATGTTGCTGATTCCGCCGATTCCGATGAAGGCCAAATTCTTCGTCGTGGGCTATGGCGCGCTGGAGCTGTTCTTCGGCGTGACCGGCACCCAGTCGGGGGTGGCGCACTTTGCGCACCTGGGCGGGATGATTTTCGGTCTCGGCGTGCTGCTCTATTGGCGCAGCCAGGGCCGGTTGCGCAACTAGCGCAACGCACGCCTGCGTATTCGCCTGTTTCGTTTCATCGCGAACCGCGTGACAACGCGCGGCGATCGGACCCTGTCATGAACGATCATCTACTGCATCGCCTGTTCGGCTTCATCTGTGGCTCGGCCGGGCTGGTGATTGCGATCACCGGCGCGATGTTCTGGCTTAATCCGCCGGATTTCCCGATTCCGGGCTGGGGGCTGGCGGCGTTGATCGTCGGCGGCCTGGCCGTGCTGATATCCGGGGCGGGGGTCGTGCTCCGGCAGGCCTGGGCGCGTTGGTCGACGGCCGGGCTTGCGGTTGTCGGTGTGCTCGCAGCACTCGCCGGCATTGCCCGCGCGCTGCTGGACGGCAATCTGGCGGCCGGCATCATCGTGCTAACAGCCGTCATGCCACTGATTATGGTGATTTCAGTCATGGTCGAACTCGGCCGGCGACCGGCCGAAAACGACAACGCATGAGGCAGCCGGCCCGGCGCCGTCGCCGAGCCGGCCGGTGCGACGGCCCAAGGGCGTGTCGTCATGAGATACGACGTCGCATTGCCCGCGCCGGGCGTGCCAGGCAAGGCGCGGGCCGCCGAGCGTGGCGAGCCACGGTCAAGGCCCGCAACGCCGCATGGCGCGTCCGGC
>MDSW01209153.1_pt1 | contig 14480 bp, 14 predicted proteins | sample 811171 | NCBI WGS metagenome assembly MDSW01 (sample SAMN05326641, study PRJNA326480) | marine metagenome | isolation source: seawater | place: Atlantic Ocean: North West | collected 2012 | reverse complement strand
CAAAAACAAAATTTTATTTCTGGTGCCGTAAACAAAGGTATTAGTAAAGATGTTGCAGCTGGAATATTTTTGAAAATTGAACCATTTGCTGAATATGGTTTTAATAAAAGTCATGCAGCTGCATATGCTGTCATTGATTATCAAACAGCTTACTTAAAAACTTATTATCCTCATGAATTTTTTGCAGCTTCGATGTCTATGGAATTATCAAATCAAAATAAACTAAGTGAGTTTTATGAAGAATTGAAGAGACTTGATATTAAAGTTGTTCGACCAAACATTAATAAATGTTTTGCTGATTTTGCCTCTGACGGAAAAAATTTTTTCTATGCACTAGGCGCAATAAAAAATGTAGGATATGAAGCTATTTCAAATATTATTAAAGAACGCAGTATTAATGGAAAATATTCAAATGTTTCAGATTTTATTAATAGAGTGAACCCAAAAAATATTAATAAATTACAATTGGAAGGCCTTGTAAGAGCCGGAGCATTTGATGAAATCAACAATAATAGACAATCTTTATTTAATTCAATTCCTGACATTATTTTAAAGTCAAAAAATAATTTTGAAAATAAAATGGCTAATCAAATTAACTTATTTGAAGATGAATTTTCAAGTAGAGATGATTTTTTGCAAAAAAGCGAAGATTGGGATATTGATACAAAGCTCTCAAAAGAGTTTGAAACTTTAGGTTTTTTCATTTCAGATCATCCTTTAAATCAATATAAAGTTATATTTAAACAATATAATATTGTCGAATACGATTTTTTTGAAAAAGAAAAAAATTCTATAAGCTCTAATGTTGCTTGCACAGTATTAAAAGTTCAAGAAAAAAAAACCCAAAAAGGCAATTCGTATGCTATAGTTAAATTGTCAGACTTAAGTAGTGTTTTTGAATTATTTATTTTTTCAGATATTTTTGAAATTAATAGAGATAAATTATTTGAAGGTAACTCCTTGATGATAACATTAATGAAAACTTATATTGGAGAAGATAAAACTCAAAGAAAAATAAATGTTAAGAAAATAGTTACTTTGAAAGAAGTATTGAATACTAGTTTTAATGAACTTAAATTTGAAATTAAAAATTTAGACGATTTAAAGAAGTTAAAAAATTTAAGTAAATTAAATGGTAAAACAAAAATAATATTTCAGGTTTCTGACAATCAAGCAAATTATACTTTTTCGCTAAATGATAAGAGGTATATAGATAATAAATTGTTAAATGAGCTTAAAATAAGAGAAAATTTAATTATTGATTAAAAAAACACTTGTTTTTCTGTAAAAAAATTGTATTTACCAGATATATTAACACGCACACAATTTGTGGTTTTATACCTCCGGTCCTTAAGTGGAAATAATTGTGGTGGCATAACCGGGAAAAAAAATGAAAATACCAAATATAACTATCGAACAACTACTAGAAGCTGGGGTACATCTAGGTCATAAAACTTTAAGATGGAATCCTAAAATGAAGAAATATATTTTTGGAAAAAGAGATTCCATACATATTATTGATTTGACTCAAACATTAGAGTTAACAAACATTGCATTAGAAAAAGTTTATAAAACAATTTCTGAAGGAGGAAAAATACTATTTATTTCTACAAAAAAACAAGCTTCAGAAGCTATAGCAGAATTAGCAAAAACAACGGATCAATATTACGTCAATTATAGATGGCTAGGAGGAATGTTAACTAATTGGGGTACAATATCTAATTCAATAAAAAAACTAAAAAAAATTGAAATCGATCTATCTTCAGAAAATAGAGGGTTTACAAAAAAAGAGCTGCTTAAAATGAGTAGCCAAAGAGACAAATTACAAAGATCATTAGGTGGAATATCCGAAATGAAAAAAATACCTGATTTAGTATTTATAATTGATACGAACTATGAGGCATTAGCTATCAAAGAATCAATTAAATTAGGAATACCGATTGTTGCAATTTTGGATAGCAATTCAAATCCTGAAGGAATTGATTTTCCTATTCCTGGCAATGATGATGCAAGAAGATCTATTGATTTATATTGTAATTTATTAAAAGAAACTATTATTAGTGCGAAAAAAGATTTACCAAAAGCTACTAATGATGAAAAAACTAAAGTTGATATTAATAGTATAAAAAAAGAAGAGTCAGAAAAAGTTTCACCTGAAAATAATAAAATCAATTAAAAATAAACGCAATAAAATTTAAAAAATGAGTGATGTAGAAAAAATAAAAAAATTAAGACAATCAACTGGCGCAGGTTTTAAGGATTGCAATCTAGCGTTAAAAGAGTCTGCTGGCGACTTAGATAAAGCAGTTGAAATCTTAAGAGTTAAAGGAATTGCTAAAGCATCAAAAAAAATGTCAAGAAATGCTAATGAGGGTGTAATTTTAATTTCTGGTGACGAAAAAAAAACATCATTATTAGAGGTTAATTGTGAAACAGACTTTGTTGCAAAAAATGATAATTTTATTGATTTTGCAAAAGAATTGAGCAAATTAAATAATCATAATTCTTCAGATTTAGAAAAATTGGGTAAAACAAAGATGCAAAATAACAATACTGTTGAAGAAAATTTAGTGGCTTTAATAGCAAAAATTGGTGAAAAAATTACTATTGGAAGAGCAAAAACATTAAATCATAAAAACTCTAAAAACTATACTTATCAACATTCTATAATTAAAGACAATGTTTCAAAATTAGGTGTTATTGTTTCAATAGAAAATAATGAAAAATCTGATACAATTAATTCATTTGGAAAACAATTAGCAATGCATATAGCAGCTTCAAACCCTATTGCCTTAACTTCAGATCAAATACCTTCAGCAGAAATTGAAAAAGAACAAAATTTAATAAAAGAAGAACTTAAAAATTCAGGTAAACCGGATGAAATCGCTAAAAAAATTAGTATAGGTAAAATTAATAAATTCAAGGATGATAATAGTTTAATGACTCAGGATTGGGTTATGGAGCCTAAAAAAAAAGTAAAAGATATTATTTCTGAATTAAGTTCTCAAAAAATTAATATAATAGACTTTATAAGAATAAAAATTGGAGAATAATGTTCAAGGACGTTTTTTATAAAGATAAAATGTCAAAAACAAATGAAGTATTTGTTAAAGAGTTATCATCACTAAGAACAGGTAGAGCTAATGCTGGAATGCTCGATTTGGTTAAAGTAGATGTATATGGACAACATATGCCTATTAATCAATTAGGAAGTATAACCACTCCAGAGGCAAGAGTAATTAATATACAGGTATGGGATGTAAATAATGTACCTTTAATAGATTCAGCCATAAAAAAATCTGAACTTGGTTTAAATCCTCAAATTGATGGTCAGTTGATAAGACTACCGATCCCAGACTTAAGTGAAGAAAGAAGAAATGAAATAAAAAAAATTATTAAATCAATGGGCGAAAAGTGTAAAGTTTCTATAAGAAATATAAGAAGAGAAGCAAATGATGAACTGAAAAAATTATTAAAAAACAAAAATATTTCAGAGGACGATTTAAAAAAAAATGAAAAAATAATACAAGAACATACAGATAACAACATAAAAAAAATTGATGAAAAAGTTATTTCAAAAGAACAAGAAATAATGACAATATGAGTTCACCTAAGCATGTCGCCATAATTATGGATGGTAATGGAAGGTGGGGTAAAAAAAAACAAAACTCTAGAAATTTTGGTCATAAAGAAGGAACCAAGACTCTTGAAAGAATTATTGAAGCATCAATTGAAAATAAAATCAGTTACTTGACTTTATTTACTTTTTCAACTGAAAATTGGAAAAGACCTAAGTTAGAAATTAATTTTTTACTAAAACTTTTAAATAACTATGTTGATAGTAAACTAAAAGAATTTGTTAAAAATAAAATCAAAATTAAAATTATCGGTGAAGTCAATAAATTTTCAAATTCTTTGGTTAAAAAATTAAAAAAAGCTGAAAAATTAACATCAATAAAACCAAAAATTCAGGTTAATATCGCTTTGAATTATGGATCGAGACAAGAAATAATTAGATCAATAAATTTAATTAAAAAAAAATCTTTATCAATTAATCAAAAAAATATTAGTAATTATTTATACACTAAAAATATTCCTGACCCAGATATCTTAATTAGAACAGGTGATACTTGTAGATTAAGTAATTTTTTATTGTGGCAGTTGATGTATACAGAAATATTTTTTGTAAAAAAAATGTGGCCTGACTTTAATAAATATGATTTTAATAGAATAATCAAGAAATATAAAAAGATCAAAAGAACTTACGGTGGTTTAGCTTGAGAGAATTTAATAAAAGATTAATTACATCTATTGCACTTTTTTTTGTTTTATATATATCTTTAAAGAGTTTTTTGGTTTTATCTTTTGCACTATTATTTATCGTTTTTTTATTACTGACAGAATTCAATAATATTTTTTTAAATATTTTCAAAAAAAAAAAACTTAATCATTTTTTTTCAATATTGATTACTTATTTATACTTAATGATTTTTTCAATAAGTATTATATTATTTTTAGGAGAAGATAATAATGATAATATAATTTTGTTTTTATTTTTAATAAGTATTTCAATCTCAACTGATATTGGAGGTTATATTTTTGGAAAAACATTTAAAGGAAAAAAATTTTCAAAGATTAGTCCAAACAAAACTTATTCAGGAGTTGTTGGATCCTTTTTATTGTCTTTATTAATTTCAACATTATTTTTTAGCAATATAGATATAGTTCTTAATTATTTATTATTTACAGTTATACTTTCTGCTATTTCTCAATTAGGAGACTTGTTAATATCTTTTTTAAAAAGAAAAGCAAAAATTAAAGATACTGGATCTTTTTTACCTGGCCATGGAGGTTTGTTAGATAGACTTGATGGAATTTTGCTAGCAATTCCAATTGGATTATTAATAATATCATTATAAATGGTAAAAGAAATAATTATACTAGGATCAACCGGTTCAATTGGAAAATCTACTTTAAAAGTTATTAATAACGGTCGTCAAAAATTCAAAATAAAACTTTTATCTACAAACAACAATATATCTTTAATTTATTCACAAGCTATTAAATTTAACGTAAAAACTGTTGTAATAAATAATAAATTTAAATTTCAAAATTATAAAAAACTATTTAAAAAAAAAAATATAAAAGTTTTATTTGATTTTAAAAGCTTGAATAAAATTTTAAAAAAAAAGGTATATTATACAATTAATGGAATATCAGGAATAAATGGTTTAGAGCCTACACTTTGTGTAATTCCATACACAAATAATATTGCGATAGCAAATAAAGAGTCAATAATTTGTGGATGGAATTTTATTAACAAATCACTTAAAAAGTATAAGACTAGTTTTATACCTATAGACTCTGAGCATTTTTCAATTTGGTCATTATTAAAATGTGAAAATTTAAAAAACGTAAAAAAAATTTATTTAACTGCATCTGGCGGACCTTTTTTAAACAAAAAAAAATCTGATTTAAAAAATATTAAAGCAGCACAAGCAGTTAAACATCCAAATTGGAGTATGGGTAAAAAAATATCAATTGACTCAGCAACAATGATGAATAAAATTTTTGAAATAATTGAGGCTGTAAAAATATTTGATTTAAATATAAATAAATTTAAGATTTTAATACACCCAAAGTCTTATGTGCATGCTATCGTACAATTTCAAACAGGTATTTCGAAATTATTAGTCCATGATACAAGCATGGAAATTCCAATATTTAATTCTCTTCACCAAAATTATTCAGAAAGTATATATAAAAATAAAATTTTTAACTTTAAAAATTTAAATGGTTTAAATTTTGTAGACCCAGACTATACTAAATTTCCTTGTTTAAAATTATTAAAATTTATTAAAGTTAGAAATACTTATTTTGAAATCATTTTAGTGTCTATAAATGATGAATTAGTAAAAAAATATTTAAAAGATCAAATAAGCTTTATTACAATGCAAAAAAATTTGTTAAAACTTATTAAAGAACCTTATTTTACAAAATATTATAATAGAAAACCAAATAATATAAATGATATAAAAAATATGGTAGATAATGTTGTTACATATTTAAATAAAATAAAATTTAATGAAATCTAAATTTACAATAATTTTAAAATCAATTTTTTTTGTATTATTATTATTGTTATTAAATTTTAAATCAGCATATTCTGAAATAGTTAAAAAAATTGACGTCTTCGGAAATGAACGTTTGGCAAAAGAAACAATTATTTTATTTTCAAATATAGAAGTTGGAGATAACATTTTTTCATCAGATTTAAACAATGCTTTTAAAAAACTTTTTGAAACCGATTATTTTAAAGATATAAAAATTAATTTTTCCAATGGAAATTTAAAAATAAGTATTGTTGAGAATCCGTTGATACAGTCTGTAGTCATTAATGGCATTGATAATAAATCAATATTAGAACAACTAAATCAAATTACAAAAAAAATTGAAAAATATCCATACTTAGAAAATAAAATAAATAATCAAAAAAATAATTTATTAAATGTAGTTAGAAATAGTGGTTTTTATTTTGCTGAAATTGTTACAAAAATAAAAGATAACAAAAATAATTCTGTTGATGTTATATATGAATTTACTTTAGGTGAACGTGCTAAAATTAGTGAAATAAAATTTACGGGAAATAAAATATTCAAAAATAACAAATTAAGAAACATCATAGTTTCTGAAGAAGCCAAACCTTGGAAATTTATAACTTCTAATAAATATTTAGATGAAAATAGAATTAAACTTGATGTAAGTCTTCTAGAAAATTATTTTAAAAATAAAGGATACTATCAAGTTTCTATTAAATCATCTTCTGCTAAAGTTACAGATGAAAATAATTTTTTACTAATATTTAATATTGATTCTGGTAAAAAATTTTACTTTAATAATATAAATTTAAATGTTTCCGACGATTATAAAAAAGAAAACTTTTCTAGTTTTTTTAAAATTTTTAATGAATTAAAAGGAGAGCCTTATTCTTATAATTCTATAAAAAAAATTATTAATGAAATTGATAAAACTGCATTGCAAAAGGAGTTTGTTTTTATAAATGCAAATTATCAAGAAAAAATAATAGATGAAAATAAAATTAATATAGATATTTTCTTTGAAGAGAGTCAAAAATATTACGTTGATAGAATTAATATCTTCGGAAATTTTATTACAGAAGAAAAGGTAATAAGAAATTCTCTTATTGTTGATGAAGGAGATCCATTTAATAAAATTCTTTTCAACAAGTCAATTAACAATATTAAATCAAAAGGAATATTCAAATCAGTTAATTCTAAAATTAACGATAGTGATTTAAAAACTAATAGTAAAATAATTGATATTACAGTTGAAGAAAAACCTACAGGTGAAATTTTTGCTGGTGCTGGAACTGGTACTTCAGGGTCTACTGTTTCAGCAGGTATAAAAGAAAAAAACTATTTAGGTAAAGGAATTAGATTAGATACAAATTTAATGTTATCTGATGATGAAATAAAGGGAAAATTTGAAGTTATTAATCCGAATTTTAGAAATTCAGATAGATCGATAAATACAACTATAGAAAGTACTTCGTCAGATTTTATGACAAGTAGTGGATACAAAACAACTAGAACTGGATTAAAATTAGGAACAGGATTCGAGCAGTATGATGATTTATTTATTAATTTGAATATATCCAATTATTATGAAAAATTAGAAACATCATCTATAGCAAGTGCAATAAAAAGAAAGCAAGAAGGTGATTACTTTGAAAATTTATTATCTTATGGGATAACATTGAATAAATTAGATCAAAACTTTCAACCTACTGACGGTTATTTAACAAAATTTAATCAAGTTCTACCGATTTATTCAGATGATAAATCGATAGAAAATTCTTTTATTGCATCAAAATATCATTCAATAAATGAAAGCCTAATTTTATCTAGTAAATTATTTCTTAGAACAGTTAATTCAATTGATGATAACGTAAGAGTATCTAAAAGAGTTAAAATACCAAGTTACAGATTAAGAGGATTTGAATCAGGTGCTATCGGTCCAAAAGACGGAACTCAATATATTGGTGGAAACTATGGCGCTGCAGTAAGTTTTAGCTCTACATTGCCAAATTTATTAAATGGATATGAAAATGTTGATTTAAATTTATTTTTAGATGCTGCTAATCTATGGCATGTTGATTATGATAATTCTCTAGATTCAGATAAAATCAGATCAGCAACAGGTATTTCAGTAAATTGGTTTACACCTATTGGCCCTCTGTCATTTTCATATGCAATACCTGTTTCAGAAGCCAAATCAGATAAAACAGAGTCATTTAGATTTCAAATAGGTACATCTTTTTAATATGAAAAAAATATTTTTAATATTTTTTTTTGTTTTTACATTTAATGTTTCCTATGCAGAAAACAAAATAGCTTATATAGACATCAATCATATATTAAATAATTCTTTAGTTGGACAATCTATATCAAAACATATTCTTTCAATTAAAGAAAAAAAACTCGTTGAATTTACATCTATTGAAAAAAAGTTATCTGATAAAGAACAAGATATAATAAATAAAAAAAATATTGTTGAGAAAAAAATCTATGATGATGAAGTACAAATATTAAAAGAAGAAATTAAAAATTATAGAATTAAAAAAAAAAAATTTAATGAACATCTTGATAACAAAAAGATTGAATATACTAAAATAGTTCTCAATTCATTAAATCCAATAATTTCAAAATATGTAGAAGAAAACTCTATAACGATTGTTTTTCCTAAAAAAAATATACTAATTGCAAAAAAAAATTAGATATTACTAACCCTATTATGGAATTGCTTAATAATCAACTTAGCAAAATAGATTTTTAAATGAAACTATTAAACCCATTTTTTAAAAAAAGAAAAAAAGTTTACTTAGATAAAATTTTAAAATTTTTGAATATATCAAATAAACTTTTATATAGAAATATTTTAATCAGTGATATTAAAAATCTGGAACTAGCAACTAAGAATGATATTACTTTTTTTCACGCTTCTAAGTACTATGATGTATTAAAAGCTACTAAGTCAAATTTTATAATTACTAATAAAAAATTGTCTCATCTTTTACCTAAATCTAAAAAAAGTATTATTGTTAATAATGTATTATTAAAGGTTGCTAATTTAACTGAATATTTTTATCCAAATTCTTTAGCAGAGGAATTTGAAAAAGAATTCATAAATGTTCGTGAATATAAGAATTATAAAAACGTTAAATTTGGATCAAATGTTATTTTAGGAAAAAATGTTAAAATTGGTAGAAATTCAACAGTTGGTCACAATACAATTATAGAAAGTAATGTATGTATTGGTAGAAATTGTAATATTGGATCTAATGTTATTATTAAAAAAACCTTAATAGGTAATAATGTTACCGTTCTAGACGGAGCAGTTTTAGGAAAAAAAGGATTTGGCTTTTTCCCAAATAAAAATAAGAATATTAGATACCCTCATATCGGCATGGTAATAATTGAAGATAATGTTGAGATAGGATGTAACAATACAATTGATCGTGGATCTTTATCAAATACAATAATTGGAAATAATAGCTTTCTAGATAACCAAGTCCATGTAGCTCACAATGTAACAATTGGTAAAAACTGTATTATTACCGGGCAAGTTGGATTTGCAGGTAGCGCAATAATTGGTAATAATGTTATGATAGGTGGTCAATCTGGTATATCAGGACACTTAAAAATAGGAAATAATGTTAAAATTGCCGGAGGTAGTGGAGTAATTAAAAATATACCTGATAATTCAAAAGTTATGGGATACCCTGCCAAAGATATTAAAAAATTTATAATGGAAAATAAATAATCATGAGTGATAAATTAAATAAGGATCAAATCAAAGATCTACTTCCACATAGGGAGCCAATGTTATTAATAGAGGAGCTTATAAACATTAAAAAATTACATTCAGCTACGGCCATAGTAAATGTTAAAGAAGATAGTTTTTTTCTTCAGGGACATTTTCCAGGAGAACCAGTTATGCCAGGAGTTTTAATAGTAGAAGCCTTTGGTCAAGCTGCTGCTGCATTAACCGCTAACGGAATTGATAAATCAACTTATGAAAATAAATTAGTATTTTTAATGACAATAGAAAAAGCTAGATTTAGAAATCCTGTTATACCTAATTGTAAGCTAGAACTTAAAATTGAAGCTATTAGATCTCACGGAAGAGTATGGAAATACAAAGGGGAAGCATTTGTTGGTGAAAAAAAAATGGCCGATGCGCAATGGTCAGCAACAATTGTAGATAGGAAATAATTAGCAATATTTATTGATAACTATAATTTAAATTATTTGTTAGTTATAGTTAGTGATACACAAAACAGCGATAATTTCAGAATCTTCAAAAATTGGAGACAATGTTGAGATAGGACCATATTCAATTATAGGTCCTGATGTTAAAATTGGTAATAATACAAAAATTCATTCAAATGTAAATATAGTTGGTAATACTACTATAGGCTCGGGAAACGAATTATTCCCATTTGTATCAATAGGAACTCCACCACAAGATTTAAAATACAAAGGTGAAAAAAATTCGATATTAATTGGTGATAATAATAAATTTAGAGAATATGTTAATATTAATCCAGGAACTGCGCAAGGTGGCGGCGTCACACAGATAGGAAATAGGAATTTATTTATGGTTTATAGCCATGTGGCCCATGACTGTAAATTGCAAAATAATATTGTGTTAGCTAATAACGTTCAAGTAGGCGGCCATGTAATGATCCAAAATAATGCAATCATTGGAGGCAGCTGTGCAATACATCAATTTTCTAGAATTGGAGAGTTTTCAATGATTGGTGGAATGACTGGAGTTTTAAGTGACGTAATACCATTTGGTTTATCATTAGGAAATAGAAACAGTTTAGTTGGATTAAATCTTATAGGTTTAAGAAGAGCAAAAGTTTCAAATGAAAATATAAAAATATTACAAGAAGCATATAGTTTAATATTTAATACAGAAAATTTCAGATCTAACATAGAAAATATGAATTCAAATATAAAAAAAAATGAATTTGTAAACAAAATAGTTAAATTTATAAATTCAGATAAAAAAAGGCCAATCTCTACTCCAGAAAAATATCAATGATAGGTTTGTTCCTAGGCGAAAAAAAATTACCAACAGAAATAATAAAAAAACTCAAAAAGAGAAAAGTAAGATATTTTATTATTGATTTAACAAAAAATAATAGGTTCAAGGAAGATATTAATAGTTTTTTTATAAATATTGGAAAATTTGGAAAAATTTTAGAGTTAATTAAAATTAAAAAATGTAAAAAAGTACTATTTGCTGGAAATATTTCTAAACCAAAAATTTCAAAACTCAAATTAGATTTAAAAGGAATTTATTATATTCCAAGAATTATAAAGGCTTCCAAGTTAGGAGATGCAGCTATATTGAAAGAATTAATTAAAATATTAGCTGAACACAAAATTAAAGTTTTAAAATTAAATTTTTTTAATCCTGAATTAACAATGTCAAAAGGAAATTATACAATCCTTAAACCTAGCAGATTAGAAAACATCGATATTAATAAAGGAATTAATTATCTAAATAAATTAAATGCTTATAACCATACACAGGGGATCATTATTAGAAAAGGTGTCGTAGTAGGAAAAGAAACATCTAAGGGTACAAAAAAAATGATACAAAAATTAAAAAAAGTAAAAAATATAAACAGCATAATGATTAAATTTCCAAAAAAGAAACAAGATTTAAGAGTAGATTTACCCACAATTGGTTTAGAAACATTAAAGGATTGCAAAAAAACTAATATTAAAGGGATAGTTTTAAAATCAAAACGAAATATCATTCTAGACAAAAAAGAATGTATAAATTTTGCTAATAAAAACAAAATATTTATTACAGTTAAATGAGTAAAATATTTATTTTAACAGGTGAACCATCTGGAGATAAGCTTGCATCTACTGTAATTTCAAAATTAAAACAAAATAATAAGAATATTAAATATCAATGTGTTGGTGGAGTTCATTTAAAATCTTTAGGTATTGAGTCAATTTATGATCTTAAGGAAATAACTTTCATAGCTTTTACAGATGTTTTATTAAACATATTTAAAATAAAAAAAAAGATTAATGAAACAGTAAAAAAAATAATAGAATTTCAACCTGATATATTATTTAGTGTTGATAGTCCAGATTTTACTCTTAGGGTTGCTCAGAAAGTAAAAAAAATTAATCCAGATATTAAGACAATCCATTTCATTGCACCTAAAGTATGGGCTTGGCGACAGGGAAGAGTAAAAAAAATGAAAAAATATCTTGATCATATTTTGTTATTATTTAGCTTTGAAAAAAAATATTTTGATAAGGAAAATATTTTAAATACTTTTGTCGGACATCCTTTATTAGATGATGAAGTCAGAGATAATGTAAAATTAGATAATCTTATTAATGATAAAAAAAACTACATATCATTATTTTCTGGTAGTAGAGATAGTGAAATTAAAATTCTTACACCTATACTTTTGGAGTTCATAAAAAAAATGAATACTAAGGAAGATAATTTTAAGTTTATTTTCCATTCTATTGATAAACATAAAAATTATTTAACAAATCTTATAAAGATACAAAATATTCCTAATGCTGAAGTTATATCTGATGATAAAATAAAAAAAGAATTATTAAAAAAATCTAGTTTTGCTATTGTAAAATCTGGAACTGTATCATTAGAAGTTTGTAAATATAACATTCCTTCTATAATTATATATAAAATGAATTTTATTAATTATTTTTTAGCCAAGCTATTTCTAAATATCAAATTTGTGAATATGTTAAATATTATTAGAGATAAAGAAATTATCCCTGAGCTGATACAAAATGAATGTAATTCAAATGAAATATTTAAAACTGTATATTATTTTTTAAAAAAACCTGAATTAGCCGAGAAGCAACTTTTAGAAATAAATTCGACTCTAGATGATATTAAATCATCAACTTCATCATCTAGTGAAGTCGCAAAAATATTAATAAATTACCTTTTTTAATCTTTCTTCAATAACTGATTTTCCCAATGAAATCATTATATCGTAAATTCCTGGTCCAAACTTTGAACCTGTAAGCGCTATTCTTAAGGGTTGACCTACTCCTTTGAAATTTGTTTCATATTTTTTAATTAAATTATTAATTATTGGCTCTAGTTTATCTTTGTTTATTTCTTTTTCTTTTGATAAATCGTTAATAAAATCTGAAATTACTTTTTTTGCTTTTTCGTCAATAAGTTTTAAATCATTTTCACTAAAACTAACTTCATCAAAAATTATATATTTTGAATTATTGTAAATATCCTCTAAAGTTTTCGCTTTATTTTTAAGAAATGATAGTGATTTTTTAATCTTATCTACTTTATTATTTTTAATTTTTTCTTTATATTTTTGGCAGTATTCACTCAATCTATCAAAAAGATCATTTTCACTAATATTTTTTATGTAGTATTCGTTCATTGATAAAATACGACTTATATCTAATTTAGACGGTGATTTTCCTATACCTTCCAAATTAAAATGCTTAATGCTTTCCTCTAAAGTAAATATTTCTTTATCTTTAAAAGACCATCCCAACCTTAACAAGTAATTTCTTAGTGCTTCAGGCATTATTCCTATCTTGGAATAGTCATCAAGAGTCGAGGCTTTATCTCTTTTAGAAAGTTTTTTTCCTTCAGATGTATGTATAAGTGGTATGTGTGCATAATTAGGAAGTTCCCATTGCATAACTTCAAATATTTGCATTTGTTTAAATGTATTAATTTTATGGTCATCTCCTCTAATTATATGTGTTACTTTCATTTGATGATCATCTACAGCTGCTGAAAGGTTGTATGTTGGTGATCCATCATTTCTCAAAATTATAAAATCTTCAATAGTATTATTGTCAATTTTAACATCTCCTTGAACTAAATCTTTTAATATTGTAGATCCTTCAATTTTACTTTTAAATCTTATTACTGGTTTAATATTTTTTGGAGCCAGAGAATCATCTTCATCTCTCCATTTTCTATTATAAATATAAGGAATTTTTTTTTGTTTAGCTCTTTTTTTTTGTTCTTCAATTTCTGCACTTGAACAATAACATTTATAAGCGTGACCATTTTTTAGAAGTTCGTTTGCTACTTTAATATGGTTATCAATTTTAATAGATTGTATATATTCATTACCGTCATAAGTAATACCTATCCATTCTAATGATTTAATTATTTGATTTTTGTATTCATCTTTGGATCTTTCTTTATCAGTATCTTCTATTCTTAATAGAAAAGTACCATCTTGTTTTTTAGAAAATAACCAATTAAATAAAGCAGTTCTTAAACCTCCTATATGTAAAGGTCCTGTTGGCGATGGAGCAAATCTTGTTGCTATTTTTGACATCCAAAATGTTTAGACTATTTTATTGAAAGTTTCTATATAAAGATACTAGAAT
>MDSW01221094.1_pt1 | contig 14484 bp, 14 predicted proteins | sample 811171 | NCBI WGS metagenome assembly MDSW01 (sample SAMN05326641, study PRJNA326480) | marine metagenome | isolation source: seawater | place: Atlantic Ocean: North West | collected 2012 | reverse complement strand
GGTTCGCGAGTTGATCGATGGCCTGAGGTAATCCCACTGTCGAGATTGTAATGCGCCGAGCACTGATTCCCAAACCACCTTTTGAACTGGCCTCATCTAACGCTGGTAGCAGTCTATCCAGATTGGCAAGAGGTTCGCCCATTCCCATGACGACGATATGGCTGAGTCTTTCATCGTTAGGAAGCAGTCGTTGCAGTAGGAGCATTTGCTCGACTATTTCGCCGGAAGTCAAATTACGGTCAACACCATCGAGTCCACTCGCGCAGAAGACACATCCCATGGCACAACCGACTTGACTGCTAATACAAATAGTACGACGGCTTTCTTCCCGCAGCAGCACGCACTCAATCCGGCCACCATCGGACAATTCCAGTAACAGTTTCTCCGTACCGTCTACCGATTTTTGATGTTTTACCACACTTGTGGTCCAGATTTTAAAGTCCTGCTCGAGTTGATCTCTGAGGTGCTTTGGCAAGTCACTCATGTCATCAAAGGATTTCGCGCGGCCCTGAAACAGCCAGCGACGAATTTGCCTGGCTCGATAAACAGGAAACTGCTTCTCTGTCAGCCAGTCGTTGAGCGAGTTGTCGGGATTGAGGATATGAGACACGATTTTTCTAAATGTCCAAAGGATTGACCTGAGGATTATGTAGTTCAATTAATTGTTCAATGGAACGGTTTTGTAACGCAGCCTGAAAGTCCTCCAAAGAGTCGAATACCATATGGCTACAGAACTTGATTACCCAATTGTGCGCCATAGGACTGATCGTGATGACAATTTTTCTGTTTCGATATGCTTCCCACATTTCAATGGCAGTGCCCATGGACGCTTCAGGAGCATATGCAATCAGGACATCAATTTCATGTCCACACATGCGATTGTGGTTGTAAAACGTACGTTTTCCGGTGGTTTCATCGTAATCGACTGAGTCATTATGTCCGGCTAACGGATCGTAGACATCGGCATCGTCGAACGAATTCTGAATCCATTCGGTCAGTAAGGCTCTGTAGTTTTGTGTATGTAATTTGAGATCGACGAGTGATCCCTGCATGATTCCAGCAATAAAAAACTTCATTCATATCAGCCTTAAAGCAGTAACAATGTATTCTTCGTAAAATGAAGAAGCAGTACATCTTTGTAATCGACACTTCATTAATTCAAAAGGTATGAAATCGTGGCGGATATCCAGTTTCCCAAAAGAAGTAAAAAAGAGAAGGAACGTCTTATCAGTCAGGTGATTGATATGATGGCGATTCCTGGCAAGAGTGGTGAGGAGCGTGGAATTGCCGAATATATTCGCCAGCAGTTAATCGATGCAGGAGCAAATCCCAAAGCGATTCGCACAGATACAGCGCATCGTAAGACTCGTATTAAAGGAGATGTCGGCAATCTGGTATTTAAACTACCTGGTACTCTGAAAGGTCCTCGTCGGATGTTAAGTGCCCATTTGGATACGGTACCTATCTGTGAAGGTTGTCGACCAAAGCGAAAGGGGATGCGAGTGACTTCGATGGACAGTCATACCGGGTTGGGAGCTGACAACCGGGCAGGTTGTGGCGTTGTTCTGTCGACAGCGCAGGAAATACTTCGACGCGGTCTTCCACATCCACCCCTGACTTTTACTTGGTTTGTGCAGGAGGAAGTTGGATTGCAGGGATCCCGTCATGCAACCACCAGTTTATTTGGTAATCCGGAATTGGCGTTTAACTGGGACGGTGGTTCACCGATCAAAATGACTGTTGGGGCGACGGGTGGATATCGGATGACGATTAATGTTACAGGGATAGCATCTCATGCCGGTGTTTGTCCTGAACGCGGAGTAAGTGCGATTGCCATTACTTCATTAGCGATTGCGGATTTGCAACAAAATGGCTGGCATGGTGCGATTAATAAAGGAAAGCAAAGCGGTACTTCGAATGTTGGCATCGTGAAAGGTGGAGATGCCACTAACGTTGTGACGGATCATGTTTATGTGCGAGCGGAAGCGCGTAGCCACAATTCAAATTTTAGAAAACGGATCGTCCGTGAGATTGAAAAGGCGTTTGAGCGGGCCGTAAGGAAAGTCAAAAATATCCAGGGTGATCGAGGAAGTGTTGAGATCAAAGGTTATCTTGATTACGATTCATTTCGGTTGGGAACGAAAGAACCGTGCGTCAGAATTGCTAAGAGTGTAATAAAGTCATTAGGGCATGACCCACTACCTGCCATTGCGAATGGGGGTCTAGATGCCAATTGGATCACTAAACATGGTGTTCCTACCGTTTCGATGGGATGTGGGCAACTCAATGCTCATATGGTGACTGAGACCTTAAATCTTAAAGAATATTTGCTTGCCTGTGATATCGGTTTGGCTATCGCACTTGGTGCGGAGGGTTGATGGAATGCAGTCGGACGATGAATTATGCCTTTGTTTTCATATTACAAAACGTAAGGTTACCAATTACATACGCGTTGAAAAGCCACGCCGGGCTTCACAAATTAGCGAATGTTTTGGTGCCGGCACCGGTTGCGGCTGGTGTCGTCCCTTTTTACAGCGTTTATTCGAGCAGGCAGATGAAACTGGTGAGATTAGTCATGAGTTGCCTGATCGTGAAGAGTATTCGTTGATGCGAAAAAAATATATAGACGAAAAGAAAGAACAGCGGAACTCATAAGCGGACCCTGTGTTTAATCACTTGTGAACATGATTCTCACTGTGGCTTGTCCTCACCCTTGAATTAAACTGAATTCAGGTTATCTGCTTTGTTTAGTAGCAATACGCAATTTTGAATAAGCCCAAAGCATCTACTGTCGATTACGCCGAATTGGATCCGGATGTCCGGCTCATGCTTCAGGTGCGCGACGACAATGCTGCAGCCTTTGAAGAATTGGTTTCACGTTATCAGATTCGGTTGGTCTCCATTTTTGAAAATATGGTTGGTCGACGTAGTATGGCAGAAGACCTGGCTCAGGAAGTATTCTTGCGAATCTATCGAGCTCGGAAACGTTATACTGCGGGCTCACGGTTTTCGACATGGCTATATCGAATTGCCCATAATGTTGCCAGTAATGCCCGCCGTAGCCTGGCCAGACGCCGGGAAGTAAATGTTGTCGCTTCGTCAGATGCGGAAATGTCAGCTCAGCCTTTAACCCATATGGTAAAGGAAGCCAGTGGCTTAATGCCGACACGTCAGCTGGATAAAGTTGAACGAGCGCAAATCGTGAGAGCTGCCATGGAAGCACTCAATGAACGCCAGCGTATGGCTCTGCTGCTGTCGAAGTTTGAAGGAATGAGTTACGAAGAAATTGCCGAATCGATGGAGTTGAGTGTATCGGCTATTAAGAGCCTGTTATCAAGAGCTCGTGTAAATTTAAAAGACATCTTATCGCCCTATATTCAGGATGGCATGTTACCGGAGTCAATTGATGGTTCCTTCGAAGACGATGCTAATACACAACCACAGGATGGGCTGGAAGGATAATCATGTCCGAGTTTGAAGCGAAACAACTAGATTGCGAATTAGGTGAAGCAGATCCTTCTGATCATGCTAATCAGCAATTGGTGGCTTATTTGGACGGCGAGTTGGATGAAACAGTCAGTCAGGAAATTGAACGTAGGCTGGCAGATGACCCAGAGTATCGTTTACGGTTACAACAGTTACAACAAACCTGGGACCTGCTCGATGAGCTTCCCAGAGTAAATCGTGATGAAAGTTTTACCCAAAGTACTGTTGAATTTGTTGCCCTAACTGCTCAACAGGATCTGGAAGAGACTCAGCAATGGTCTCGCTTTGGAGATTCAAAGGCCATTTGGGGTAGAGCTGTGATCACCATTCTGGCTGTGGTTTTGGGGATCTTTGCAGGCGACTGGTATTTTGGCCAGGAGCACCGTCAGTTATTGGAGGACTTGGAGGTCATCTCTGAATTTGACCAGTATCGATTGACTGAAGATTTACAGTTTCTCAAAGACCTTGAGAAGTCAGGAGTCTTTAATACGGAGGAATTGGCGGGTGAAAATTAAATTAAATCAGCTGCCCATTTGGGGATTCATTCTGGCAATACTAAGTTTGCCCACATCGATTGGGCAACAACCACTACCAGAGACGGTCGATCAATTGCTACAGCTGCCCCCGGAGCAGCGAAACCAGTTACAGCAGAAAAACGTTAGATTTGAGCAACTCACAGACGAAAAAAAGGATGAGTATCGGGAATTTAATGCAAGACTTAACGCAGCTCCTAACCAGAAACGCCTACGATTAGTAATGCAGTCTTATACCAATTGGTTGTTGGATCTGGATACGATCGAACGAGAACGGATCCTTGCATTGTCATTGGATCAGCGCCTTCAGGAAGTTGTGCGATTGGTCCAATTCGAGAAGGAACAGCGTTTCAAGGCACTACTTGATACGAACCTCAGGCATGATGATCTAATCAAGGTCGGTCAGTGGTATGATCGTTGGCTTGACGCTCAGAGAGATACGCTGGCAGAACTCAGTGAATCGATAGAAAATCCAGCCTTTAAGAAGCTTATCGTACAGATTGATGACCCCAGACAGCGTAGTACTCTCACCGTGCTTTCCCTACTGAAAGAATATGGCAATTCGAAGTGGAGTGACTGGTTTAAAGATTGGGATCTGGATGCAACCAAATTAATTGGTTCTCTTTCGGAGACCGCACAGCTGTTTTATGCCTCGGCTGAATCTGACCAACAGCGGCTACAGTTAGTGTTACGTTGGGGTTATTACTCAATTGTTGCTCAGTCCATGCAAGGAGTATCTGACGATGAATTGTGGGAATTCTATAAGAATCAAATGTCTGATGAAAATCGCGAACTGATTGTTCGTCAGCAATCTGAGAATGCTATTCCTATGCTTCGGCAGTTCTATTTTCAGCATCGGATGCCACAGGTTATCAAGCAGATGCTGGCTCCTACTGAAAAAGAAGCTCCATGATTGTGCTGATGACGAATTCGATAGCCGAAGTTGTATGAAATCTGCCTGAAAACTGCGGAAATCTTGTAGAACAGGGTGCTTCGGTGTTGTCTTTAACCGAGTTGAATTCGTATTCTATATCAGAATTTTAACCGAAGAAAAACAACTCCCTCTATGCATAGACATACGGAGAAGGAGCGACATTTTGATCGTAGCCGCGACTACAGAAAACTTTTCAGAACTTTCGCTGAGTGATGCTTTACAGCGAATTGCCGACTTGGAATATACCGCAGTCGAAATTGCGATTGCAGATAATAGTAACCACATTACACCCGGTGATGTGGCACGTGACCGCAATGAAGCTCATGCGATTCTGCGCAAGTCTCATCGCTTAGAAGTCACGAGTTTTTATGTAGAAATTGGCGGAACCGGTGCTGAGCACTATCAGCAATTTGAAGCGATTTGCGAATTAGCGCGCATCTGTAAAGTGGTCACACTCAATGTTCCCTCTGCTGAATTGGGAACTCCGTTTAACGAGGAAGTTGAGCATCTGCGCCGGTTAGTCGATATTGCAGATGATTATGGTGCCAAGGTTTGCATACGGAACCAAAGTGGTCGTCAAGCTTCCGATCCGGATACTATCAAAGTGTTGTGCGATAACGTGGATAATCTTGGATTAGCATTCGATCCCAGTATCTACATCTGCGGACCCGATGCTGGTAAGGACACGGATAAAGTTCAGCCCTATGTTGGACATGTGTATCTACGTGACACAAGTGCCTCAGACTTTCAGGTGAAGGTCGGGCAGGGGGAAGTCGATTATGGAAGAGTCATTGCACAATTAAGTGCTTTTAACTATCGGCGAGCCCTCTGTGTTGATGTAGTGGAGATGCCTGGGATCGAGCATTCAGCTGAAATGCGAAAAATGAGGCTTCTATTGGAAAGTCTTCTCTAAACAACCCCTACCTGACTCTGCGCTGAGCGAGTTTTCGTACTCATGATACGTATTCCCGCTGAGGATTGATTCTGCGTGGTTTGCTACCGATAATGGGGATTGCAAACTAAATCACCAACGGAATGCATGAATTGCTGTTCCGCTGAAGACATCGTGTATCGAGGAGTAGATTAATGCGTCATAGTTCATGCCTGATAGGGTTGGTAGCTTTTCTATGTTTAACAGTTACCGGAGTTCTGCAGGGAGCAGGAAAAACCGGTGTGGAAGTTGAGGCCTGGGGAAAAACTCCGGATGGTCAGGATGTGAGCCTCTATACGTTTAGTAATAAAAACGGCCTGGTTGTCAAAATGACTAACTATGGAGCGATTGTGGTATCTGTTGAAACCCCGGATCGCGATGGCAAGCTGGCTAATATAAATGCCGGCTTCGATAATTTGGAAAGCTATCTAGCAGGACACCCGTATTTTGGGTCAACGGTTGGAAGATTCTGTAATCGCATTGCAAACGGGAAATTTTCGATTGGAAAGAAAGAGTATACGCTGGCCCAGAATAATGGTGATCATCACCTGCATGGTGGAGAAAAGGGTTACGACAAAGTTGTCTGGACCGGCATTCCTGTGAAACGTGGTGGAGCGAAAGGCGTAGAGTTTAGTTACCTCAGCGAAGACGGTGAAGAAGGATACCCTGGAAATCTGGCGATCAAAGCAACTTACTTGTTAACGAATCACAATGAGTTAGTTGTTGTTTTACAGGCAGAAACCGATGCTGCGACACCGGTTAATCTGACCAATCACAATTATTGGAATCTCGGTGGTGTTGGAAGTGGTTCAATCCATGGCCATCAGCTGAAAGTCGAAGCTGATAAATCGCTTGATGTTGATGAAGGTCTTATTCCAACAGGGAAATTCAATGATGTGAAGGGAACGCCTCTCGATTTCCGGGAATTCCATAAGATCGGAGAGCGAATTGAAGCTAATAATCTGGATCCCAATGGATATGACCATTGTTTTGTCTTGCGAAACCAGAAGGGCAAGATGGCTTTGGCTGCAACCGTCAAAGAAGAGAATTCTGGCCGAGTGATGAAAATATACACAGACCAGGTTGGCCTTCAGTTCTATTCAGGCAATTTTCTAACCGGTGACGAAAGCAGTGGAGGGAATGATTACCAAACCTTGTTCTGTCTCGAGACTCAACATTATCCGAACTCTCCCAATATTCCAACGTTTCCAACAACAATTCTAAATCCCGGTGAAAAGTATCGCCATGTGACAGTCCATGCCTTTAGTGTCGAAGATTAGCTTTTAACACCAAGCAGGCATTGATAACGAGCAAGGCCGCGTGTGATTCAGGATAGGCACCGGATCATTCGCGGCTTTTTCTGATTTCATCTGGAATGGGTGTACAAGCGTGCACTATAATACCGATGTCAATAATGGATTACTGCGTTCCGCTAATCTCATGGAGGAAAGCTTAGGATGGCCCCAACAGATTCACTGACTGCACGTCAACTTTCGATATATGAATTCATTCGTGATAAAATTCTCGATCGTGGATATGGCCCGACAGTACGAGAAATAGCGGATGCTTTTGGTATTAAGTCTCCCAATGGCGTGATGGGGCACCTGCGTGCTTTGGAAAAGAAGGGATTGATTCTCCGCGATAAAAATAAGTCTCGTGCTATTGAGCTTACTGCGGAGGCGTTGGAAGAACAGCGAGGGCTTCCATTAGTTGGAGTTGTTGCAGCTGGTCCTACGAATTTGGCTTTTGAACAGAGCGACAGAATAGATTTTAGTGATATGTTTAACGGCAACGGACAATTTGTTTTGCAGGTTAGCGGTGACTCGATGATTGAGGCTCAAATTTCTGATGGAGATTACGTAATCGTAAAAAAGCAAAACAGAGCCTCTGACGGCGAGATGGTCGTTGCTCAAACCGAGGAAGGGGAAGCGACCTTAAAATACTGGCATCCAGAGAAGAACCGCATTCGCCTGCAGCCGGCAAATTCTCTTATGGACCCTATTTACGTATCCCAGGCAAGTGTTCTCGGTGTCGTTGTCGGAGTAATACGTCAGGTTTAAGTCGGACAGATATTAAGCTGATTTGTCGAGTTGGTTGTTGAGTTTGTTGTAGAGTGTTTTAAGTGACACTCCGAGTTCTCTGGCCACGTCAGGTTTGTTACCTTTGTGTCGTTTCAAGGCTTCGCTGATGGCCCACATTTCTAATTCCCGCAATGTCTTCCCCGCGAGTATCTGCTCAGCCTCTGGCAAGGTCACAAACTTACCGTTGCTGCGTCCGTGAATCCTTTGCGGTAGGTGATGAGCATCGATTGGAAGTTCGTCGCAAAGGATCGAAGCATGTTCAATGACATTGGCCAGCTCTCGCACATTGCCTTTCCATTCAGCTGACTCAAGAGCTGCAATTGCTTCGTCAGTAAATACGGAAGTTACATGTTCTATAGCGTTCTCTGGCAGACTAGCGATACCTTGTTTACGTTCAAATAGGTGAGTTGCTAACAATGGAATATCATCCCGTCTTTGACGGAGTGAAGGAATCTCAATTTCGAAGGGATTGATACGAAAAAAGAGATCTTCACGAAAGTCGCCGGACTGGACCATTTCTTCGAGATTGCGATGTGTTGCACAAACCACACGCACGTCCACATGGAACGTCTGATTATCACCCACTCGCCGAATCTCACCGCTTTCCAATACTCGCAATAAAATAGCCTGAACACTCTTAGGCAATTCACCAATTTCATCCAGCATAATCGTGCCATGATTCGCCATTTCAAACAAACCGGTTCTTTGAGAGTCAGCCCCGGTAAAGGCACCTTTACAATGTCCAAACAATTCACTTTCGATAAGATTTTCAGGGAGAGCTCCGCAGTTTACGGCGACAAATGGTTGTTCAGCACGTTCACTTTGATTGTGGATTTCACGGGCAACGAGTTCTTTCCCCGTTCCGGTTTCTCCTCGTACTAGGACAGTGGAGGTCGTGGGAGCAACGCGGGTAATGAGTGACTTTACCTGTTCCATTTGCATGTTGCTACCAATGAGTTGACTATTCCCTTCGGCCCGTTGCAACTGATGGCTGACGGCTTTGATTTTTCTGGTAAGCTGTTGCTTGCTTTGGATACGTTGTAGTAGGGCATCGATTTCAATCAGTTTGCACGGCTTGGTGAGATAATCGAATGCACCGTGTCGTATCGCGGCGATGGCTGACTCCACCGTGCTCTTTCCTGTAAGAACGACGCATTCAATTTCGTCCGACAGTTCGCGGGCTTGCGCCAATAAATCGATGCCGGACATTCCAGGCATATCAAGGTCCGTGATCAAACAGTCGTAGCGATCCTGTTGTAAGGCCGCAAACGCGGTTTCTCCATTGGGACAAACCGTTACAGAATGCCCCATGCGAGGTAATTCGAAACTAATCAATTCCTGCAACGACTCTTCATCATCCGCAAAGAGTACGTGAAGGCCTTTAGGCGACTTGGTTTTGTTGGCCGTCATGAAGACTATTTTCCTGTTTAAGTTCTTGTGCCGGAAGGGTAACAACGAATTGGGAGCCCTGGCCCGGACCGTTACTGGTAGCTGAAATCGTGCCGCCGTGTTCACTTACAATCCGATATGTGATCGAAAGCCCCAGCCCTGTGCCTCGTCCGTCGCGGCGTTGTGTGAAAAATGGTTGGAACAGTTGTTGCAAAACTTCAGACGTCATTCCGCAACCATCATCGGTGATGGTGATTCTGCATTGTTTCGCATCGCCACCGAGATGTACTGTTACCAAACCAGCGTCATCAAGGCTATCGAGTGCATTTGTGACTAGGTTCAGCATCACTTGTTTAATTTCCTGTGCGTGAACGACTGCAACGATGTCACCTCTGTCATACGCGAACTGAACGGTCTTGTCTTTGTACTTACCAACATGTTTTATCAACTCCAGAGTATCTTCGATGATAGGTTGAATCGGAATCTGTTGGCGTTGAGTTTCCCCAACTCGTGAAAAATCCAGTAGTCTTTCAGTAATCCCTTTACAGCGGAAGGCTTCATGTTGAATGCGTTGCAGGTATTTGAGAATGACCCCCATGTTTTCGGAATCTTTGACGTCGCCTTCGAATGAAGTGAGTTCGGTCACTCGCGATTCAAGGGATTCAGCACACATGGCGATAGATGCCAGTGGATTGTTAATTTCGTGCGAGACACCGGCAGCCAGAAAACCGACACTTGCTAACTGCTCACTGCGTATCGCCTCTTTCGTACGGATTTGTACCTGTTCGTCGAGATCATTGCGAATTAAACGGAAGTTACGGGTCATATTGTTCATCGCCGCAGCCAGTTCAGCGATATCATCATCCGTATCGGTCTGAATTTGAAATTCTAAATCACCTTGTGCGACGCGCCGGCTACCTGAGATGAGCTTATTGAACGGTTTGAGAATCCAGGCATGTCCCAGTCGAATGAGTTGCACCAATAAAGCCGTGGCAGTGATTGTGGTGACCCACGTTACAACAATCCAAGTACGATACTCCATCCGCACCTCATCCACAAAAGACCCCATGCGTTGTTGTAATATGCGCGGGACTAAATCAGATTTCTGAGTGAGAATCGCAATGGATTCGTTAATGGCGTCAAACGATGAGGAAGAAGCCAGTGCATTGGGCGTGGTAAGCAGTTTCTCAGCCGTCAACAATTCCGAGCGGATCTCACGGACGATTTCCAGTTCACGCTGCGTGTCGTTAATGGATAATTCACTGTCTTCAGTATTGTTTAGCTCGCCTTCATACGCATCGATACTTCTGGCAAGCAAGCTCATATGTTGGATGAGGTCCTCGACGGCAGATTGAGGGGGCTTCGTGGATGAAGTCTTCTGTTTTTTTAAAACGGCCTGCAGATTTTCGGTGTGACTCCGGAGATCCTCAGCGAGAGGAAGCTCTTCCGCTCGCTTGCTGATACTTCGCGCGAGTCGACGATACGAATAGACACCTTGAAAGCCACTAAATGCCAACGTGCCGATAATCGTCATTAACAGTCCCAGGCAGATAATGACTTTGTTTCGAATCGTCCATCTCATATGTAAGCTCTTCCTGTCTCTGGCTACCTTCGAATCATCTTTCGAATCATCCACAATCCAATTAGGAAAAAGACAATGTTTCCCAGCCAGACACTGTAGGGAGGTAGTGCGCCGGTCTTGGCTTTATTAACGCCTAACTGAAAAAACAAATAGTAGACAACAACAATGGGGAAGAAGACTGTAGCAAAACAAGTCCAAAAATCGCTAACTCGCTTACGAATAGCATAAGTTGCGCCAATAAGAACGAATGCCAGACAGCAGAATCCGTTGGCCCAGCGACGATATGGTTCGGCTTTGTACCTATTTAAAGCAAAGTGGGCGCTGCGAAGCTCCAGAGTATTATTTTTCCAGCTAATTCCGGTTAGCTCCATCAGATCACCGGTTAACAATTGTAGTCCTGCCCGAGCAGCCAAAGACTGCTTAAGTTCCTGGATCGTTGCGTTTTGCTGTGAGATTCTTGAGGCAATTTCTCTTAATGCGGTATCCGAAGGGCTGTTCGTGGATCGATTAGGGCCAGCTAATGACGTAAGCGGCAATTCATATTCGAATTGTTCGGGCCATTCACCGTAAAAATCAGAGCCTACGTCAAATTGAGTATCCTGTAACACTATCTTTAATTGGTTGTTGTCAGTGTTGAGATTCAGATGTGCCTTTTGTGCCACTAATGTGACCGGAGGTGAATTCTCATTGTTATGTAACGATATGGTTGGCCGAATTAGCGTTTCGCCTTGAACATCCTTTACATGGATAGATAAGGAAGAAGTGGAAAATGCCCGTTGTGTACGAAGCATCCCGTAGGCTATGTCTTCAAAACTTTGAAGAACAACTCTATCAACGCCGCGACGCCCCCACGTTACGGCAACATCATTGAGCCAAACCGAAATCAGCGAAACACCAAATGACAGGATGATAGCAGGCCAAATGGCGACTAATGGTGAATTTCCATTGGCTTTGAGCGCGACAATTTCATTCGCTCCTGACATACGACCATAAACAAGACATGTAGCTAATAGCATCGTCGCCGGAATGGCCAAACGAAATACATCGGGAAGTAAGTAGGGGATAAGACGCATCACAGGTACAGGCCCTAGCCCTTCCTGGATGGCACGCTGGGTCAGCAAGATGATTAACAGCAAAATGGTTAACCCAAACAGGGTCATCAAAAATGCTTTAATCAATTCCCAGCCAATATATCTCGAGATGAGTCCCAAGCAGATCTCTCCGACGCATTGTAAAAGTTACAAAAATACATCGGAAATGTACCATTTTCACGATTCTGAGGGAATACAAGTCCGCTTACGACCGCGAAGTCTCCTTGCATAGGAATGGCATGAGTTGAAATCCTGCAGTTTCGAGTACCCAGGTGCCTACTTACGGAATTCATCCATGATATAAGTGATTGCTTTGGTGATATTTTCGAAAGCTTCTTTAAACCGGCCACTTTGTGCCTGTTCGGTACTTTCCACAAAGGCCTCATCGAACGGCGCCCAGTTAAATTTATTGGGATGTTCCTTTGCGAGCTTCCTAATTTCGCTTGCTGTTTTACCTAATGATTGCATGATTTGTTGATTTGCCAGACAGTCACATTGGATATAGGGTCCATCACCAAAACGGAATTCAGGCCCTAATGTCTCACCGGTCTCAATGCCTGAGCGGCCTAATGCATAGCCAACCAGAATCGTAATGATGCCGGCAGCTAATCCGCCAACTCCAATAATTGGATTGAGCAACATTGTTAAAAGGCCAGCGAGGCTGAGTACAATACTTATCACAAGTACAGCAGTGTGTATTGGTTTTACAGGTTTAGTCGTTTTGCCGATTATCAGTGGTTCGACGGTGTGTGGGTTCGTGACATACTGTTGACCATGGACTTTGACGATGATAATCGTAATGTTGTCCGGCCCCCCGCGAAGATTTGCTAGATCTAACAGGAACTGTGCAGCCTGTTCCGGAGCAAGTATTGCCATAGCGGCACCAATTTCCGCATCACTGACTTCTCCGCTTAGTCCGTCACTGCAAATCAGATAGCTATCACCATCCTGTACGGGAAATGGACCTTCGAGATCCACTTCAACTTCGGCATTTGGACCCAGGGATCGGGTAATCACATTCGAGGGTACATTTTCAACGTCTCCGCCTTTAGCCTTCAATTCCCATTGTAAGCTGTGGTCAAAGGTTAATTGCTCTATGACAGATCCACGTTGTCGGTAAACCCGGCTGTCTCCCACATGCCCACAGATGATCCCCTGAGGTAATAACAAAATGGAACTACAGGTTGTACCCATATTGTGAAAATCCGGATTCTCTTCACCCTTCCGGTTAATTTCAGAATTTGTTTTCGTGATCGCCTTTTTAAGCGCTTCCGGTGCAGATAGATTTTGATAAACGAGATAGTGATGTGGAATGTGTTCTACAGCATCTGCACTGGCTAATTCACCTGCCGCATGAGCGCCCATACCATCACAAACTATGAACAGATGTCCTCGTTGGTTGTAATCCTCGTAGTCGTCCTGAATAACGACTACCGAACTGTCTTGATTAGTGGCACGACGCATCCCTTTATCTGTTACTTCGATAACAGTCAGGTCATCATTCCAGTTGTGGTGGTGCTTAACCATGCAGTTTATTTCAGCGGTGGGCCAATAGTCATGTTCATCAATAATTAACTATACAACGTATTTCGGCTAAATCGCAGATGGAAGCTGTGAAAAAGAGCACTGCATGTGATTGCTAGTGACTATAAATCCCGTAATCGTTAAACTTTGCGAACGAAATAATTCCACAGGGAAGGTAACAATTTTGCGCAAATTGACGGTGCTAGTGCTGTTTTCGATTGTATTTACGTCGCTTGGTCAGCCTGCTGATGCGGCAGTCCGACGTCGTATTACGATTAAGACGACTCCTCCCGGAGCGTTGGTTTACATTGACGATCAGGAAATAGGAGTTACTCCGGTTTCCACATCGTTCACTTACTATGGGACTCGTAAGATTCAAATTGTCAAAGATGGGTATGAAACAGTCACAGTGCTTCGTGAGATCAAGCCGCCATGGTACCAGATTCCAGGGATCGATTTTGTTACAGAGAACCTGATGCGGCGTGAATTTCGAGATGAAAGGTTGTTGCAGTTTAAGCTTGTACCGTTACGGATTCGAACAACAGAGGAATTGATCCGACGTGGTCAGGAACTCAAACAGCGAGCAAGCCAGGGAGTTGTTGCTCCGCCCGGTACGCAGCCCCGATCACTACGTCGGTCCTACCCGAATATGCCATCGAATCCTTCCGGTATCCCTGCTGGTAACCGGCGTCCGACAGTGCCTCGGCCATTATCACCGCAACGTCAGCAACAGCAAATACCACAAACGCTACCACAACGGTGATTTGACACCTACACCGGCAGGCCGACGATCTAACATTCCGCTCACACCAAGTTGACGCGGGTCAGTGGCTATTTTGTCGGAGAAAACACGTAAGTCATTAAGAATAGGGCGTAAGCGTTTTGTGGCATCCTCGATGTTGGTGGTTGTTCTCTTGATACTGTAATAAAGTT
>MDSW01068048.1_pt1 | contig 14487 bp, 18 predicted proteins | sample 811171 | NCBI WGS metagenome assembly MDSW01 (sample SAMN05326641, study PRJNA326480) | marine metagenome | isolation source: seawater | place: Atlantic Ocean: North West | collected 2012 | reverse complement strand
CTCTATCACGTTGTGTTTCACTATTATCAGCAATAAGTGCACGCGGCCAAATATTAGGAATCGGTATTGCAATATTAAGTGTTGTTGGTCGCGTTGGTCGCGTTGGCCGCGTTGCTCGCGTTGGTCGCGTTGGTCGCGTTGGTCGCGTTGGCGGAGGTCGGATCGGTTTCTTTTGTTCATTCGTCACAACAGATGTAAATAACTCAGCGTTCGTCATCTTAGGGACCGTCTTTTTGGGAATCTTTTTTCTAGGAATGCGAATTGATTCAATTGTATCATCAATGTAATTCAAAATGTCTTTTGCAATCATAAAGCAATTACCGTACAATAATATCCCCGTACATAAGGATAATCCGCCAACTAATAGTGAAAGTGAAAGAGCAAACACCCATGGCGGATACTCGGTATCCACCTCAGTTGCATTTCTAAAGGAAGGAGGAGGTGGTGGCGGAAGTGAAGGAGGAGGAGAATCTAACAAACAGCAACCTGCACAAACCTCGATACTGCTGCAATTGTGCGCTCTAAGAAATTCAGTTGCCGAAGAACACTTTCTATTAAACCAGACAGAACAGTCTACTGTATAGGTGAATGGAGTTATCGGAATTTGGCATTCTACCTTTGAATTACACACGATTGGAGGTGAAGATGGAGCAGTTTGAGGTAAGGTACCTTGACAATCATAGTGCTCATAAATACGGGAATGGCCACTGGAGAAAAAAGATGTATTAGAAATTTCTAAAAAGGCCTGATCGCAAAAAAGAGCAATATCAACTTGATTGATATCTCCGGATATTTCCATCAAATACAAGTTTGTTGTACAAATCACAAAGTATACATGAAAAATCATGCAAATGAAAAACCGAGATATACCCTTCATTATTTGAAACCAAATATTTTTTTCTTACCATTTGCAAAGATGATTGTCTCCATGTCTCTCAAAGAGGGATCAGTACTCAGTCGCAGACAGCGAATAATATCTTTGAAAGGCAGAATATATCATGAAAGACTTGATCATGCGTTCACAATGATCCGCCACAATTGGGCAGCAAAAATAATACAAAATTTTGTGAGATGTAATACACAATTACTTTCGAATGGATACGTCATCCTTTGAAAAAATCATAGAGTAATGTAAAATATGATATCCTTTATAGTATTGCTGTTGCATATCACACCACTCGTGTACTTGAGTTTTGAAACACAGGTTCTCAAAAATAAAATTAGAGTTCAAACTCTAGAAAATATTCAAAACAAAGCAAGCGTATCCACAGTAAATCTCTTGAATACTACTATACCTACAGATATTATTGAAATTGTATTGGAACCTCAAATTCTCATTCCCCTTATCATAGGAGTCATTCTCATCATCATTCTTATAGTCATTCTATTCGTACTTTGCACAACAGAACGAAGTAACGCAATCACACGCATTATTTACTCTATTCGAGGAGCACCTAAGAAAGAAGACAAGGATGTTACTTTAAATATTCAAAATTCTCGAGCTCCTACACCAAATGTTATACAACAACCTCCCACAACAAACATAACAAATGTTGCACCATCTCGACCGAATGTTGCACCATCTCGACCAAATGTTGCACCACCTCGACCGAATGTTGCACCACCTCGACCGAATGTTGCACCACCTCGACCGAATGTTGCACCGCAGAATGTTGCACCACAAAGACCACGACCGAATTCACAAGGAGCGGCAACTCAAGTCTAGAAATTTACAGCGGAAGGTGTCATGCAAGTTATTTTGTGACACATCGATCTCCGCCAGCAAATAGTTATTTTGCCTTATGCAATGAACCTCAAAATACAGCTGTATGTGCTCAGAAGGCAAATGATATGCAGATATCTGATTTTTTTTCAAAGCTCGCAGCAAGTCCTTTGGAAGCGTTTTCTCATCCTTCACTCTGGCACGAAATAACGCTTTTCCATAAAACTGACAACCTGAACCAGAAAAATAGTCATCTGGGACATTTACGCCTAATGTCAACTTATTCTGTCCTTGTTCCATTTTGAAATAAATGCAATCTCCCTTCTTTATGTTCTGATCCTTCATTAAAGCGTGTAGAGCTGAAAATACAAATCTCGCACTAAGTTGCAGCACATCATTTGATTCTTTAGAGAATGAAGATGCTTCCTCCACGGACATCTTGTCGAAAAAACTTTTTTTTTTCTGCAATTTGTCAAAAAAAAATCAAACCTTTTTCGAAAAAAAAAACCATGCCTCTTTCGCTTATCCAAGACATTGCTGTTGACCAAAAAGTTAGCGTTCGCGTGTTTGTACTTGATGTTCAGTTCTATCCTTATGCAGGAGGTACACGAACGCGCATTCTGGCTCATGACGAAATGAATACAAACATTGAAATCGTCGGTTTTGACAATGTTCATGCAATGTGTCAACATGTGAGCATTGGACAAACCTATGTATTCAGCGATGTCATGTGCTCTTCGTATAACGACAAGCTACAACTCAAGCTTTCTTCATTCTCAACCATTAATACATCAACTGTCGAAATTGAACGACCCAAACTTACGATTCAAAAAACCAAGACTCTTCCACAAGACGAAAGCATCAACATAACAGCAGTCATTCAAGAAGCATCAAACGAAGTATCAACAAATCCACGCAGTGGATCTCGCACACGACGCTATACTATTGCTGACTCTACTGATTCTATGACTGTTTACGCAATCAATGGTGCCGCAGAAGAACTTGTGCCTGAAGGATCGATTGTATCCTGTCGAGGAAAAATCGGAAACAACCAATCGTTGGTCATCTTCTCACCAATGAGTATTGTTGAAAATGACGATTTGAAAGCATGGTGGAATGCAAACAATCAAACTAATGGCAACAAACGCAAAAAGAGCAACTTTACGCATATTGCAAACCTTACTGTGAAAAATGTGGGTGAGAAAGTCGATATCGCTGGAATCATTCAGTCCACATCGCTCGGTGTCACTACCACGCAATCTGGCAACACGAAACGTACTATTCATATCGTAGATCCTTCATGCAAATCGATTGAAATGACAATTTTTGGCGATGCTGCAAACAACGATTACCCGATCGGTACCGAAATTGTTTGCAAAGCCACTGTGAGCGATTGGAACAAATTATCCCTGATGATGAATTCAAACATTGTAGGCTTTGACAAGATTCCAGTAAACACATATCGAAGCATGTCGGAGTGGTGGCAGAATGAGGGCAAACATGCGAACATTGAATCTGTGAGCTCATCGGATCGTCCTCGTGAATGCAACATCGCAGACGCTCTTACAAGCACGGTCGCAGACGAACGTTTGTATTTGAATGGCAAAATGAACGATGGTATGTTTACAGATGACAGTGGTTCCATTCCGGTCAAATGTCATTCTTCGTTCACAATCGACATTTCTAGCTTTCAAGGTGCAGTGTCTATTCGAAATGCCTACATTATGAAAGGCGAAACTCCCACTCTTGTCGTCTTCCGCAACTCTATCAAACAAGAAAGTGGAATCGATCAATTCTTTGCAAAGCCGAGCGAAAAAAATGAACAAGTGGAAGTGCCTTCTCTTCTCTCTGGAATTCCTCGTAATACCACTATGGCAGACGACGATTAAATACCTCCAAATCTTGTTTCAGATGTTCCAGGTGCTAGCGTATTTGTATCAACAAGTGTCTCAGATTCATTTTGTATGTCACCTGCGTAATCCACGTAGAATAAACAATTTAAACGTACTTTTTTAATAGTCTCAATATTTCCGACTGCATAAATTCGAATATAAAACCTAGGATTCAGTTCCTTGGGAAGATTGATACCATCGTCGTCCAAAAGACGAAGAGGAATACGCTCAATTGGTTTGGATACTTTGGCAGCATTTAATTTGGCAAAGGGTTGAATTTTCATCACGTCGACAGAACCAGAGCTACTCGTGAGAGTCGTGGGACGCTCTTCCAAAAGTTCCACCTCAAACTTCACTCCAGAAATTGGAGTCACAAACGGACGATTCTTATCAACTTTTGTCAAACATAAACGACGTAAAAGTCGACGATTCGATTTTACATCTTTGATACGTGTGGAAAACATTGGTCGCACAACTTTTTGATTTGATGTGTATCGTAAAACAAACTCTACAACACCATCTTCTATATTTTTGGTACCAAACTCACAATCACCATATAATTTTGCAGAACAAATTGATCGAGAATCCACCAACTTGCTATGACACGAGCCTTCCCACGGTTGACATCGTCCCGACATATTTTTTTGTATACACTTTTTTCTTTTTTCCTAGTGTGAAGCATCATGTTTAGACTCTAGATACCCTACGAGATGTTCCTGGAACTGATGATGTGTTCTCAAAGACACGAGTTATCTGTCCACTCAGATTCAAGTTCTTTATCTCTCCTCTAGTCACACTCTGGTCAAGTGCGAATAATGCAACAACTTCTACAACAACTGGTAGCGTTTCAGAATTTGATCTTACTTCAAAAGCTGGTTTTCCAAACACTCGATTGTTCCATATTCCATTTACACGTAGTGGATACATGCACTCATTTGATATGATTGAAAATGTAGTTTTCTTTACTCTGAGTTCACTAACATTATTAAATCTTATATACAAATCTAATGGTTGCGTCGAATCCTGAACCTGTAAATAAGGGCTTGTTTGTTCATTTTGTAAAGTAATTTTGTATGATTTCTGATACTCTAAGGCAATCCTACCAGTGGCCACTACAACCTGTTGTCTATTTCCAAGATCTTCACATCTCAAATTTCGAGTATCTGTCGTTTTCACATTTACGAATTTCACTTCTCCTGGAAGAATTCTATTCAAAAAATTGAAATCGATATCTGATGTCATTTCCCATATCTCAGTATTTTATTTCACAAATTATGACTCTGTTGTCTTTGGTGCAAGTACAAAACAAATGTAAGAACGCTCTGCTCCAAGTGGATAATGGAGAATGAGCGGCTTGTCTTGCGATAGCTTCATTGTAATAATCTGTCGCTCCATAGACTTGAGGAAATAATTGAGATACTGCGTCGAGAAAGCGTCACTGTACTTGGTATCCATCGATTCGCCTTCCACAGCATCAGGTCCCGTAGAATCAGTCGCTGCACGAATCACACAAGTTTCATTCTCACTTCCCGGCTCCAGGACGGTAGCAGAATTGAATCGATGCTCTTGCGACGCATCCCCGCTTGATGCGATGCTAAATGTCGTACGAGAAACTCCACGCTTCGATTCAGATGGCTCCTTCACAGCAAACTCAATATGATTTGCTCGTAACGCCTGACTCATCTTCACAATCTGACGAAGAGTTCCCAAATCGATCTCAATTGTATACTTGTACTTCATGTCAGTCAGCTGCATCGTCTCAGAATCATCCACTAATGTCGATAAGATATAGTGCGTCTCATGAGAATTTGAAAGAGATTCGTATGTTCGCATATAAATATCTGCCGACGACTTTCGCTTAACCAAATCCAGTGAGTAATGGGCAGGAACATTCTTAAGAAGTGTATTCAGAATCGTCGTATCGACACAAAATGTCTCCGTGCCCTGCAAATTATAGATCTTCTCACAACTCAGACGAGCTTGAATCATGCAGACATGCTGAGGATCAATACTGTCGATGCACAAAAAATAAGTATCCTTCTTCGTGTCGTATGTTACGCGAAAATTGACACGATTAAGGATATTGCCAACCACATCCACAAGAGTACGAATGCCTTGGGTTTGATCAAAAGTAATCTTCCACTCAATGTCATCCTTCTTTGTCATCTTTGCCTTAGAATTCTTTACAACTTCATCATCTTCCTCAAGTGACCTCTTTGAAATCTTTTCGAAATCGTCGTTCTCAACATCGAGGAAGTCATCATCATTCTGCATTGTCGCGCCCATTTTTCAATTCTGCTTCTTTTAGAGTTGGTAAACTAATTTGATTCTTTTTTTTTTTCAAATTTTGAAATTCCTGAAAAATTTTTTCCTTATTCGCGCCTTTGATTACCGCTTGTGTCTCGCCATTGTAACGAAACTCCATGTGTGGAATAGAAGTCACTTGATACTCTTCTGCTAAAGAACCGTATTCGTCAACATCGACAACACACACAGGAATGTCACAGTCTTTCCCACACTGCTCCAAAAAAGGATGAATCGCCTTACATGGTCCACACCACGTCGCTGTAAATTTGATAATACAAGTTGGAGGAAATTCCATGTTTTCTTCTACAAATCAAAAAAATAAAAACTGGCGAACTCACTTCCACAAACCATCATTTACTTCCTGACAAATACATTGTATCATGTTGACATCGTTCTGTAACATATATATCCATGATTTCGGTTCTGTCCGCCACTCGCGGCGAACAAGACGACTTTTATGCAAAATGTTGTAGTCGTCTACACTCACATGTAAATGCAACAACTTCAACAAATGCATCCACTCTTTGCAATGAACATGTGAATAAAACCATCGCCTTACGTGCGCTTGAATTAATTGAACATTGTAGTGCTTGTATATTAATTCTTTTATATCACATGGCCAATCCATTTAGAAATTGTTTTTTAAAAAACCATAAAATTTCAACGACCATCAACAGCATCACATAAAGTTGTACCTTTCACAAAGCGTCCTGAACAGCATTTAGATGGATCATTCGGTTTCTCACCATGTGCTAAACACATTGAAGACTTTTGTGTTGTCAACATTGGCATTTTTGGCGTTTGTGCTGCCAGCGTTTGTACTGTTTCTTGTACTGCTTTTTGTACTGTTCCTTGCACAGGTTTTTTAGAAGATTTCATGCAGTAAAACTGAATAACGATTGGCGAAATATACAAGGCCAACATGACGCATAAACATCCGAATTGAATCATACGGAAAACATTTTTCTTACGTCGATCGTTTTCAGAATCGTTTGGATTATTATCGGCATTCACACCGTCGATTGTACGCGGACAATCTTCTGATGCATTTCCTATCATCGCACTCAACGAATCAAATATCACCAATAATGCCAAACCCAAAACTACCATTGTAACCTTCGCTTTTAAAGGAAAAGGATCGTCTTTCTTCTGAATTGTCAGCCAGAATGCTGAGAGCAACAAGTATAAAAGAATCACAAAACTCGTTCTTAAGCCTTCACCTGATCGTGCATCGTTTGTATATGCCCATCCGAAACGTACCATATTAATCGGCGTCGAACCTAAAATATTCGCCACCAGTACACCAACGATATATAAATACCTGCTGTTCTCGTTGCAAATCGCTAAATTCACCGATGTTTCAATTGTAGAAAGCAAGAACAATGTCATCAAGCTGATACTTGCACTCTTGATAACCATATCTGCTTGCATAAAGTACTTGAATGTATTTATAGCCGCAATACCTGTTTCCGACTTGGGAACATACAGAAAAATGTGTTTACTGTCTATATTACGTAAATAAAATGACTCACGAATCCATGGCTTCCAATACTGTTCTCCAATTTTTATAAAAGAATCGAATTTTATACTACTGAAATCAATTTCCGCAATATCTTCGGCGACGAAATTCACTTTTGGGGTCTGCTGTCTATTATAGAAAAACGAATCGTCATAATCCCCATTCTCATGTTTTGAATGAATTAAATCTCGCAAAGTGCTGTCCGTGAATTCAGTTCCCGCTGGTTGACCACGCTCGGTATACAAAAACCACGCTAATCCACTAGGCCTGACTCCAATATAATTCATAGTATTGTTTGCTCGACTTTGATTCGCATCAATCTCGATATCAGATGTAGAAAGACAACCTATCTGAAGTGTGTCCAAAATATCACTCCGTGTGTTATAAATTCCTTCAATCATTGCATTCGTTGGTAAAGTTTGATTTTCAAGCTGAGCAGCAGTGAGAGTGGCATTGAGAGCAGCAGTGGGAGCAGCAATAGGAGCAGCATTGGGAGCAGCAGTGGGAGCAGCAGTGGAAGCAACAGTGGGAGCAACAGTGGGAGCAGCAGTCGAAGAAGCAGTCGAAGAAGCAGTCGAAGAAGCAGGAGCGGAAATTGGTTCAATCTGAAATTGACGCGTTGTTAAACCATGATTTGTCAACACGACATTGAAACGAGGTAACGCTTGTGTCAAAGATTCTAATACATCGCGATCCAATCGCAAAAGATACACTGGAATGTACATGCTCTTTTCTGTGATTGGCGCTGTGACAGATCTAATCTTTACAAACACACGTCGACCACATTCCGAATCTTCATCACACGCAACTTCATCCGCAGGACATTCTTCAACAACACCGCTTCCACCAGCAAGTCGCTTCAATGGAGCACACTCCCTTCCCCCATATACATTTCGTGCCCACATGATGAATTCATCAACATCGGGAGTCAACTGAACTCTTGTACCAACCGGTATCACAAGACGACTCGCATCAAATAAAACAACTTTTGTATTCCTCCTCAAAATTGATGTTCGAGCGCGACATTGCAACTGGGTAACATTTGAAGTCCCTACTCCAAGAAGTTTATTCTTAAAACCACAGCAGAAAGAATTCGTATCTGCAGTAGATATTATGCTACTGATTTGTACCACTTCTGGCTCATAATGATAACGCAAATGAACGTTACGCAGAGCGTTATCACATAAGAAATTCGTCATTTCTTGGAACATGAACAGAATCATACTAAAATGTGCAACTTGTAGAGATGGAATGAATTTCATAAAGACAGCCCCTATACCAACGGCTATCAATCCAACAACGAAATCTGTTAAAACACCGCGACTTCTGTCCGTGGAAGTTGTTTTGAAATCAGCAAAATCAGATTGATGTGAAAATCCCCATGTCATGAAAGTAATTAAGCCAATAATAACAATACAAACAGATACAAGAAATAATCCCATCCTGCTTCCTTCAGATAATGTCGGAAATTTCATTTTGCTTACTTCAGACAATGTCGGAAATTTCATTTTATCTTTACCAAAAAAAAAATTCGTATTAAATTAAATTCATGAGAATCTTCAATCCGAAAATAATTTTTGCAATCGTTATGACAATCCTAACTATCGCAATCGCCACAGTAGTTGGCACCGGTTTACCGTTTCTCATCTCTATGTATCTGATCGAACATCCGGATTCAAATTTTGTGCACGACGCTCGTGAATCCGCATACGATTCGACATTTATATTGTCAAGAGAGAATGTAAACGATTGTAACACATACATTAATAATTAATTGCACTTCAAACAAATACGATACGATCTGCATATGCAAATCTAACAAGCATCCATTGTGAAGGTCGCGAAGTGCTTGTCACAATCGTCACCGTCGTATAATTCAATATTTTTAGTGCAGTTGAAATGCTGCATGGTCTCAAGTAGAGTCGATTGACACATGTTGCATTCAAACATTGTATTAATGCACATATGCAATAATCCGTCTCAGGAATGAGACCATCAAATCGTACATATCTTATGTGTGTACTATACTGTAATCGGGTCCACATTTGCATAAAACTGATAAACCAGTACACAAAAGGTATATCTTGACTTACATCACTTATAATCGACAACTCTTTCACACTATTAATAGGTAAATGTATTAAACACATCGGAAATAAGGAAATCGCTGTTCCAACCATGAGTTGTTGCAATCTTGGCATTTTCCAAGAAGACACTCTCAAATCTTTTATTGAGACAGTCTCAGTCATTATGCCTAAATATTCTAATTGGGGCCAATGAATTCTAGATATCTTAGTCAGTAAATCACACGACCGACCACAGTTCAAAATTAAATGTTTTACATAATTCACTTTAAACTCTAATACAAGAGTCGAAAATCTACTAATCGGACTATCTATCCATAATTTCATTACTTTTTGCATGTTAACTGCGTCTAATAAATGTCCACGATGTCCAATTTCTTCGAATTTATCTACATGAGGAAATAATTCAGCTATTCCATTAATATTCCAATATCCTTTCCATCGTGAAGGCAAAATTTTACTTTGTGCCCCTAAATATGTCATTATATCTCTGCATTCCTTGTTCAATATTCTATATTTGAAAAATTCGTCCAGATCCATATGTTCGAATCGAGTTTCCAATAATATAGTCCACATTGTTTTATAACAATAATTTTTTTCAATTACATCGCCGCCGCCTTGTCCTTCCAGACTGCCTTCTCATCCTCAGACAGTTCTTTCCAAGCGGCACCGCATTGCTTAGACACTTCACCAAGAGAAAGATTTGCATTCTCCGCAATTACTTTCTTCCTGTACTCCATCGAAAAACAAAGATAGCTTGACGGCTTTCGCTTCTTCTTCTCTGGCTCGTCACCAACCTCGGCCTTTTGCATAGCTGCCTTCTTCTCCTTGCAATCGTCTGCCTTAGCCTTCCATGTACTCTTCTCATCGGCAGAAAGCTGACCCCATGCTTCGCCGCACTTCTTCGAAACCTCACCGAGAGACAGATCAGGATTCTCTGCACTCACAGTCTTTCGATACTCCATTGAAAATAGCACATAGCTAGATGGTGTACGATTACCAGTCTTACGCTTCTTCTCAATCTTACCCTTGCGCGGCTTCTTAACCTGAACAACCTTTGTCTCCGATGTCTCCGGCGGCGATGTCACCTCTGGTGCAGGTGCAGGTGCAGGTGCAGGTGCAGGTGCAGGTGCAACCGTCTCAGTCTCCATAGGCTCAGACACATCGACTGCAGTCTTGGTCACGCGCTTGTTCGCATTCTTCGAAGTCTTCGGCATCGTTTGATACATGTAGTTAAACTTTTCTATTTTGATTCACCTTTTTTTTTCCTTTCAAATAAAACAAAATGTGCAACTTTCTACATGTACTGCATCAACTTGGAAATGATGCATGCATGCAATACTATTCTTTCAACTCACCCTACAATACTCTTCCAATATACATCGTACACGCCTCACATCTAGTCACACGCAAAAAATATATTCTTCAAAACCTTGCACAAATAAACACATCCGCCGCCACATTCGTCACATGTGCAAATCGCGATGTTGTCAAAAAATTGTCCCTCTCAGAAAGAAATTGCATTTACACAAGCACCTTCAATCCTTTTGATAAAAAAAATACAATCTTGCAAAATGGAACCATAAGTCTTGCGCTCAAACACAAAATCGCATACGCTGATATCCTCCGCAAAAAATTGAAACGAGCTATCGTACTTGAAGACGACGCATTCTTACCAACGCAATTTTGGATGAAAATACAATCTTTTCAATTACCACTCGACACCGATATCTTTTACATGGGTTCATATAGTAAACTAAACGACTGGAATGTATTGAAATGGGATCCCATCGTCGCGAATACTAAGCCGGTCATTCACAAACGAAAGTGTCACTCAAAAGGACGCATGAACAGACATCTAGGAGCAATCGCCTACCTAATTTACTACAAAGGCGCCGCACAAATGCTGAATACGAATATCAAAGTCACTCCGGATAGCGCTCTATCTGCAATGAATTGCAATTATTCAAGATGCAGTTTCTGCAAATACGCACTACAAAATCAATACGGACCAAGTAAATGGTTTGTATATCCAAGACGCACGATTGAAGGAACGAATACACACCGGTATTGATTCTTTTCACACCGCCGGAAATAAATAAAAGACACAATCAAATAATTTTTTTTCGAATGAACATGGACTACATGGAAAGTATCTGTCGGGAGAGACTCGAATTGTGTATCCGATGCAACAAGGAAATAAAAAAATGGCGAAAAAGTGCCAAAAAGTGGAAAGCTCGCGCACAAGCAATAACAAGATCTATTGAACAAGGACAGCAACAAGGACAGCAACAAGGACAGCAACAAGAACAGCAACAAGACAGTGACGAGACAGACAGTGAGGATGAAGCACAGAAAGATTCTCAAGAAACGCGCATGAGTAGCCAATCGCTCTAATTAACAACAATACTTTTGAACTAAACGCGAATTACGCAACACCTCGATGACATTCTTCTCACCCTTTAGTCGTGTAAACGAGGTATACGCCAAATGAAGCGCAAACGCAGACGAAACCCACAGCTCGACCAATGCAGTTCCAATCAACACCCAAAGAACCGCAAGTATACGATATGGCTTCTTCTGAACAAAGGTTTGATAACAATCACGACACACAATGTGATATGTTCGCACCCATACATGCACAAGACCAATGGAAAGCGCACTACCATACAAACTGTTTGTGCTGTAACCAGTCAGAAAAAACTCACCTTTTTCATCCACAAAACGAGCACTCGTAGGAAGAACAATCACAATGCTCAAAACCGCCAAAATCACAAATGGAAAACTCGGTACTTTTGTCGTAATCGGTCCAACACAAACCACCACCATCGGACCTCCTAACAACAACCAAAAAGATGACGGATTCATAATGAAGGAACAGAATGATATGACCACAACTTCATACCACATATAACCCAACTCTGGGATCGTCATCAGCATATTGGTAAATCGCAAACGTTCTTCATATGAAATGAATGATGCCACACAAATCATTCCAATCACCATTGAAGACGCCGCCAATGGCAATTCCGTCACCCACAATGGAAGAAACACAGCGGGAATAATCGGCAACAACCACACTCCCATCGTTAGCCAAAAATGATTTCGAATGCGTAACCACATAGCATTCAAGACTGTCAAACTATCCTCAAAGTTGTCAAAATTCACCAAAACATCCGAAGGAATGTACTCCATCCCCAAGTACAATATAATAAACAACAAAAGCACAGAAAATGATATCGACACACTCTGTCGAACGACATACAGTGATGGACTACAACAGTACACACCACACATTACCCTAAAATCACTAATTGTACTCTTTTTTTTAGATTCACTCACGATATCGGGAATCGTCACGATTTCAAGAGGTCTCATTGCCGTCCGATTTTTTTCACCGACAAAACCAAGAGACATTTTACATCTAAATCTAAAAAAAATATGCTCAACACTCTGTATTTAACAAAGCAACTCTAATAAGGTAACAAGTCAACACTTCCCTCAAACCAATCTAATATGTCCTCCGCCAACTTTTGTCGTGGAGTACAAGCATTATTATATGGTACTTTTCCATACGACAAGGCATTCGGACGCAAAATAATCGTTTCTCTGTCCAAGATAGAAGAAACAATCTTCTCTTGCTTATTTTTGGCACGATAAACATCTTTCAAGTACCAATCCGACATTATTTGTATTCCAACATTCGCACCTTTGATAGAATCACCCACTCCCAAAGCACTCACGAGACAAACTTTCTTACAACTTGCGGGCAGGCTTCGACACATAAAATCGACAATCAAATCGGTGTAATCTTTTTGGAATGGAGTGCCACTCAAACAAAACACCAAATAGTCATATTCCAGAGTTCGCTCCGTAAATAGACTATCATATAATACGATATTCAACATGTTACTATTTATCTCGCTTTCGTCTTTTCCAGTGTCCTCCAACCAACCATTACGAAATGGTTTTATAATAGGATCCTTGCGTCGCACAAGACCGATTGTCTGCCAATTTTTATCAAGACTCTGTTGTGTCAACTCTCTTCCCAATCCGCCGTGGGCACCCGCAATAGCAATACGAGGTACTGGTTGCACAAGTACAAGTGCTTGTACCACAAGTGCATACATTTTTCTTCTGTCAAGATTTTTTTCTCGTTTACAAAATGCAAAAAAAAAACTCTTCAGAATCAATAGATGTCTTCCAACCTAAACGACTTGATGCCTCACTTGCGAAAATTTTCATCCTTGATTCATAAGAATCCACAAGTTTACTTTTCGCAAGACCTTGAATTTCTACGAACAACCATCGAACAAATTCAAGATAGTGCACAAGAAGTTCAAGATAATGTACAAGAAGTTCAAGATAATGTACAAGAAGTTCAAGATAGTGCACAAGAAGATGCAGAAGATATAGTGTCTGATGAGGAAGAAGAAGGACTACCTCCCGAAGAAACTTTTGACTATCAAACTTATATCACAAACGCTAAGAAACATATCAACAATGAATCCTATACAGAAGCATTGAATACACTCAATACCATCTTGCAAAAACATTCAAACTCAGCAACTGCTACAAGATTACGTTCCAAAGTATACTGGCTCACCAACAATCCCAAGGATGCGTATCGTGATATGTGTGTTGCGCAACAAATAGATTACGACGAAGAATATCACAGCATGCACATGGAAATGAAAAAAGCTGTAGATTCCGCAAAAGAAACACAACCGGAAATACTACCGAGAATAGAACCAGATCCAACATCGGCACATGGTATGGAAGATATCATGAAAAATATCAATCCCCAAAATCTACAATCTCTACTCCAAAATCCAGCACTCATGAACATGGCGCAAAATATGATGCAAGATCCTCAAACGATGCAAAACATGATGAAAATGTTCAACAGGTAAAAAATTATCCTATTAGGAAATGATGGATAGAATCGAACAACCTCAAAAT
>MDSW01179794.1_pt1 | contig 14489 bp, 13 predicted proteins | sample 811171 | NCBI WGS metagenome assembly MDSW01 (sample SAMN05326641, study PRJNA326480) | marine metagenome | isolation source: seawater | place: Atlantic Ocean: North West | collected 2012 | reverse complement strand
CCGCGAAGAAGAAGGCTGAAGAGGAAGCCGCGAAGAAGAAGGCTGAAGAGGAAGCTAAAAAGAAAGCTGAAGAAGAAGCCGCTAAGAAGCAGGCTGAGGAAGCAAAGAAGGCTGAGGAAGCAAAGAAGGCTGAAGAAGCAAAGAAGGCCGAGGAAGCCAAGCAGGAAGAAAAGTAACAACAAGGCAATTTGAGTGAATCAACCGCGGACGAGCTCGTTATGAAGTGCGTCTGCGGTTTTTTTATAGTTGGAGAATGAATGATGGCGTTACCAGGAATGAAGCAGTTTGAGATGACCGGTCGGGCAGCGATCGTTACCGGCGGTTCCAAAGGGTTAGGTAAGGCAATGGCTGCCGGTCTGGCATCGGCGGGGGCAAATGTACTACTTGTTAGTCGGAATCAGGAGGAAGCAGATGCCGCTGCGGCGGAAATAGCAGCTGATCATGGAGTCCAGGCAATTGGACTTCAGGCCGATGTGACATGTGAAGACGCAGTCAATGCTGTCATTCACAAGTGTCTGGAATCTTTTGGTAAAGTGGACGTCCTGATTAACAACGCAGGCATTAATATCCGAGGACCTATCGATGAACTGTCATTCGAAGATTTTCAGCAAGTAATGGATGTGAATGTAAATGGCGTTTGGCGTATGGCTCGAGCTGTTGTTCCACATATGAAGAAAGCCGGCTATGGCCGGATTGTGAATCTGGCCAGTACCCTTGGATTAGTCGGTCTTTCCAATCGGACACCTTATACTTCCAGCAAAGGAGCCGTGGCTCAAATGACTCGAGCGTTGGGTTTGGAGCTTGCAGAATTCGGCATTACCTGTAATGCGATTTGCCCCGGCCCTTTTCTTACTCCGATGAATGTCCCGATCAAAGACGATGAACAAACAAAGAAATTTATTGTCGGAGCCGTTGCACTGGAGCGTTGGGGTGAGCTCAAAGAGATTCAGGGAGCTGCCATCTTTCTTTCGAGTGATGCATCAAGTTATATGACAGGTAGTATGGTAGTTGTCGACGGAGGCTGGACTGCGCGCTAATCTTGATGGTTTCAATGAGAATTTGTCTTCAAAATATAGTTTTGTCTGGTGTGTGGCTGCTTGGGTTGTCTATGGGAGTAGTCCTCGGACAGACTGGGCTGGAAGCTCCAGTTAAACAAACGATTGACGATTCGCTGAGGCAGCAAATTGCCGAATCAAAGCTATGTATGCTGTTTGATGGTACCACGCTGACTGAGGCCGAACAGTGGCACGATGAATTCTCCAGAAAACTAAGAGAGTTGGTAGGGGCAACCAGCCCGCCGAAGCAGTGGAAAACGGTGGTGGTGGGAGGAAAGCGTCTGGAGGATCATACTCGCTATGAAATAATTCTCCAGGCAAAGGGCATGCCCGACTTGCCTTTATATCTTCTTATTCCCGCAGATGGAGTTTCACGTGGAAGGCCGGCGGTCGTTGCGATCCACGGTCACGGTGATTTTGGACACCATGCGGTGGCAGGAAGACGGGATTTGTCAGGAATTACGGCCGATATTGAACGAGCCAATTATGATTATGGTTTGCAGTTCGTCCGACGGGGGTATGTGGTAGTTTGCCCGTGTTTGATTCCATTTGGCGACCGTGTCGAAAAAGATAAGTACGGATCTGACCCGTGTGCTGTCACGTTTGTTCGCATGATGGCCGTTGGCCGTGTGCCAATGGCAGAAAATGTGCGTGATATTCGCTGGGCGGTTAGCTTTCTGCAAAGCAGGTCTGAAGTAAATCCTGACAAAATTGGATGTGCCGGTTTGTCATATGGAGGAAGAATGACGATGGTCGCCACGGCAATGGAACCCCGGATTAAAGTGGCAGCCATCAGCGGTGCCCTCAATCTGCTTCAGGAACGTGCATCGTTGCGTTACAGTTGTGGATTGCAGATTATTCCTAATCTACTGAAGTATGGTGACTACAGTGAAATCGGAAGTCTGATTGCTCCGAGACCCGTAGTTTGGGAAATGGGTGATAAGGATGCCTTGATCGTTGGTGACGGATGGGATGATAAGTTTAAACAGCGGCTAGAGAAGATTTACACGGCTTATGATCGGCGTGATCATTTGCATTACGATCACTTTGATGGAGGTCATCGTTGGAACGGGGTCGTGGCTTTTCCACTGTTTGATAAAGTTCTTAAAGAAGAGTAACTAATCTAAATACTAATTAAGTTGCTGTTTTCTTTGATAGTAAGTTAGCGTAAGCGTGTCGCTTAACTTGGCAGTTTTCAGCATGTAACGCGTATGAAAATTAGGATCTTCAGAGAGTTCCTGATCGGAAAGGAACCAAACGACCTTAGAGCTCTTTTCTAACTTCGGATTGGCTTTGCTTCCTTCAGCTGGGCCCAGAATAATGTAGTCCGGATTCCGAGAAAGTACATATTTCCCATCTCCCTTACTATGACCGGGGAATTGTTGCCAATGCGTTCGAAAAGGGACGTTCGTTCGTTTAGCGATCACTCTGTCATTGAGTCCCAGCATATCGATAAAGTCATGTTTAGGAGCGAAGTAGGCGACAGCTCCGGCTGAATTGGTTGCGATCAGAGTGCCTTCAGGGAAATGCTGTGAGATAAACCTTCCAACCTGTTTTCCGACCGCTGCTGCTGGATCGGGTCGTTGCGCATTGAACATCCGCTCATCGGAGACAAAGAACTGCGTCACACTTAGAATGACAACGATTACCGGCAACAACATCTGCTTCGTGGTGCTTGAAGACAATCTGAGTGAGGTTCCTGCGTGTGCTATAAACCAGGCATAAATTGGTATCAGCGGTACCCAGAACCGATAGGCTGGCATATGGTCACCACCGGTCCAGATGACGTAGCCAGTCATCACGATACTAACCGAGGTCATATACTTCCAGCCTTTGGACCGATGACCAGTTTGTTTAACAAGTGTATAAATCCAACAGGCGATCGATAGCAATGGTATCCAGGGAGCACTTCGAAGGAAGGTATGAAAATAGTAGATTCCATCGCTGATTCGTTTTCCGATCGGCGTGCCCAATTTGGCGTAATAAGTATTTGGTAATACATCGCCATAATACTGCCAACGCCAGACAAAATAGGGTATGTAAACGATACAACAGGAAATCAGCATCGTCAGTGGCGATTTGAGTGATTTGTTGAATATGACACTAGCTGTCAGAGTGATTGCAACGATAAGTACAGCTTCTGGTCGAGTCATCACACAAAGTCCTAGCAGAACGCCAAGAGTCACTGACGTTTGTGGAGAATGCTCTTTGTCCCAAGTGGTAAACCAATACGTGGTTGTCATGGTGAGCAATGTGTAAAGAGAAGTTTCGAGTCCTCCCAGACTCCATGCAATTATTGAAAAAGCTGTTGGAATTGAACCCAATAAAATGACAACTTTCGTGACTCGATGTATTTGGCTTAGAGTAGTCCTAAAGCTATAAGTGATGATTGCCAGCCAGATTAGAAGATAAGCACCAAGCCCGATAAACCGCGCCGAATTTTCCGGTTGAACTCCTGCTTTTTGTAGTGGATATAGGGATACCAGATGCAAAAAGCTTGTATAGCCTTCAACTTGCTGACTGTTGGTCCAAACGGGCCCTAGTCCGGCTTGCCATTGATCGGCATAACGCAGCGTTATATATGCATCGTCATGAAAGAATGAGCGATGCAGGCGAATGCCTAAATAGGCAATGACGACAATTAGTAGACAGAGTGTGAGTACGACTGGTTTGCTAATCGAAGAAGGAGTTTGTAATTCTTCAACGGTAATGGATTTTTTGCCGGATTGATTTTCGCGCCTGACCATGCTATTCGATCTTTTCTGGAATAGGAGTTAATTCAGGTCCGTCAATATATTCAGGTAACCGGTAATCTATCGGTGATGGGTTAAAGAAGATCGAAAACGATTCCATACGATCGTCAGCGTGGTCAAAGCCAGCCAGTTGCCGCTCGTCTATCAATTCAAGAGATTTCGGATCTCGCTGGAGCTGGTGCTTTTTTGTGAAGTGTCGTGGAGTAAGAGTGATGATATAGTCTGAACTGTAAAGTAGTCCTCTTTGTATTGCATGGACCTTTACGTTTTTTCTGTATGATACGAGACCCCAGTCAACGATTTTAGAGCGTTTCAGATTGTACGGGAGAACACCAGCGGCATAGACGTGTATCTGTGGATCTCGATCCTCTCCGTTTTGGGCCCAATGTCGATTGATAGTTTCTGCCTGCTGCTCCAGGATGTCCATAAACTCGATGTAGGTTTGTCGTGACAGATTGGTGTATTCTCCGTAACGACCTGGGTTTACTGAAAACTGATCAATGTAATAGAACTGAAGGCCTTGAATAGTTATGGCTAGCCCCAGAACTAAATTCCATCCGCGGTTTCCAAATCTACCGGCTCTGAGCCCCTCTTCGTGAAAGTTGTCCAGCAATTGGACAGTCATCATTGCAAGGATTGGTAAGTAGGGAAGTAACATCCGATAGGAGAACATCATGTGTGCCGTAGCCGTACCGGTAGCGTAACCAAAGAAAATCAGTCCGCCTATCAGCGTTCCCCAGTATCGTTTTGCGGTCGTCCTGAAAACCTGCCCTAATGGATAGGAGCTTGGATGGCCTGCATGACTAACCACAGCCCATCCAAGCAGAGGTAGCATACCGGAAAAGAGGCCAAATTGGAGCATGTATAGGACATTGGTTCGTTGATGGTCCCAGCGAGCTGGTTTGTGATAAACCGATGTTGGAAAGATGTCATGATAGTAAATGTAGGCAGTTGCTAGCCATGTTGTTGCGATCAATAGGCCAGGTAGCAGCAGTCGGATGATAGATTGTATTCTTTTGGATTCGTTGAATCCCCATTGTTTACTGGCCACATGGAACCACATCGGAAGAGTCACCAGACAGCTATCGAAACGAGTGAGGAATGCGAGTCCCAGGCAGATTGAAAAGGTGAATTGGTTTCGCCTTGAATACTGGGCCGTGCACTGGCAGGCTGAGGCAAAGGCAATGGTCAGAAAGCTGGCAAGAAACATAGTTTCCAGTCCGCCGGCAATCCAAAAGATTACGTAAGGACTGATCCAGATCAACAGACCGTAGAGTCCCAACATGCGATCTTTCCCGAGTGTACGGTATGCATATAGTGTGGAACCGAAATAAAGCAGTAAGGCCAAAATACGGTTTGACCAGACGGATTCACCACTCATGAAGTAAAGCACGCTGACAATTAGGCTGTGTAGAGGTGAAGTGAGGGCAGAGACATATTCACCGGAGTTGAAAACTAATCCGTTGCCATTAGCAAGGTTTTCGCTGTAGCGATAAACAATATAAGCATCCTCTGCGACAAAGTTGCTAAACCAACTGAACAACGCAGCATTGAGTGCAGCAAATGCGAGAATGATTTTGGTAGCTTTCTCCAACTTGACCTCGTAGACTCCAATTTCCAGAAAGCGGTAAGTGAGCGGTTAAAGAATTATGAAAGACAGAATTAGAAGGAGTGGGTTAATTCTGGGTTTTAAGAGTGGAATAACCGTTAGAACTGCTACAGTTGCAAGTCTACAGGTTCTGTCCGGCCAGAAAACCTGTTGCAAAGGCTGCAGTGAAATTATATCCGCCAATAGGTCCGTCGAGGTTGAGGATTTCTCCTGCCAGAAATAGCCCGGGCTGACATTTGCTTTCCATCGTTTGGGAGTGAACTTCGCTCAATTCAATGCCTCCCGCAGTCACTTCGGCTTTCGCGAATCCAAGTGTGCCCGTAACGGTTGTGCAGAGATTGTGCAGAGTTTCGGCCAAGACTCGAATTGTTGCTTTGGAAATCTCCGCACAACGAATTGTTGGATTGATCTTCGCCTGATCTAACAATACGTTGATGGTACGCGATGGCAATAATTCCTTGAGCGAGGTTGTCAGTTGTCTTTTGGCGTTGCGTTGGCATAGATCGGTCAGATGAGCGATTTTCTGTTCTCTGTTGAATTCAGGTAGAAAGTTGATTTGAAGATTAAGGTTGGAATGTCCCGCATAAGAAATGGTCTTACTAATATTCATCGCTGCGGGCCCTGAGATTCCCAGGTGAGTGAAAAGTGTCGATCCACGCGTTGTAGACTGAATGACGCCAGACGAGTCGAGCACAGTGAGTTCAAGGTCTTCCAGCGTGACTCCCTGCAACTCTCTGGTCCAGCTATCTTCCGGAGTCTTCAACGGAACGAGAGCCGGTACTGTGGGGACAATTGAATGTCCAAACTGTTGACACCATGTATATCCATCTCCGGTCGTACCACACCCCGGAAATGAAAGACCTCCTGTGGTAATCAAAACAGTGTCGACCTTGTAGACCGCGTGCTGAGTAGAAATCTCAAAAGTGCCGTCGCGGTATTCTACAGTTTTGGCAGGCTCGTTTAGATTTAACGCGACATCATTTTTTGTCGCATCGTTAACTAAGGCGTCCAAGACATCTTTGGCACGATCACTCTGAGGGAAAACCTTGCCGCTGGGTTCTATTTTGGTTGGTACCCCCCGTTCGCGAAAGTACTCGATCAAATCAGTATTAGAAAAACGAGCCAGAGCCGAATGTAAGAATCGCCCCTGCTTACCAAAAGCAGAGACGATACCGCGGGTATCAGTGTCTTGAGTGAGATTGCAACGTGTCCCGCCAGACATCAGTATTTTGACGCCCGGTTTCGAATTCTTCTCGAGCAATAACACCCGTTGCCCCCGTTTGGCAGCTTCGATGGAAGCCATAAGGCCAGCGGCACCTGCACCGATAATGACACAATCAAAAGTGTTGATTGTGTTCTGTGAAGATTTAGTCATTGGAACGCTTACTTTGATGGGTGATTCCAAGCATGATCAAAGCTGTTGCAAAAGCCAGCATGGTGATTGGAGGTAGACTACCAGGCCACATCGAGGGATTAAGCCACGTTGGCACACCCATCAAGGCAGAATGCCCGGCAGCGAAAATTAATAAAATTCGGCCTAATCCCTGAACGAGGCTCAATTCAGTCCCTTTACGAGTACTGATCGAGACTCTCCATAGATGCACCAGGCAGCCAAAGGCAATGACACCACAAAGCAATGAGAGACTTGCGTATAATGTTAGTCTTGAACCATCATTCACCAAGAATTTGGGAAAGTAATCGGCTGAAAATAGCGTCAGAGTGATAAGGACGTGGGCGAGTAGACAATACGCAGCCGCCATTCCAATTTGATGACGATCCGAACTTTTTATTCGCAGGCCAGCGACACCAAATAATATTAACCCACTGTATGCCAATGCTTTGTTTAGAATAAAGAAGGGAATGTCAGAAGCTGGAATGCTGTCTAGAAAATGATAGCGCAGCACCGCGTAGCTCATGGTAATAGCGAAGACTATTAATGTGATCTTTTTGGCTGACATGGCATTCTGGTTTAATGCATGAAAACATCCATTTTCGCCTCCGTAGATACATGGCACAACCAGCGAAGATGTTCAAATCTGAGGATAGCCTTGGGTTTGCTGGAGTCTCGCTTCTGTTGTTACGATACTTAACCTGCTAATCCTATGACCTTCAGACTGCGAATTGCGATTTCAGCTTGCCTGCTTGGACAGCCTGTACGATATGATGGGGCAGACAAACGTCAGGCCTGGCTGGAGCATATCCAGAATGTGGACTGGATATCAATATGCCCAGAAGTCGAAGCCGGTATGTCGGTACCTCGTGAAAAAATACAGGTGGAATTAGCAGACGGTGAGTTTAAGCTAATGGCGATTGAGTCACGCCGGGACTGGTCTGAAGCGATGGACGACGTTGCAAATCATTGGATCTTACAATTGCAAAAACGACAGGTGAGTGGGTATGTGTTTAAGTCACGTTCACCAAGTTGTGGTTTACAGGGAGTCCCTCTTTATGCGTCAGACGGTTCCCTCGTAGAGAGACAGGCTCAAGGACGCTTTGCCCAACGTGTCGGTGAATATTTGCCAGATTTGCCGCTGATAGAGGAAACTCAAATGGGTATTGAAGGTCCGAGGAATGAATTTTTCATTCGTGCGCAGCAGTTCCACCGTCAATGTCATTTTGATTGAACAGGGCGCAGTCATTCTGAAGTTGTTTGTGGTCTGAATCTGGGGTACTATTTCAACACAGACGAGTTAGGGAGTTGCAAGAAGCTTCTGCCGCCTTAGTTGTTACACAGGACTTGTAGATCAATGATAAAGATCAATGTTATGGCTATCTGTTTACTTGCCGTTACGATCAGTGCATCGTTTGCTGATGATACAAAGACATTTGACGGTGATTGGGATGTGGCCGTTGCGATCATTGAAGGCAATGAAGTGCCCGCTGACTTTAACAAGATGGTTCAGTTGCAAATGCGCGGTCAAAAATACCTGACTTTGAGAATGGGAGAAGTGGTTGCTGAAGGTACCTTCCAATTAATGGCCGATCAGAAGCCTCCTAAAATTGAGATCGCGGGTGTCAAGGGAGAGAATGCAGGGAAGAAAATCCGAGGGATCTACAAATTGGAAGGTAAAGATAAGCTTACGATTTGTTACGCTTTGGACGGCAAGGCATACCCTGAGAAATTCGAGGGCAAGGGGCCGGGTATGGTTCTTATAACTTATACACGCAAAAAAACGGACTGATCCGGTAAGTTGCGTACTAATCGGGTAGTCTTTGTGGACGACGGTAATTTAAATTGCCGGCTTCAAACCGTGTTAAAAACGATAATTGTCTGGAACTTCCAATTGTTCTCTGACATCTAAGATCATGGATGCAGGAGCATGAAAATGTTAAGAGTTTCCGGTTATAGCGTGTACTGCTCCAGTTTCCCGCCTACGATTTGGCTAGCTGGCCGATTGACTTGGGAATTCGATAGGATTTAGGTCGAGATTGATAACGTGGTATTGTGCCGTAAGTTTATGTTCCTGGGCACTCATAGAATTGACTTAGGATTTCAACGGTACGTATCATAGAAGAAGGAAAAGGTCTTGTTACACAGATCTACATCAGCTAATTCAAAGGGGAACACAGTGCTGTTCAAAAAGATTAGTATAGCCTTGCTCATCGTTGGTTGGTTTTCGTCAGTGGCAGTGGCGATTGCACAGCAGCCTTCAGCATTCACCGAGATTCCGCTTGCGCCTCAATTTGACTTGGCACCTCACCAAGCACCTGAAGCCAGAGCCCAATTGAATCAGGTCAAGCAGAATATCAATCAGGCTCGAGCACAGCTTGCCCTCATCATGCGTGGAGAAGCTCCGTTGAACGCATCGTTCACACTTGGCGAAGGGACTCCCGGCGCCGTTCAGATGACTAATCAGGGGCTTCTCAAGGGCTGGTTTGAAAACTATGTATTTGCTCAGTTTACGCATGCCCGTTCGATGGGTGAGTTGGCAACGCAAAGATTAACATTTGTTAATGAATTAAATACACGATGTCAGAGCGACACGGTTTACCAGCACCTTGCTAATAATGTCGTCCTGCCTCAGATGCAGACATTTCTTACTGGCAATTTCCATCCTGCCGTTAAATACAATGCCATGTTGATTGTTGGTCAAATGAATCAACAGTCTAATTACAATCCTGATCAAACGCGACGAGTTCCTGTCCCTTCCTCTGCTGCTTTGGGTTTTCTACTGCAGAATATAGAGGGGGCTGCTGCTAACGATGCGATTCTTTTGGCGAGCTGGGTCGGTATTTTACGTCATACCGGTATGAATCGATTGACGAATCACATCTCCGGTCCCAACCAGGTTGCTATCGCAACTCAGGCGTTAAATCTTCTAAATCAGGATCCAAATGCATCCGGGCGTACAATATCCGGTCAGACATGGTTCCAACGCCGAGCTTTGGAGGTATTAGCTGCAATCGGACGAGACAATGGTCAAATCCTATCTAGAATTGTAGAGATCATTAAAGATGATAATGCTCCGATCTCGCTACGTCTTTCAGCTGCCAAAGCGTTACATTATTTTTACTACGATGCTCAGACTAAAGTCGCTGTGGAAGATACCCTCAATGCACTCGGCTTACTTTCGATCAAGATCTGTCGCAATGAATTGGCTCGAGTTGAAGCAGAAAAAGAAGCCGAAGCTGCCGCTGTTGCCGGAGGTGTTGGAGACCTTGGTGCCGGTATGGGAGGTGCCATGGGCGGCATGGATGGCGGCATGGGCGGTATGGATGGCGGCATGGGCGGCATGGGCGGCATGGGCGGCATGGATGGCGGCATGGGCGGTATGATGGGTGGCATGGGCGGAGACGTCTTTGGCGGCGGTGCATCAGTCCTAAGTAAAGAAGAAAAACGTCGCGTGGATTATTCAAGACGCATCCTTGCCTATCAGCTGTATCATATCGTACTAGCTATTGGGAAACAGGGACGACAAGCCGGCCCGAATACGATTCCATCTACAGGGATGGTACTTGCAGTCACACAGGACAATGCTGGTCAGGCCGCTTTAACAAAAATACAGGAAAGTATGGATGCTCTTATTGCGACCATTCGAATTCCCTCAGCTGAAGGGAGGGTTTCACCAGATGAACCTGTGGAAGAACCTGATCGTGAAACGATGTTGGCCAATCTGGAGGATGAAGTGAGGAAAATCGAAAGTTTCCTGCTTCCGGCAGCCTCGGCTGTTGAAGTTGAAACGCCAGCCGTTACGCCGGATGACAATGATGCACCTCTTGTACCCGGTAGTTAGTCAGATTTTAGAAAACTGATTGAAGATGAAGACGAAATTAAATAAATCGGATCTGTTGATAGTTGCTTTGCTAGTTTGCCTTGGAATCGTTTTCCGCGTTGTCCTGCAGGATTACCCAAATGTATCTCCTGTAGCCGCATTGGCTCTGTTGGCCGGATACCTGTTGAGCAGCCGCATGCTCGCTCTTGCTGTTCCTTTGACAGTTTTAATGGTGAGTGATTTGTATTTCGGTGCTTATGCCCCGGTGGTGATGCTGTCGGTATACACACTACTCGCATTACCGGTGATCGTAGGTGCCCCGCTGAGGAAATCTCATCAAAATGGTAAGTCCACTGCTTTCAAGCTTGTGACAATTGGAGCCACAGGGTTAGGGTTTTCTGTACTCTTCTTTCTAGGTACCAATCTCGCCGTTTGGGGAAGCAGTTCGTTTTATGCCAGAGATGTTGCCGGATTGTTGGAATGCTATACGGCAGCTTTGCCCTTTTTCAGACAGACAGTTATTGGCGATATGCTTTTTGTTAGCTTGTTATTCGGAAGCTATGCGAGTTGCAAAGTTTGGCTTACTTCCAAAGCAAGTCAATTGGTCTCTGGATAGTTAGGTTTACTGAAAAAGTTCATATTTCCAGACAACATGGTCGTTCGCTTTTAATTTGTATGCGCCGGCACCGATCTTGGCCCGCTGGCCATTGACATAAAACATCCAATTCTTTCCATTGCCCTGATTCTTAATCAGGTCGATTTCATAAATGAATACGAATTCGCCATTACCCCGTGATTTAAATAGAATCTTGTGAGGATGTTTTTGCATAGTATTCATCGCATCTAAGACGGTATCTCCCTGAGAGATGCCAATCGATTTGAATTGTTTGCTGAATCCATTTCCATATTCAAATTCAAGGGAAATCGTCCGCGGATTGTTTGCCAGTAGAGGTTGGGTATAGAAAACTGCCGGAATTAGCAGCCAGAGTAGAAAATAAAATCGGGTTGGCATGTTGCAAATGGGGTTTGAGTCGGGAGCTATTGAGTTGCGTACAATGAACGAAAAATGCAAATGCTTATTATAAAGTAGCCGTTGGCACGTGAGACAATTCAGTTTTGAGATTCATGAAGTTACTTCAAACTCTACAGCATCGCAGCGTCGAATCCGGGCACGAGCCTGCGTTACAGATTCTTGGATCTGACGGTTCGAGATGGATCACCTGGCATGAACTTAATCAACAGGTGCGTGATACGGCCGTACTATTGCACAACCTTGGAGTTGCTTCAGGAAATAGAGTTGGTATTCTGGCCGAGAACAGCCTGGAATGGATTCTGATCGATTTAGCTTGCCACTATCTGAATGCGGTTTCAGTTCCCCTTAATCCTGACCTGAGCTCTTCGCAGTTGCAGTATCAAATTAGCCACTCTGGTATAAGTTTACTTTTTGCGTCGGAAGCCAATTTCGATAAACTTAGCAGGCAAAACATCATCCCTGTTGTTGCGATGCACCATGAGACTCGCCCCCAGTACTCCTGTCCTGAATTTGTTATTGGAGCATTACAGGCAATGCTTACTGTATCCTCGAGCATGAACAGCGAGCTACGGATACCTGCTGCTAAACCAGATCGTATTGCTTCGATCGTGTATACGTCAGGCACGACCGGAGAAGCGAAAGGGGTAATGCTGACTGAGGATAATCTACAGTTTAATGCCCAAATGGCCTGGAAACGGTATCAGTTCAATTCTGACACACATCAGTTTAATTTCTTACCGTTCTTTCATGCTTTTGGACGGACATGCGATCTATACGTATGGTTAGAAGGTGGTCATCTTTTGACCCTTGCATCAAGTCGGCAAACAGCGGCCTCAGAAATCGAGCAAGTTGCTCCTTCACATATTAATGGTGTTCCTTACTTCTTTGAGAAACTTGTTACTTTGTGTTCGTATGCTGAGCGTATCGAAAAGGTATTGGGAAACAAACTGATTCAGATCAATTCAGGTGGAGCGACGTTGGACCGAGAGGTTTTCGACTTTTATGACTCGAATTCGATAGCGGTCTTGGAGGGGTATGGACTAACAGAAACGTCGCCTGTGGCTACTTTAACCGGTCGTGACGATATTCGATATGGTTCAGTAGGTACGGCTTTGAGTGAAACTCAAGTTAAATTGAATGATGCCAATGAAGTATTGATTAAAGGACGGCACGTATGTGCAGGATACTACCGCGATGCGGAAGCCAGTGCGGAATTAATATCAGACGGTTGGCTTAAGAGCGGAGATCTCGGGCGATTAGATGAAGATCAGTTTTTGTATTTGAATGGTCGTAGGAACGAACTGATTGTGACAACGGGAGGCCACAACGTTTGGCCTCAGGCCATTGAGACCTTGTTACAGGAGCATGATGCAATTGAACAGGCTGTGATTTTTGGGAATGGCCAGAAATACCTTGTGGCCATACTATTTCCAAACTGGGAATACTTTGCAGAACGAGTGGATGTTTCAGGTACGTCGGATCATTGGAAAGATAGCCCCAATGTGGAAAGCTGGTTTATGCAAATAGTGAAGCAGCAATTAAAAAATAGAGCTTCCTATGAGCAGGTGGCTTATCTTCATTTGCTTAGTCAGCCGCTTTCCATAGTCCAACAGCAGTTAACCACCAAAGGCACTTTAAGAAGAAGTGTGATTAAAGAGCAGCTGGCAGATGTTCTCGATCGGCTTTATACGAGTTAGGATGTAGTTAGCAAACTTTTACCTTTCTGTCATTATCTGCTTATGTCTGATGTAGCTGTCATTATCGTTGCCGCCGGAAAAAGCACTCGGTTCAAGAACGAAAACTATAAGAAGCCTTTTGTGGCTGTTCATGGACGGGCGTTATGGCTTCATTGTGCCGATCGATTTTTAATTAGGGACGATGTCAAGCAACTGATTCTTGTGATTGCAGAGCAAGATCAACAGATATTCGACGAACGGTTTGGTGCCGAAGCGGCAGTTCTGGGCATTGATGTAATTTACGGAGGTAATAACCGAGCTCAGTCTGTTCTAAACGGTTTGGGTGCAGTGCAGGACAATATTAATCTCGTTGCTGTTCATGATGCAGCAAGACCATGCTTGTCTGATATTTGGATCGATGAGCTATTTCAAGTTGCTAGGCAGACTGGAGCGGCTATTCTGGGTACTCCGGTTGTATCGACGGTGAAACGAGTGACTGCGCACCAAATCGATGAGACGATTCCCAGGGACGGGTTGTGGGAATCTCAAACTCCACAGATGTTTGATAAAACGAAGTTGTTAGCTGCTTATCAAGCAGCCGATGACTATTCACTAGCTACTGATGAAGCGCAGCTTATGGAGTGGGCGGGACATAGTATAAGTATCATTGCCGCTTCACCGCTTAATCGGAAAGTAACAACTCAGGATGATCTCGAATTTGTCGAATTGGCAATGCGCGCCTTGCCTCAGCGGAGTCTAGAAAGCTCTAATCCGGAGCAGACTGTTCGAGATGGTCATAGCGACAGTAGGAAACTTCAGACACTCGATGAGGATTTCTGGAAATAGGAGTAGTAAATTGGCGACCCACGTACATGCTCTTTTAGCGGTAGGCCGCGAGAATGCGAAAGCCTTGTTCTCAGCTCGGGAACCGGAATTGTTACGTTCATTCCTGGAAGCATATCAGTATGAGCCAGACCAGCGTTTGGACGTTGGTGAAAACTGGAATTCGGTGAACGATTGTCTACAGGCGATTGGCGTTGAGAATGAACAATTGGCAATGCCGCTTTCGATGGTCTTTGACGGCGGTCGTTGTTTATTGAATGAGCCGCCACAACACGTTTATCTGGTCCGTCCTGACGTTGTCGGATTT
>MDSW01113203.1_pt1 | contig 14489 bp, 21 predicted proteins | sample 811171 | NCBI WGS metagenome assembly MDSW01 (sample SAMN05326641, study PRJNA326480) | marine metagenome | isolation source: seawater | place: Atlantic Ocean: North West | collected 2012 | reverse complement strand
AGATTAGGGTGGAACTCCACCTCCACCCTTTTCTTCTGCTATAGTAAGGAAAGTATGATTAGTAAAACAGCTTTAATAGATATTTCAGCAGATGCAAGTAACTCACTAGGTGTAAAAACAGATGGAATGCTACTTTGTGGTGTTCAGTTTCCTGCAGCTATGACAGGTACAGCAGTAACATTTGATTTTTCAATGGATAATTCTGCATTTTTAGATGTCAAAGAAACAGATGGAACTGATGTAAGTTATACAGTTTCAGCAGGAGATGTAGTAAGAGTTGACCCTTCAGGTTGGGCTTTTGCTAGTAATGGATATATCAGAGTCACATCTAATGGAACAGAAGCAGCAGACAGAAGTATAATATTACACTTTAGACATAGTTAGGAGATACACATGAGTATGCTCTTAATACTTAAAGAGGGAAGAAATCTTGATATAGAGAGTATTCCTGACCAACCATTAGAACCTTCATTTCCAATAGTCAATCCTAATGACACAGCAAATGATGGATGGTTTGCTTATGGTGCTTTTGGACAAGCAATATTTGCAAAGAATTTAGTTGAGGAAGGTGCAGCGTAATGAGTGCTAATATAGGTGAATTAGTAGATAGAATTTATAGGGAATATTTAGAACCTATGGATGACCTACAACCATACACATTGTTAACTTCATCAGGCGGCATTAATAGTTCTGTTACAACTCTAAGTTTTGATGGAAGTTTGTTAACACAAGAAGAAGAAGATGTAATGGAAGCAGGTTCTATTATAGAAATAGGTAGAGAACTTTTATTATGTAAAGAATTAGATACTGTTAATGACACAGTTACAGTTGTAAGAGGTGTAAGAGGAACTACAGCAGCAACTCACAGTGAAGGTGCAATAGTTAAAATAGCACCACCATTTCCTAGACAAGTTGTTTTTGATGCAGTTGTTGACCAAATTAATAATTTATTTCCAACATTATTTGCAGTAGAAACACAGAGTGTACAAAGTTCCAATGGATATACATTATTAGGAACATACGATAGTCCTGGAACAAATAATTATTTAGTATCTGTATTAAAAGCAATATCACAATTTACAGATTTTTCTGCAGGTTCAGACCAAACAGGTGTTGTATTTAATCCTGTATCAGTGCAAATGATACAATTACCTAACCCATTTACTTATGTAGATGATACTGCAACAGAGAGAACAATAACTTATACATCAGGACCTAATTATGTAAACGCATTACAGTTTTACAACATTGACCAAGGTCATACTTGTTATGTAACTTTTAAAAAGAAATTTATAGAACCTACTGCAGAAACAGACACACTTGCAACCATAGGTTTAGAAGATGAGTATGAGCCAATTATTATGTCAGGAGTTGCTGCACAGATGATGTCAGGTAGAGATATACCTACAGCTACAGCAGATTACATAACAGACCAGTTAGCAGTATCTAACTTTCCTGTTGGTTCTGCTAATAGTATTAGAAACTCTTTGTTACAGTATCAACAATTACTTATTACACAAGCTAGAAAATATTTAAGAGCTAAATATCCTGAAGCTGTAGAAATTAATGGTGTTAACGCAGGGGTACAATAGTGCCTAGAGTTACAACTACTGCAGAAGTATCTAACCCTAAAAGAAAAGGTTATGATTTTAGATTAGACAATCAGTTGTTTAGAGCAGCTATTGGACCTGGTAGAGAATTACAAATACAATCTTCTGATGTTACAGATGGACAAGTAAATGTAAAACAAAATGCAGAAGATTTTACATCTAACTTAGGTCGTATATATTCAAGAAATAATTTTGAAGGTGGTGAAGGTTTAGACAAAGCACATAGGCAGAATGGTACACCTAAAGATACAACTAGATTTTTTGATAGCAAAGGTATAGATGTTTTTCATGGTGATACAGTTAGTTCTTATCACATACATTTGTTATATACAACAGTATCTAAATTAACTTTAAGTGGTTCAAATAACTATTTAGCACAAACTACTAATGGAGATATGTATGTTACTGATGGCACAACAATCTATAAATCTACAGACAATGGAGATAACTGGGCAGAAGTAACAGATGCTAGTTATACATCATTGACTATTAATTATAACTTTACAGGTGCTGCAGCAGTAGGAGACCAAGTATATTTTACAACTGCTAATGGTACTTCTAATTCAGAACTTATACAATATAATGGTTCTACTTGGTCAGAAAATACAACAGACCAATCATCTAACGCAGGACTTACAGGTGTATGGTTTGCAAAAGGTCAGTTGTTTATATCAGGAGATGATGGAACTGTAGAATACTTGTGGGCAGTAAGTCCATTTAATAAAACTTGGTCATCATCAGACTTAGCAGAAGCTGATGCAATCGTTACATTTGAAGATAGTCATCATGTGTCACAAGTTGTAGATGCAGGTGCAGTTGTTTTAGCTGCCTCTACAAATGGTGATATATATTCTATAAAAGATGTATCAGGAACTATGACACTTAAAGGTCAAACCAATATACCTTTTGAAGAAGTACATTCTATAGCTGCTGCTGAAGGTATTGTATTTTTTGGAACTAAAGAAAAAACAAGAACAGTTGGCAGATTTTATCGTGCAGATTTAACTGTAGCTGATGACTTGTATGTATTAGCTAACAGACAATTAATTAAAGAATGGATTATACCAAGTCAAGATACAACACCACATTTTATGTTTGCATCAAGAGATAGTATTTACATGGGTATAAAAGAAAGTGGTAGTGAAAGTTACCTATGGAGATATTACTTACCTACTGCAGGATTTGCTAGAGATTTAGAAATGGGTGCAGGTGGCTTTGTTACAGGCATTACACAAGCAAATGGAAAGTTTATATCTGTTGTTGCAGGTGGTGGAGTATATCAAGAAAGTTCTACATTTGAAAGCGAAGGTTATCTTATAACATCTCCTGCAGATTTCTTTACTGCAGAAAGTAAACAGTATGTAGGTGTAGAAATAGAAACAGAAACTATGCAGAACTTAGATGAAGTAGAAGTATATGCAAGTACGCAGTTTGAAGCAATAAACTCAGATACAGATAGTAGTTGGGATTTAGTATTAGAACATAGGTCAGGTAGAGGTGGTATAGAGAACCAGTTAGATTTAGTTGATAGATTTATCATAGGTAAATTAGTTTTAAAATCTGCAGATGGTACTACGAGTCCTAAATTAAATTCAATACAGTTTCGTGCATTAGCTAGACCTGAGCTTGTAGTAGTACAGATACCAGTAAATTTAAGTGACAGAGTAGAACGACCTTATAGAAAACCTATTATGGTTAAGAATTTAGGTGAAACTATTTACCAACAATTAAAAACTAAAGAGGGTTCTGCTGTGACACTTGAATTGTTTGACCCATCAGAGGTTATACGAGGAGTAGTGGAACGAATAAGTTATCCTGTACAAAATAATCCAAACATTGGCAGCGTTACACAATATGCTATACTCACAGTAAGAGGTACACGACAAGGTGCATTTGCACCTGTTACTTCTGCTAACATATTTGGCGTAGGAGAATATGCTGTAATGAAGTTCGCAGGATAAAAAATATGTGTATAATGGAGAAATATGGCATTAACAGAAACTAACATAGTAAACGCTTTTGAAACTACCTTAGCTGCACAGTTAGCTAGTGGTGGTTCAACAATGAATTTAACAGATGACCCAGGTGTAGCAGCACCTGCGTATTTTGTAATTGCACCTGATAGCGACAGTGCAAGAGAAGTAATTAAATGGGATAGTGGTGCTTATAATAACGCATCAGTAACAAGAGATTTAGATAGTAAACATGGAACAGACCCAACACATGCATCAGGGACTACAGTTAGACTTGCTGTAGTCAAGCAACACATTGAAGATGCACACGACAGAATTAATGATATAGCTTTAACAGGTGATATTACAGGTACATTAGCATCAGCTACACAAGATATTGCTACAAGCATAGGTAGTGGTGTTATAGTTAATGATGATGTAAATTCATCTGCAGCTATTGCACAAAGTAAACTAAATCTTGCAATTACTACAAGCGAAGTAGCTGCAGGTACATTAGTTACAGAAAGTGAAACTATTACATCAAATGATAATGATACAACTATACCTACATCAGCAGCAGTTAAAAATTATGTTGATGCAGAAACAGCTACTCTAACAAATAAAACACTAGGTGCTGTTACTTTGTCAGGTGCTGTAACAGGTGGTGACCAAGAAGTTAGTGCTGTTGTATTAAAAGATTATGCAGAAACAGATGTAGTTGTAACATCAGGAACTACATTAACAATAGATTTATCTGCAGGTAATACAGGTTCAGTAACACTTGGACATTCTGTAACAGATATAGATTTTACAAATGTACCTACAAATGGTACATCATCATTTACATTAAAAGTAACACAAGATGGTACAGGTAACAGAACTATGGCTATTAACGCAATTACAGTTAATGGTGGTGGTGATGTTACAGGATTAACTGCAGGTGCTGCAGGATTAACACTTAGCACAGGTGCTAATGATGTTGACTTAGTAACATTTTTATTTTTTGATGCAGGTACACCACTTATAAATTCATTATTAGATTTTAGTTAAGGAGTAATATGCCATTAGGTGCAGCTAGGTTTACTTTAGCAGGAGGACTACCACAAGATTTAACTGCAGAGTTTTTAGTTATTGGTGGTGGTGCTTCAGGTGGAGGTAACAGAGGTGGCGGTGGTGGTGCAGGTGGTTACAGAACATCATTTGGTACAGGCAATATTTCAGGCGATAGCACAGCAGTAGAAAGCGATATTACAATAGCTAGAGGTGTTACTTACACAATTACTGTTGGTGGTGGCGGTGGTGCGCAAAGCGGTTTCGGTTCTCCAAGAACAGGTTCAGATGGTTCAAGCAGTTCAATCTCAGGTACAGGACTAACTACAATCACAAGTAATGGTGGTGGTGGTGGTGGAGGTTGGAACTCAGGTAATGGTCGTGGTGGCGGCTCAGGTGGTGGAGGCGGTGCTGAAGATAATGGTGGTTCATTTACAACTACAGGAGGTACAGGTACACAAGGCGGTAATGGAGGTCGTGGTGGTCGTAGAGGTGCTTCAGGTGGCGGTGGAGGAACTAAAGAAAATGGTGATGATAGAGTTACATACGAAGGTAGTTCAGGTGGTGGAGGAGATGGTTTAGCTTCTTCTATTACAGGTTCTTCTGTTACTAGAGGTGGCGGTGGTGCAGGTGGTAATGACCAAAGATTTACAGGTGCAGGTTCAGGTGGTGCAGGTGGTGGCGGAAATACTACTAATGCAGGTTCAACTAACACAGGTTCAGGCGGTGGTGGTGGTGTATATACAGGTTCTACACATTATGGTTCAGGTGCAGGTGGCTCAGGATTAGTAGTAATTAGTTATACAACTGCAGATGCAGACACATTTACAATTACAGGTGGTACAAAAACCACATCAGGTTCAAGAACAATACATACATTTACAGGCTCTAGTTCGTTAGCGGTGTCATAATGGCTCATTTTGCAAAAGTAAATTCAGAGAATGTTGTAGAAGAAGTATTAGTAGTTCCTGATGAACAAGAAGATAGAGGTCAAGAATTTTTAGCTAATGATTTAGGTCTTGGTGGTACTTGGATACAAACATCATACAATACTTATGAAAATGTACACAATGATGGTGGAACACCATTAAGAGGTAATTATGCAACTATAGGTGGAACTTATGATGCAGATAATGATATATTTTTACCACCTAAATTATACGATAGTTGGACATTAAATGTTTCTGATGCTAGATATGACCCACCAACTCCACACCCTGGAGATGATTTGTATGAATGGAATGAAGAAACTTTATCTTGGGATTTAGTAACATACGATTAACATCAATGTAAAATATAATTATGGTGGAGAAATTTTTATTTAATCTAAAAAAACAATCAACAGTAAAATACTTTATAGATACTGATATATACGATTTAAAAAAAATACCTAAAGCATTTTTTAAAAACATAGAACACTATGAAACTCACACAAAACTAGGTTGTCCTGCTATGAATAGTATAAAAAATACTGTGTTTGTTATTAAATCTCCAATAAGTGTAGATGTAGAATTTTACGAAGATAAAGAAAATTATCGGTCAGAGTTTACTTATGATGTAGGAAAAGATGTACATTTTACTGCGTTTGCAAAAACTCTTATAGAAGAAATGCTTACAATTCAATTTAATGGAACACAAGGAACAACATTTCAAATTATTTTGCCATACATTTTTGTAACAGATGACAAAGATATTAGTGTAACAGTATTGCCTCCAAACATACCTAGTGAAAATACGACATTTACAGCAGGAAGTTTTAATATACACTCATGGTTAAGACCTGTAAATAGCGGTTGGTTTTTAACAGGAGATGTAGGAAAATTATCAGTAAAAGAAGGCGAACCATTACTTTATGTTGTATTTAATAAACCTGTAGATTTAGAGTACATTAGTAGCACAAATGATATGAGAATGTACAGTAAAGAGATGTCAAGAATTACTTTGTATAAAAAAAATATAAATAAAGTATTTAAAGAAATAATAAACAGGCGACCTAAAAAGTTTTTGTAATGTATTCAGATAGAAAAAAACATAAAGTAAATTATATAATTTATGATAAATTTTTGTTTGATACAGACAATAGTTTATATGGTAAATTACCTAAAGGTTTATTTGATGGCGTTAAAGATTATGGCAATAACAACAATGTAGGTTGTCCTGCAGTAATAGCTACTATGAACAGAGTGTTTGTAATACCTTGTCCTGTTGATTTAACAGTTGAGTGGGGAATAAAAGATGGAGAACCATATCACAATTATGAATACAAAAATTTTATTCCTAATAGTAATGTTGCAAAATATTTTATTGATACTTGTATTGCAAGTAGGAATACAAATAATATAGGTAATTTTCAATTTTTAACTCCTTATGCTTTTGTAACTGATACAGAAGGTATTGAAGTTATGACAGTTCCTCCACAAATAAAACACGAAAATTGCAAATATCAATATGGCGGATTTTATATACACAGTTATGTAAGACAGTTAAACTCAAATTGGGTATTAATAGATAAAGATAAACCTGCAAAAATACATTTTAAAAAAGGAGAACCATTAGTAACTGTATATTTTAATAAATCTATTGACTTAAATTACATGAGTGTAAGTGAAACATTAGAAAATTATATACATCAAAATATACACATAGCTGCATATAAAAGAGGTTTAGCAGATTTTACAAAACAATTATTTAGTAGGAGACCTAAATCTTTAATGTGATATGATATAATCCGATTTATGGATTTTATTATTGTATTTGCTTTAGGTTATTTTTTTAGAGATTTAACTTCATTTCTTAAAGACTTAGTTAATTATGAAGCAATAACAATAGATGATTGGGATACTGAATTTGAGGAATGGACTTCTGATGACATACCCTAATGGTAATGGCTTTACACAGAAGGAGATGTTGAATCTTATATTGGAAGGACAACAAGACATTAATAAACGCATTGATGAATTACATGAAAAGGTGAATCAAAAAATATCAAGACAAGAGCTAAGTGGTTGGTTAGTTGCAATCTCAGCACTGGTGGTGTTAATCAATAATTTGATGTGAAAAAACTAGCAGTATTAACTGCAGTTCTTTTACTAGCTGTACCTATACATTCTATAGCAGAAGAAACTACAGTCACAGAAACATTTAATGACCAACAAATAAATACAGATATAGATATATTATATGGCGGAAATGATACAGAGGTAGCTGCTGCTACGACTGCATCACCTGAGTGTGCAAGTACAGAGGTAGCAGGAAGTATAGGAATAGAAGATTTAGATTGTTTTGGTTCAGAATACTTTAGTTTAAACAGACACGCATTAGGTATAAGGGGTAGTGCAGATAGTATTACTATTGCATTTTCTAACGAACCTTACGAGGTAGGTTTTCAATATGGTGCTACAGATGTAGATAATATATCAGGAACTGTTTACTACGACAATGGTGCATCTGAAACATTTACATTAGACCAACACACAGATTACACAACTGTATTGTCTAAGTCCTGGACAGTCGCAGAAGGTGTAGATACTTTTATTACAGAGATAGTTATTGATGGATTAACAGGAGAAAATCCTGACTGGTACTTAATAGATAATATATACTATAAGTATGATAATGTACCTACTACAACGACATCTAGTTCGACAACAAGCTCTACCACATCATCAACGACTACTACCACGACTACAACTACGACTACGACTACTACAACGCTACCTAAAGCGAAAGATGTCGTGGAAGATAATATCACTACCTATCTTGCTTGGGACAAAGATGGTTGTGAACACCCTAACAACCCACTTTCGTACAAACAATACCTCGAGGCAGTAGAGAGTGGTGATTGGTTCGGCTATCAACCTGGTGATTGTACTGGACCAACAGAAGAAGAACTTGCTGCAATCAAAGCAGAAGAAGAGCGTATCGCAGAAGAAGAGCGTATCGCTGAGGAAGAGCGTTTAGCAGAAGAGAAGCGTTTAGAAGAAAAGCGTTTAGAAGAAGAGCGTTTAGCTGAAGAAGAACGATTAGCTGAGGAGAAGCGTTTAGAGGAAGAGCGTATTGCTGCAGAACTAAAAGAACAAGAGGAAGCTGAAGCTAAAGCTGAATTAGAAAAACTTGATGTAGATTTACCTGAAGAAGAAATAGAAGAGTTTGTAGAAATAGTTAAAGAGGTAGAAGAATTTGTAGAATCTATTGTTATAGAAGAGGAAGTATTTGAGATACCTGAAGAGATTATAATAGTTATAGAGGAAGAAGAGGTTTTAGAAGATGACATTGTTATTGTGGTGGAAGATGAAGAAGTGGTCGAGGAAATTTTGGATGAGCCAATACAGGAAGATGTTGAGGAGAAACCTGCAGAAGAACTTTCTGAAGAAGAGGTCGTTGAAGCAGTATCTGAAGTTGAAGAAATCGTTGAGGAAATTATCGTTGAAGAAGCCACTACAGAAGAAGTTATAGAAGTTATAGAACAAGTCAATGATGTTGGTGTACAGAACTTAGACAAAGCAACAGAAGAAGTACAAGAGATAGTACAAGCAGTAGTAGAGGAAGCTATTGCAGATGTAGAAGAGCTTACAGAGGAACAAGTAGAAGTTGTTGCTGAAGTATTACAAGTAGAAAAAGAAGATGTTGAGATTATTGCTGAAGCTGTAAAAGAAGATGAGGTAGTTGCAGAAGCAGTAGAGGAATATGTAGAGAGAGCTGTAGAAAACGCTGATGTAGAAAACTACACACTTGCTGATGTTGTGACAGAGGTACAGTACGAAGCGTTCCTGGAAAATCCAGTAGAAGTTTTTGTTGATTTAGATTTTGAAGGTATAACTTTAGATAATATAGGAGATGATATGACACAGGACCAAAAAGAAAAAGCACAAGAAGTGGTAGTGCCAGTTATTTTGACTAGAATAGCTAGTATGGCAGCTTTTGTATTTAGGAGAAGTCTATGATTAAAAAATTATGGAACTGGTTTGTCCAGGCAATAAAAGAAACATTGAACCTTAGTTGGACTTTGGTTGGATTAATTATTGCCACTTTGACATTGACTGGTTCAGCACAACAAATCACAGGACTTGCCACTGTAATTACATTAGCTGTATGGTTACTTACAATTAAATTTAGAGACTAAATAAAAGAAAGGTGGACAAATGAAATTACAAGTAGTAAGAACACAGTTCGGTAAAGATGCTACTAATGGAATGTTGTTTATTAATGGTTTATTTGAGTGCTATACACTAGAGGACCAATATCAGGCAGTAAAAGTTATGCACGAAACCTGCATACCTGAAGGAACATACGACATAAAGTTTAGAACTGTTGGTGGATTCCACGAGAAATACAAGAAACGATATGGTAATGCTCATTATGGTATGTTGCACTTACAAGATGTACCTAACTTTACCTACATACTTATACACGCAGGTAACACAGATGAACACACATCAGGTTGTTTAATTGTTGGAGAAACACAACAAGATTTAGACATAAGTGATGATGGGTTTATCGGACATTCAGGCAAAGCGTACTCAAAGTTATATAACAAAGTGGCAAAACAATTACTGCAAGGAAATAAAGTAAGCATTGAATACACCACAATTACTAATTTGTTACAAAAACCTGCATCTAATGCCTCTACAGATGATGTTATATTGACTAGAACAGTTATGGATAAAATACAAGAACTAAAAGAAGATATAGCAGAAGTAAATGGCGGTGTCATAGAAACAAAAGCTATGCTTAGAGGGAGGATAATAAGATAATGTTTGGATTTATTAAATCTAAAAGAGCAAGAAACCAAGATGGTACATTCAAGAAGGATGTTAGGTGGACACCTTGGTCCGAATCATGGGAGTATAAAATGAGCGAAGAACTCAAAGATATGCTTGAGCGTGTGGTATGGACATTTGTGGAAGCCTTTATCGGTGCGTTAACAGTAGCACCGCTAGTTGGAATTGAAGCAGAGACAGTTCAGTTAGCAGCACTCAGTGGAGGCGCAGCAGCACTCGCAGTTGTAAAAACCTATGCCAAAAAACAAATTGGTGGCGGTACACAACAAAAAGTATCTAAATAGATAATTTGTCTCCTTTGTCCTGTATAATGGTATTAACAGGGCAAAGGAGGTATTATGCCTAATGTACCCGAAGAATGGGGTAACAACTTCTACAAGTCAGGGTGGCAACCAGGGCTAGAAGTAAACGAACAAACAGGGTTAGGAGAAATCACACATGTGGGAACAGACCCTGATTATAGAAACAAGTTTGATTCTATATTAAGAGAATGGGGGTTCGACCCCAAACATTATGAAATCGAAGGGTCAGTTCGAGCATCTTCCTGGAATGTACAGTTGAAAGGTGGCAGAACAGAAACATTTTACGCTTTCAAAGGAATAGTAAAGAAAAAAAGACCAGGACACGACAGATATTTTCAGGCACTATTCAAACAAGCAGGTCGTAAACCACCTCTTAAATTAAAAACACATGGCGGTGATACCGCTTTTTTGTTTTTTATGGCAGATTGGCAGCTTGGTAAAAAGGATTATGGTGTAGAAAACACAATTAAAAGATACGACATAGCCTTACAGGATGCTGTAAATAGAATCAAGGAACTGCGTAAGATAGGTGTACAGATAGATGAAATCTATATGATTGGTTTAGGTGACCTCACCGAGAACTGTTATGGATTCTATGACTCACAACCTTTTAACATAGAACTTACAATGATAGAACAGTATGCGTTGGCTAGGTCTATGATAATGAAAACTGTAGATACTTTCCTACCACTTGCTGATAAATTAATTTTGGCAGGTTCTCCAGGAAATCATGGAGAAGCATCTCGGTCACAAAAGGGTCAAGTTGTTACAAACAGATTAGATAATACAGATACTATGCACTTGCAGATATGTGGTGAAATTATGAAAGCTAATCCTGATAGATACAATAAGGTAAAGGTAGAAGTTCCTGATGGTTTTCATCAAGTAATGGACATAAAAGGTATAACTTGTGGTTGGACACATGGACACATGACTTCAGGTGGTGGCAGCAATCCTGAAACTAAGATAGAGAACTGGTGGAAGGGTCAGATGTATGGCTTTCTACCTGCAGGTGAATGTCAGATTCTCATTACAGGTCACTATCATCACTTTCGTAGTAAGCAACAGGGTGACAGGACCTGGTTTCAATCACCTAGTTTAGATAAGTCCATAGACTTTACTGCTAGAAGTGGTATGTGGTCGCACCCAGGTGTCCTTACATTTACAGTTAATGAAAAAGGTTGGGATAACCTTAAAATATTATAATTACCTTGTAACACACAAGACATCTAATGATGTTAGCCAGAACAACTGTTTTCGCTTTTAACGCAACCAACACCCATTGTCCTATGTGCTACAAGCTAATCATAAAGGTAAAACTTTATAAAGTTTTTTGTTTCCATTTAAGTCTAGTTCAGGATAATACCCTACTTCTGTTGATTCATCCTCCCACAACATTTGTATTTTCTCAAATGTAAACCATACTGGGTTAGCATTTGGATGTGCGAAATATGTTAGTCCAACATTTACATTATCGTATGGTGCTGCTCTCTCATACATTTCTTGTAAGTGTAAGTAGTCTGATTCTTTTAACTTAAGTGTCCCTTTGACTTCTGATAACCACAATTTATCTTTATGCACGAATATGTAATCAGGTATAAGTAGTATTTGTAAAGCTATCCACATCATATCCATGTCGTTAGTCTTTGGGTCTGTACCTATTTTCATCCAGGTTTTGTTCTCCACAAGTCCCATGGATACTAAATGCTTTTGCATACAATCATCCGCCATGTCATAAGTATTAATTTTATTTCTTTCCTGGTAAGTGTTTGTATGTTTATCCACTACAACTCCTCATCTAGTTCATCCCAACCATAGTCTTCATCAAACATTATTCTTCCTCTCCTAGTTTTTCATCCCAACAGTTATTGCATACTGCATAATCAATATCAGTAGAAGTTAAAGTTAAAGCACAAAACATACATCTACCGCTTCTTGGTCTCTTGCGTACATTACCTCGCTTCTCTTGTTGTATCCAAAATTGTTCTAACTCATCAGAATGGAATTTCTTGTGTGTCATATTTCTCCACCTTCCTCTCGATTAAAGCATGACAAGTAGAATACTCCCACTTGTACACATCATCTTCATCTGTTTTTTTATACCTATGCCCACAATACTTATCTCCTTTTGTATCAGTGTAAACAATCCTATCGCTTGGGCATAAGCCACGCATTTTACACTTGGTATCAGGCTCAGGTGCTATGTCAAAGTTATGATTAGGGAATCTCTTTTTAAGTTTTTCCTTTAACTTATCAACATTTATAGAGTTCCCTATTTCCTCTAAAGCCACGATTCAGGTGCGTTATTTATCCACCAACCTTTACCACACCCATTACCATAAGGAGGTTTTTGACATGCGAAGTCAGGAATCTTACCTAACTTGTCAGGGTCTTTTGCTTTTTTATCTCTGTTGTCATCAACTTCTGTACTTTGACACTCAGGGCATGTCCTTTTTTCTTCAATGACTTCTGTTGTAAATATCTCATTTACAATGTCAGCATTTTTTTTGTCCTCATCACTGTAGTTTTCTTGTGCCTCAACAAAAGCATCTAAAAATGTGTCGTACTCCTCTTGAGTCCAGGAATCAACATCTTTGTTCTTTACAGATTTCCATGCAGTTGTTTTAAAAGTCTCTCTCAACTTGTCATCAGGCTCGTGAAACTCTATCGCAGTCTTGATTCTTAATTTCATTTTAGAATCTTTAACTTCCTCATCTTGTTTTTCTACTACCTTTGGAGTCTCAGGTTTTGGTTTAGGATTCTCCTCACTACTTGCATAGTGTTCTTCCTCAGTAGTATCTCCAGTCCATAGTTCTAGTCCGAGACCAAGTCTCATGCAGCACCTTTTAATACCATCTGAAACAGCTAACTTAAGTAATTCTGATTCAGTTATATTTCTATTAAGTGCGTTCATATCTACATCACCAACTTCTTCTATAGTCTGTTCATTTGATTTGATATATAGTCTGCACTTTGCACCAATAATAGAGTTGTCTTTTGCTCTTACTATCTCATAGGTAAAGTCATATCCTCCTGGAATCACATCAACTAATCTTTGTGTATAGATGTGATGTGGAACATAACTTCCAAACTTTCCTTTTGGTGCAGGTTTAACTACATCTTTTGGAAAATTCTTTGTTAGCTTTTGTTGTGTTTGTTTGTCCATTATATATTCTCCTCATGTTTTTTTCTTATATTGAAAACACGCTCTCTTGTCAAGCCAGTAGCTTTTGCTATCTTTATATCAGATAAACCTCGTACCCTTGCTATACATACAAGTTCAGCTCTTTGTTTTCTTAATGCTTCTACCTCAGATTCTGCTGATTTCAATAAACTTTGAATATCTGCTAACCTGGTGGGTATATTTTCTGTTTTTAAATCATCTTCGTTCATCTCAACTCCATTGAAATAATAAACATCATTAATCTTTTGTAGTTCACTCATCAAAATCTCCTAAATTAATATCTCTTTGTAAATCATCAATAAAATCTATTACATCTGTGTTTAGATTTATAATACTGATACTTTCCTCTTTCGCTTTCTTCACTTCTTCTCTTACCCATACAACACAAAGTGCTGCGGTTATTAAAAACATCACTGATGAAATTAACAACATAGGTATCATTACAAACAAATGATTCATCTACTCCTCCTCTAACTGTTTAGCAATTCTTATAGTATTTTCGTTATGGTCATTAACGAACTCATCCATAAGCTCTCTTATCCTTTGTGGATTTGTTTTCGTAAGCATGATAGACTTCTCCACCTTTTGTCCTCCACATGCGTTTGCTAGTT